>Ga0070727_10001815_pt1 | contig 21560 bp, 19 predicted proteins | sample tdAd472_FD_66722 | JGI IMG/M metagenome (GOLD analysis project Ga0070727, IMG submission 66722) | Marine sediment microbial communities from the Atlantic coast under amendment with organic carbon and nitrate - tdAd47.2 | ecosystem: Environmental > Aquatic > Marine > Coastal > Sediment | place...
CGGTAGCGCTGGAGCGTTCCTTCGACGACTTCGTCCGGCAACTCCGGCCCGAGGCCGTCCGGGCCGGCGGTCTTGTCCCACCGACCGCTGTCGGTGAGCGTCTGCAGGTAATCGCGGACGAACTGCTTGTCGTAACTGACCTGCTCGCCCCCGGGCTTCCATGTGTCGGCCGGCCAATAGCGGCTCGAATCCGGCGTCAGCACTTCGTCCACGACGATGGGGAGCTCGCCCGAGCGCTGGCCGTCTGATCCGAGCGAGTACCCGAACTCGAACTTGGTGTCGGCGAGGATCACGCCGCGCTTCGCCGCATATTCGTGCGCTGCGTGGTAGATCGCCAGCGATGTATCGCGCAGTTGTTCCATGGTTTTCCGCCCGGCGATGTCGCAGGCCCGCTCGAAGTCGATGTTCTCATCGTGCTCGCCAAGTTCGGCCTTCGTCGCGGGAGTGAAAATCGGTTCCGGGAGGCGGCTCCCTCGCTGCAGCCCCTCCGGGAGGGGGACGCCGCACACGGACCGGGTCTGCTGATACTCCTTCCAGCCTGAACCGTCGAGGTAGCCCCGGACGACGCACTCCACCGGGACGACCTCGCATCGCCGGCCGATGCACACCCGGCCGGCCAGATTGCCGATTTCGTCCTCGCTAAGCCCGTAGGCAGGAAGATCGGTCGCCTCGAAGGACAAGACATGGGTCTCGGCGAGGCCCTGATCCCGGATAAAGTCGAACCAACGCCGGGACATTTCGGTCAGAAGCCGCCCCTTGCCGGGCACCGGGGTCTTCATGACCACATCGAAAGCACTGAGGCGGTCGCTCGCGACGATCAGCAGTGCCGCTGGGGCATCCGGTCCGCGATCCGGCAGTTCGTAGACATCGCGGACCTTCCCCTGTCTCCTGTTGGGCAATGGAAGATGGGTTTCGAAGACGGCGATGGCGGAACTCGGCATACTTCGACATCGTACCGGAGCGGAATGGGACCGGCCCGAAAGGCCGAGACGCGATCTCCCAGAGATGGTCAAGGCGAACGCAACCGTTTCGCGCCGCAGTGCTTGCAGACGGCGACGCGGTCGCGACAATGGCCGGGTGATTCGGGCGTGAACCGTTCCCACGCCGCTATTGACGGAAAGGCCAAGCCAGCCCGATGCTTCGTTTCGCAGTCTTTGACGATTTCGGGCCGGCAAACGCGTGGGAGCTGCGCCGAGCGTATCTGATCGGCAAGGACAACCTCGCGGTCCCGAGCCAGATCAAGTTCCAGGATGGCATCATCGAGTGTCGCAAGGCATCCCCGGACGCCGCGGCGCTGTCTCTCCAGTACAACACCAAGGACTGGGGTCTTCTGACGCTGCGCACGACGCTCCTCCCGGATCGCGAGCAGCCGGTGCTGCTCGACCTGGAACTCGCACGCCACCGGATCATGCTCGTTCTCGACAAACTCGAGGAGTGGGGACTCGCGTCGCTGCTCGAGCCCGACGACCCGATCATGATCGAACTGAACGCTGCCCGAGACCTGTTCACGGATGCGCTTGTCGAACCGTCCGCCCCTTTCGGGCACTTTGCACCAAAGATGGCCCAACTCGCCTCCGACGCGCTCTCTCGCGCGATTGCGGCCTCAGAGCACCTCGCGCAGCGACAGGCCGAGCGTCAGTTCGAACAGCGCTACACCGTCGCCCAGACAGTGGAGGAGAAGAGCAGATCCCAATACCTGCCTCAGTTTGGTTGTGCGGTGCACAACGAGCGATTCGCCCCCCCGCTTCAGAAGGTCATCCAGTCGACCTTCCAGTTCATCGTCAGCCCGATGCGCTGGAACGACATCGAAGAGAACGAGGGCTCGTATTCATTTCAGGCCACCGACCGCTGGATCGAGTGGGCGGTGCGCGATGCACGTCTGCCGGTCGTCAGCGGCCCGCTGCTCGATCTGAGTTCGCGCAGCGTGCCCGAATGGCTGACGATCTGGCAGCACGACTACGAGACGCTCCGGGAATTCGCCTACGAGCACGTGAGCCGGGTCGTGAAGCGATACCGCAAGGCTGTCACGAGATGGACCGCCATCAGCGCCCCCACCGTCGCCGATGGGGTTCAGCTCTCCCTTGACCAATGGGTCGACCTGACACGCCTTGCCGTCGTGGCGATCCGCAAGGGCGCCGCGAACACTCGGGCGGTCGTCGAGATCCCCGCGCCTTTCGGCGAACACCCCGGCGGCGACGAGACAATGGTTCCCCCGACCTTCTTCGCCGAGATGCTGCTCCACGCCGGCGTCGAGGTCGACGCGTTCGGCCTGCGTATCCAGATGGGTGACCATGTGCCGGGCCGGAGTTGTCGCGACCTCATGCAGGTTTCGGCGATCATCGATGAGTTCTCTCGATTCGAGCGCCCACTGCACATCACCGCCATAGGCGCTCCGTCGGAACCTCAGGGTGACCGCTCGGAGCATAATTCGCCGGAGCCGGGGTACTGGAAGGCACCATGGTCGGGCGAGCAGCAGGCCGAGTGGATGCTGAACGCCGTAACCATCGCCGCTTCAAAGCCCTTTGTACGCACCGTCGCGTGGCAGGCGCTCTACGACACAGAGCGCTGCTCTCCCGAAATGAACGACGGCGGGTTGATCACGCGCGACGGTCGCGCCAAACCGGCCCTGCGCTGCGCCAGCGATATCCGCCAGTCGATCCGCAAGGGCATCGCCCCTACCGTGTATGCCAGCGAAGCCGCGAGTACAGCCTGAGCCGACGCATCGACCGAACGGGCCCGAATCCGGTGCGCTATACCGCCTCGGTGCCCTCTGCCTCATTCTCCTGGCGGTCCTGGTGAGTGTGCGGCTGTGGTCGGTTCCACCGATCGACCGCCTCCCAGCCGCGCCGCCAGCGATCGCTCCGATCGATATCAACGCCGCGACCGAAGCGGAACTTAGCGCGCTGCCTCGCATCGGTCCGGCCCTTGCTCGTCGCATCGTCGAAGACCGGGCTGTCTCCGGCCGATTCGCGTCGGTCGACGATCTGGACCGCGTGCCGGGCATCGGACCGCGGACGGTAGAGGCGATCCGACCCCACGCCGTAGCTCGCTGACCGGGCTAGACTGCACTCAGAACACTCGGCCAAACCGCGGGCGACCATGCGCGCGGCGGAGAACGCGCGTGCGCACGGGAAACGCCTATTTCGACCTGATCGCGACCGACGAGGGTGTTTCGGCCCTCTCGCAGCGCCTTGAGGGGGGCGGGCATCACTTTGCCCACGGCGTCATCGGCTCCAGCACACGACTGGTCAGCGCAGCGATCAGCAAGCGTACGAATCGCCCGATCCTCATGACGGTCGCCCACCTCGACGAGGCCGACGACACCGCCGAGGAACTCGCAGCGGTCGGTGTCGACGCGAGCGTGCTGCCCGCCCTCGAGGTGCTGCCCGGCGAATCAGCGGTCAGCCTCGACCTGTTCGCCCGGCGTCTCGCCCTGATCCGACGGATCCACGAGGGGACCGACCTTCCCCAAGCGATCGTCGCGCCCGTGCAGAGTCTGATGCAAGGTGTCCCACGCCCGCAACGACTGGCGGAACTCACGCTGTCGCTCCTCAACGGCGCGGAGATCGGCCCGGACGCGCTCATCAACTGGCTGGGCAACACGGGGTACCAGCGCCTCGACTCGATCGAGGAGCCGGGCGACTTCGCGGTGCGCGGCGGCATTATTGACATCTTCCCGCCCCCCGGCGGATCGAGCACCCTGCCCGTCGGCAACGGCGAGTCGCTCCCGTTCCGCGTGGACTTCTTCGGCGACGAGATCGACTCGATCACGGAGATCGATCTCGACACGATGGGCTCGGATCGGCGCCTGGACCGCGTCGACCTTGTCGGTTCCAGCCAACGCGAGGGCGAGCAATCGGTCCTGACCGGCGACGAAGTAAACGTGCTGGATGTGCTGAAGGCCAGCGGGTTCCGCGATGCCGTCGTCATCGTGTGCGACACGATGGAAGTCACCGAGCAGGCCCGCGGCTACTATGAGCGCGTCATCAACGCCAAGGGCATCGACGGCCCGCCCGAGGTCATGCGTCGGCTGCGATCGAACTTTCACGCACTTTGCGAGATCAACCAAACCGACATCGGCGCGGACGACAGCGCGATCGAACTACCCGTCGAACCGTTGCCCGAGTTCCCTCGCGACGCCAGCGAAGCCGCCGCCCAACTCGGCGAGCTCACCGCCTCGGCCCGCGTCATCGTGTGCCCCCAAAGCGAGGCCGAGAACAAGCGGTGCAGCGAACTGATCCGAGAGTTCTGCCCCGCGGAGCAGGCGCTTCGCATCGAGCAACAGATCGGCTACGTGCATCGCGGCTTCGCGTGGAGCCCGAACGGGCCCGGCACGACGCTGGTCATCCCCTACCACGAGCTGCTGCACCGATTCCACACGCGCCGGCGCACGTCGCGTTACCGCAGCGCTTCGACGGACAAGAGTGCCAGCGAGACTTTCCTTCAGCTCGAGCCCGGCGACATCGTCGTCCACACAGAGCACGGCATCGCCCGCTTCGCCGGGCTGCGTCACATGGCGGTCAAGGGCCCCAAGCAAACCGCGGAACAGAGCGCCGATGAGAAGCTTCGTCAGGCTGGCACGGCGCTCGGCAACGCGAAGCAGCGCCGCGAAGCCAGGCGTGCCGCCGAAGGCAAGTACGAAGCATCGGGCCGGACCGAAGAGTTCCTGACGCTTGAGTTCGCCAAACGAGCCAAACTCCATGTCCCGGTGACGCAGATCGACAAGGTGCAGAAGTACGTCGGTGGCGGCGGTCGCGACCGCCCGCCGCTTTCCGTACTCGGCGGGAAGAAGTGGCAGGCTCAGAAGGACCACGTCAAAGAATCCGTCAAGGACCTCGCGGCGGAAATGCTGCGCGTGCAGGCCGCTCGCGAGTCGATGCCCGGCATCCGCTTCCCCGCGGATACCCCGTGGCAGACCGAGTTCGAGGAAGAGTTCCCGTACGACGAGACCGAAGACCAGCTCAGCGCGCTCGGGGCGATCAAGCGCGATATGGGGCGGACGCAGCCCATGGACCGCCTGCTCTGCGGCGATGTGGGCTACGGCAAGACCGAAGTGGCGATCCGCGCCGCGTTCAAGGCCGCCGAGTTCGGCAAACAGGTCGCGGTGCTCGTGCCAACCACGATCCTGGCCGAGCAACACGGACGCACGTTCAGCCAGCGATTCGCTGACTATCCATTCCGCGTCGAAACGCTCAACCGCTTCAAGACGCGTCAGCAGCAGAACGAGATACTCAAGCGCGTTCGCACCGGCCAGGTTGATGTGCTCATCGGCACGCACCGCATCCTCAGCAGCGATGTGAAGTTCTCCGATCTTGGGCTCGTCATCGTCGACGAGGAGCAGAAGTTCGGCGTTGAGGACAAGAACAAACTCCTGCAGCTCAAGCTCACGGTGGATGTGCTCACGCTTAGCGCCACGCCCATCCCCCGCACGCTCCACATGTCCATGCTCGGTCTGCGCGATATCTCGTCGCTGTCGACGCCGCCTATGGACCGGCGGGCGGTCGTCACCGAGGTGATCCCCCACAACACGAAGCGCATCCGCCACGCGATCGAGCGCGAACTCGCTCGCGAGGGGCAGGTCTACTTCGTGCACAACCGCGTGCACAACATCAAGTCGGTCGCCGATGACATCCGCCGTCTCGTCCCGGACGCCCGGATCGTGATCGGACACGGCCAGATGCCCGAACGCGAGCTCGAAGAGGTCATGCGCACCTTCATGGACCGTCGCGCGGACATCCTTGTTTCGACCACCATCATCGAATCCGGCATCGACATCCCCACCGCCAACACGATGCTGATCAACGACGCCCATATGTTCGGCCTTGCCGACCTGCACCAGCTTCGAGGTCGGGTGGGCCGCTACAAGCATCGGGCCTACTGCTATCTTCTCCTCCCGCCGGACAAGCCCGTGCCGGACATCGCGAAAAAGCGACTGCGCGCGATCGAGGAGTACTCGATGCTCGGTGCGGGCTTCAAGATCGCGATGCGCGATCTCGAAATCCGCGGGGCCGGAAACCTGCTCGGCGCCGAACAATCCGGGCACATCTCGGCGGTTGGCTACGATATGTACTGCAAACTGCTCGACCAGGCCGCGAAGGAACTGCAGGGCGAGCCGACCGGTGCGGTGTCGGAGACGACCGTGAGCATCGGCGTCACCGGGAACCTGCCGAAGAACTACATCCCGTCCGACGCTCGTCGACTGGAGGCCTACCGGCGTCTCGCGCTGGCCGAGTCGCCCGAAGCCGCCGACGCAGTCGAGGAAGACCTCCGGCAGGCGTACGGCGCGCTCCCGAAGCAGGCCGAACGCCTCGTTGAGCTCGCCCGACTCCGGGCCGCAGCCTCTTCACTGGGAATCCGCTCGATCAACGTGCACGAGCAGGACGTGATCTTCCGGACCAGTCGCCCGGATCTGCTTGAGCAGCACCTCGGCGACGCACCGGGCACCCTGCGGCTGGTGTCCGCCGCGCAGCGCGCAGCGGCGAAGTCGAAGGCCAGCGACAGCGCGCCGAAGCGAGACGGCACGGTCCACGACGTCTACTACCGCCCGCCCGCACAGTTTCTCGAGCCCTCCACGCTGCTCGTGATGCTGCGACGACGGTTCAGTGGCGAGAAGCGCGCGGCACAAACAGCGTAGCATGTGACAATGGAAAAGCGCCGGCCCCGCTCCAAGCGACAGCTGTATCTCGGCATCCTCTTTGTAAGCCTGGCGGTTGTGGCTGCGCTGCTGCGAAGCGGATTCCCATCGCCGACGCCGGTTGCCGGGGGTGCATCCGAACTCGTGGGACTCACGGTGTCCGAGATCATCGCCCGTCTCGGCGAGCCGACCACGCGCACCGAGTTCTACCCGGACGAGGACTTCCACGCCGAACGCGCCGCACTCATCGACAGGCTCCGCCGATCGGGCGAGCCAGTCCCGGAAGTATTTCTGGAGTTGGCCTGGTTCGTGGAAGAGCGCATCGTCACCGTGCGGTTTCCGGCCGAGTTTGACGAGGAACTTGGCGTCGTCCCGAGCGGGGAGAGCATCGACGCCCGTCGCTCGACAAGGTCGTCACCCGGTTGATCGAACCTCATCGGTCGCGACGACTGCTACATCCTGTCCATCGCACGCTTCACGCATGATCAGATAGACCGCGGTCGAGGCCGTTGCATAGAAACTGATCACCCAGCCGATGAACACGAGCCAGAGGAGCTGCACCCAGAAGTTCACCGCGCTGGCGGTGAACTCCGCATCCGCGTCTTCCAGACCGGACTCCGGAAGGGCGGCGAGGGCAGCGTTGATCGCCACGCGGAACACGGTCTGCACCAGAGCGTAGGCGTAGTTCAGCAACACCAACAGCACCAGCACGTAGAGCACAAACCGGATGGGGCGAGCGAGCAGGTACCCGACGCTGCGCTGGATCGAATCTATCGCGTCGGCCCCGTCGATGGCCGACGCGGGTGCGAGCATGCAGTGCGATGCGACGAAGGCAATTCCGATCGCGCCCAGCACAAGACCGATGAGCAGTGGCACGACGAACAGGATGCCACCGATCGGCTGGGTGAATCCGGCGGAGAACAGCACAAGCCCGAACAACGCGATCAGGGCCGAACCCACCCCGAGCGCGAGCAGCGGGATGGCGGGTGCGCCGATCAGCGCAGAGAGCCGGCGTACCGAGAACTTCGCCGACGCGCGCAGCCCGATATGCCGATTCAGGCAAACATCGAAGGCCGTGCTGCGGGCGATCGCACCGAGGAAAGGGCCCGTGAGGACGATGGCGAAGGCGACCACAATGCTCGCGCCGACCTCGTGGAACTCCGCGAAACGCTGGAATCGCGACAGACGCGACTGAAGCATCTCCGGCCCGCCGGTCGGCCAGAACGCGCCGAGAACACCAAACGGCGACCCGTCGGAATCGAACATGGTGACCAAGGCCCGATCGAGCACCCAGGCCCCACCGAGGACGAGCAACGCCGCGACGCAGCCGAGCAACAGGTGTCCGGGCCGAAAACTCTGGAGAACGCCCCGGGCGAGCAACGGCAGGTGCAGTTCGTTTGAGATGCGAGCGACCAGCCCCGCGTCGCCATCAATCTCCGAAACGGGGCTCGTGGGTGGAGTGTTCATCGGGTTCGGATCGTCCCAAAACGCGGGCGGGCTGTCGAGGGCTCAGCGCCCGACAAGCCGAGTCGCCTCATCGAAGATGGCTTCGGGCTCCTGCATCCGCCCTGGTCCGACCGCGCGGCAGGCCTGCCAGCCCTCGGTCGGGCCGGTGAAAAAGAAGCCGTCGGCTTCGAGTTGCGCCCGATTCCGTCGCGTGGACGGCTGCGACCACATCACCTCGTTCATGCTGGGCGCGAGCAGCACAGGCGTCTTCGAGCGATCGATCGCTGAGAGCACAAGCGTGACCATGTCGCCGGTCAAACCGGCGACAAGCTTCGCCATGCAGTCCATCGTGCACGGCGCGACGATGGCGAGGTCGAGCGAAGACGCCAGCGAAATGTGCTGCGGATCCTGCGACTCGATGTGTTCCCACATATTCGAGTAGACCGGGCGGCCCGAGATCGCCTGAAAACTCAACGGCGTGACGAACTTCGTCGCCGCGTCGGTCATCGCCACGGTTACAGACGCACCGGACTGAACCAGCCGACTGACCAGTGCCACGGACTTGTACGCCGCCACCCCGCCGGTCACGCCGACAAAGATGCGCCGTCCGTCCAGTTCAGAAGCCACTTGGGAGTCCCGTCCGGGAATTATTCGCCGGTGTTCACCAGCGCCGCCGCAGCGGGCGAGAGTTCGATACCCTCGGTGGTCTCGAAGTCGATCGTGATCTTGTCTTCCATGATCTCGGCAACCACGACTTCAAGATCCGACCGGCCGTTACGCTCCACCAGCGGGCGGGCGCCATCGAGAATCTCAACGAGGCGCTTCTGGATCAGGGCGCAGAGCTTGAAGCGTCCGCCGACCTTGTTCACGATTTCCTCGCTTTTGAGAGCTTCGATCATGGGGCTGGGTTCTCCGGGTATACTCTGTCTGAGCAGACGGCTGGTCGCCGAGCGCGACTGCCCGTTGGGACTGTGACGGGCGGCGAGTTGCCTCCGATCTGCTGCGAACAGAGAAGTGTAGCCGAAACCCATATCACCGGGCAAATCCGGCGCTGGCCTACGCGTCCAGTTCCGGGACTCAAGCCCCGGAATCCTCGGTTTCGCCCCCCTCAGAGGCCCATCCATCGGGACCCGTGCTAAGGAGCGTGATTTTGATCGCACAGGATGTGTTCGGTTTCGGAGACCGTGTGGTACACGCCGGCAAACCCGAGTGGGGTATCGGGGTCGTTTCCAGCGCCCAGAACCTCAGTCAGGACGGCAAAGCCTGCCAGCGACTGACGATCCGTTTCGAGCGTGCAGGGCTGAAGACCCTCTCGACCGCCGTCGCCGACATCCGCCCCGCGGATCAGGCGGACGCCCCGGCGCGACAGATCCGTTCTGAATCTGAGGGGGCCACCACGACCGAGTCCAATGGCTCCTGGCTGCAGGAACTTGAGGCGGGCGACCCAGCCGAGGTCATGGCTCGCCTTCCCCAGTCCTGTACCGATCCGTTTCAGTCGATCGGCAATCGGATCAAAGCCACCCTCGGCCTTTTCAGATTCTCCAGTTCTGGCGGGTCCCTTCTCGACTGGGCCGCGGCCCAGACCGGCATGAAGGACCCGCTCTCGCGGTTCAGCCGCCACGAACTCGAGCAGTTCTTCGCACGATTCCAGACCAACAGGGACGCCCACCTGCGCCGTCTTGCCGCCGAGGCCCTCAAGAAGGACCCTGGCTGCCTCCGTGAAGCGGCGAAGAACGCACCGCCCAAGGGCGTTGACATGTTGCGTGGCTGTCTCGTGAAGCGTTGATTCCACGCAACACGACGCACAGACTGCCGCCCAAGGCGATCTCCGATCTTCTGCCCGGCGAACTCTCGGTATGACGGCGTTCCCCGTTCTGGCCGCGGAAGCCCCGTTTTTCTCGGGCCCCAGCCCTCGCAAGACTTCGGCACGCGCGCCGTGCCGGAATCGCGCCCCCGCTTTGCATCCTTCAAGGCGTCGCCTCGGCTACCGGGGCGCCGAACAACGCCTAAGAATTGAAGGAGCGACGCGCGATGAACGATCACGAATTCCAGGACAAGCTCGGCGACCTTATCGCCCAGATCGAGGATCTCCCGAGCGAGAAGCGCGACGAGCTCCTCCAACTGGCCGAAGAAACCCGCGACCGCCGTGAGAGAATCAAGCAGACCATCCGAGGCCTGCAGGACTCGCTGGATCACCTGCGACTTTCCGTGAAATATCTCGTGTTCGATCTCGAAGCGACGCGGCGCGAAAACGAGTACCTGCGCGGGCTCGTCGACGGCGGCGAGAGCGGCCCGCTCGGTGAAGGGCCCGAAACCGACTGATCCTCCGGCCTGCCCGGATGCGAGCAGCGGTTCGACCCACCCATCGAATCGTTCGGCGTTGCCCCCTCAGACGCGATGCCACCATCCGAACAACGAGGCACGCGCCAGCGACCCACGCGCGGGTCGCCGGTCTGCGTTTTGGTCAGCCGTCGCGACGGCTCAGGTTCTCGCGAGCGATCATCAGTTCGAATGTCGATGCAGCGAAGTCGGCGTCCCGAGCCGAGAGGCTTGTGTAAAACGGCAAGGCCAGCGTCCGCTCAGAAACGCTCTCGGTGATCGGGAAGTCGCCCTGCCGGAAGCCGAGCGCCTGGAAGTGCGGCTGGACGTGAATCGCCGGAAAGTACGCCGCGGAGCCGACGTCGTGGCGATGCAGGCCCTGAACGATCCGGTCACGCTCCACGCCGGTGTACTGGTCGTTCAGCCGAAGCACGAACACGAACCAGCTCATCGTCGTTTCGTCGCTGATGTTCGGGAGCACGACTTCCGAGAGGCCCATGAACCGCTCGATGTACCGGTTCGCGACCGTCCGGCGAGCTTCGAGGATCTCGTCGAGGCGCTCAAGCTGCGCGACGCCCAGTGCCGCCTGAATCTCGCTCATCCGGTAGTTGTAGCCAAGGCGTTCAAACTGCATCCAGTTCCCGAGACCGGAGGTGCCCGGCGTGGCACGCCCCTGGTTGCGCAGCGACCGCAGCACCTCTGCGCCGCGATCGTCGTTGGTGAGGACCATGCCTCCCTCGCCCGTCGTGATCTGCTTGTTCGGGTAGAAACCGAAGACGGCATAGTGACCGAAGTCCCCCACCGCCCGCCCCTGGTAGCGACCGCCGATCGCTTCGCAGCAGTCTTCGATCAGTTTGATCTCGTTGCGATCGGCGATCTTGCGGTACTCGTCCATGTGCTGTGGATTGCCGAAGTTCTCGACCGCGATGATCGCCTTGGTCTTCGGCGTGATCGCGGCTTCGACTTTGACCGGGTCCATGTTCAGCGACTTCGGACAGATCTCCGCAAAGATCGGCTTCGCACCGACATAAAGGACCGCGTTCGCCGGCGCGATGAAACTGAACGGCGTCGTGATGACCTCGTCCCCGGGACCGACGCCCGCAGCGATCAGGGCCATGTGCAGACCCGCGGTGCCGCTCGAACAGGCCACACCGTGACCACGATTGCATCGCGAAGCGAGCAGGTGCTCGAACCGCTCAACCATCGGTCCGATCGAGAGCCGGTCCGAACGGAGCACCTGCGTGACCAGCTCGATCTCGCGATCGGTGATATCGGGTTTGGACAGCGGGACATCATCCATGGCGGGCATCCGTCGAATCGTTCTTCGGGAGCGACCGTCCGACGCGGCCACACCCCTGCAGGATACCCGCACTGGCCGGATTCGGGTCAGGCGGCGCTGGCTCGGCGGAGGATCTCGTCTTTGAGCATGGCGTGCAGCTCGCTCACGCGCAGTTCTCCAAGGATACCGCCAGCATCGCGCGACTCACCCGCATCGATCATCTTCTGCGTCCGCTGGGCCGCGGTGACGATCGTCGAATGGTTCCGCCGGTTGAGGTCCCGCGCGATCTCCGGAAACGACCGGGTTGTCAGATTCCGCGCCAGAAGGGCGCAGAGCGAGCGGGCGAACACCACGAGCCGGTGACGACCCGAGCCGAGCACATCGTTGGGTTCGACGCCGAGCTTCTCACAGACCACATCCACGATCAGGTTGACCCGAAGCGGCCGCCGCCCCGGCGTCGAGTTCCCGTCACCGAGCACCCGGCGGACCATGGCCGCGTTAACCGGGGCACCAGAAGCCGGTCCGCCGAGAAGTTTCTGGTACGCCTCCACGCGCAGCACCGCACCCTCAACCTCGCGGGCCGAGGCGTGGCACGCGCCGGCGATCGCGTCGGCGGCGCCCGGCTCCAGCTGCAGTCCGCGTTTCGCGGCGATCCGGGCGGCGAGCAGAGCCCGCAATTCCTGGTCCGGCGGCTCGATATGGACGACCATGCCTGAGACGCAGCGCGAGACCAGACGGTGGCTGAGGCGTTCGATCTTCTTCGGGTGCTCATCGGACGCGAGCATCACTCGGGCGCCGTCGAGGTCGAGAGTATCGATGGTGTGCAGGAGTTCCGACTCGGTCGCTTTCTTGCCCGCGACGAAGTGGACGTCGTCGATGCAGAGCAGGTCGACGCCTCGGTAGCGTTTGCGGAACGCTTCGAGCGAGCGGGACTGGACGGCCGCGATGAACTCGTTGGCGAACGACTCGCCGGTCACGTACCGGACTCTCGCGCCCGGACACTCGCGACGAAAACGGTCGGCGACACCCTGGAGGAGGTGGGTCTTGCCGACACCGCACGGGCCGTGAACGAAGAGGGCTGAGATCCCGGCGATCTGCTTCTGCGCGGCGAGTTCGAGCGCGGCGTTCACCGCCATGCGGTTCGTGCGCCCGACCACGAGCGTGTCCAGAGAGTAGCGCGACTGGGCGTGCCGCCGGCCGGGAGCCCCTCGCGTCGGAGCGGGCGAGGGCGCGACCGCGGGATTTTGCCCCACTCGTGAATCCGCCGACTGGCCGGCGGCTCGGTTCGGACGACTGACCCTCCAGTGCACCCTGGCGGCGTCACCCCGGACCGCGGCCGCCGCTCGTTCGACTTCGGATGCGAAGCGGCGTTGGAGCAGTTCGGACTGGAACGAACTCCCGACCTTGAGGATAACCGCGTCCGAGGTCGACTCGAAAACGACCGACCCATCGAAGAACCTCGCGTACCGATCCTCGCCGATCTGCCCAATCAGGCGGTTCACCAGCTTCGTCGCGTGAGAGCCGGGTTGAGGATTCGAAACGGGCACACGGTCGATGGTCACGGTTCCACCTCGCGTTGCGGAACCGGCGAAGGCCGATCTTCCGCGCAAAGGGTCGGTCGAGTTGACGCGAATCCGTTCCCGATCAGACCTGCCGAACCATGAGCACACCCACCGCGCGAGATCGATGCACGATCCCTGACACTGCCTGTTACGGCCTGTTCGAGGAGGGGCACAGGTCGGCCGGGCCGCTGCTCTCCGACGCGAGCACACATGCGTCGATCAGCGTTCCGGTCTGTCGGCCGTCAGTGGCCGGTCCGCACAAAGTACCGAAGGCGCGAGGCAGCACAAGGGGGAATGTTTCGACTTTTTGTGCGCGCCGCGAAAACCGTAGGAAATCAAAGCAGAAATTATCGCCATCGGGTTACGCACACCGGACCGTGGAATGCTGCACAATCGGTGGATAGTTTCCGGAACACACCAAAAACATCGAGAAATGCAGTGTATTCTTGTGATCCGCTCAAACTCCAAACGACCTTCAGCGCGCTCCGATGGCGCGCACCATCGCGACCCGTTCGGCAGTCATTTGAAAGCCAAGCCCCCGATACAGGCGACGCGCCGGCTCGTTGTTCAAGTCGACGGCGCAGGTCAACCGCGCGCGCTCGCGAGCGCGGCCGCGCGGCAGACCGAAGGACAGATCTCGCATCCCGCTGCGCATAAGCGTCCGTCCCAGGCTCCGACCACGAAGGCGCGGAGAAATGCCCAGATAAACAAGTTCCACGCCGCCTGAATCGGGGCAAGCGGTGAACAGCATCGCGCCTTCCGGTTCTCCGTCCAACTCGATGAGCCACCACCAGCGCGGATCGAACTTGCGAACCGATTTGTGGCTGTCCAGGACATCTTCCGGTGTCCGAAGAGTGCAGAGTTCAGGGCAATCCATCGTCTGCTCGTAACTCCGACTCAGGGCGAGCACCAGGCGCTCGCTCGTCTCGGGAAGGTCCGGGCCGAGCGTTGCAAGCGATCGCGCGGAGATCCCCTCCGGCAACTGCCATGGCTCGAAGTCTTCGAACTCGCTCGGCGTCGGAACGGGGCGTGCCATGTACGCGAGTCGCGCCAACTCGTGGAAACCGCCATGGGCGAACGCTCTCGCCGCCGAGCGTTCGCCCGGGTTGAGCAGCGTCTGAGCCAGACGAACGTCCGCATCGCGGCCCCTGGAGCCAAAATCCTCGCAGGCGGCGTCGATGACTCGGCCAAGCTCCTCTTCGGCGGCTCGGGTCGCGGGCTGCGACGTGAAGCACATCGCGGTTCGCCCGGATCCTCGGACGCCGAGCGCCACCTCTCGGACACGCCCCGTTTCCGGATCGCAGCTGGACCAGAAGTGCTCTAGATCGATTCCGTGGGTTCTCGCGGCCCCGAGAAACCGCTTCCCGGCATCCCTGTCGCCCTGGGCCGAAGCCTCGGCAAGGCGCTGCGCGGCCGCGAGGCGGGCGGGCGCGTCCACCTTGCGGATCTCGTACCCGTCGGGCCCTTCCACAGCACCCGGCGGTTTGGCGGCGGCCTGGCTCATGTTCGCTCGGGTCTCCAAAGGCAGTTCAACGGGTTCGACGCCCGATAATTCCCAGACTGATGCGGGGTTGACTCTTCGAAAGAGTCCCGGGCTGATGCAACAGTAGATCGGATTCCGGCGTATGAGAAGCACGAAATGCGGTAGGAGTCCGAAACTTGGCCCGGCCGGGATTCAGTCCCGACTCGCGAGCCATCGGGTTCCGGTCTACACTGGCCGTTCATCCGCACCAACCGGGAGATCGCTTTGAACCGAGCCCAGATGAAGATGCAGAACACCCTTCGCGCCACAGTTCTGGCGGTCCTGACCGTTGTCTTCGGTGGCCTTGCCCTCAGCCCGGCGATCGCCGCTCCCCAACCCGACGCCATCCCCAGCCGCTGGGAGTTCGACCTGCGTCCGGGCCCGCTGCGTGTGACCACGGTCGATGTCGAAGGTGTCGGCCCGCGGGCGTTCTTCTACATGCCGTACTATGTGGAGAACAACAGTGGGGAAGACCGATTCCTCGCGCCGCGTTTCGAACTCGCGACCGAAGAGGGCGAAGTGATCCGCTCCGGCGGCTCGAACGTGCCTCGCGAAGTCACGCGGACCATCATCGCCCGCTTCCAGAACGAGCTGCTCGAGGACGAGATCTCGATGCTTGGGCCGATCCTGCAGGGCCCTGAGAACGCCCGCGAGGGCGTCATCATCTGGCCCGCGACCGACCTCAAGGTCGATGAAGTCACCGTTTACGCCTCGGGCTTCTCCGGCGAGACCAAGCAGTTCGTCCGCCCGGACAACGGCGAAGTGGTCGTCCTTCGCAAAACGCGGATGCTGCGTCACGCCACCCCGGGCAACATCGACGCGACATCGGACCAGCCGTTCCGCCGAACCGTCGATCGTTGGATCATGCGCTGATCAGGTCGTCCAGATCGACCGGTTAGCCGCTTTACAGGCGACGTCCTGCTCGCTACTCTGTTCGGCCCTCCCGACGACATCGGGCGGACACCGCATCACCTTTCTGATTAGAGGGAATCGCCATGGCTCACAAGAAAGGCCAAGGTTCATCCAAGAACGGTCGTGACTCCAACCCGCAGTACCGCGGTGTGAAGCTCTACGGCGGCGAAACCGCGAAGGCCGGTTCGATCATCGCCCGCCAGTGCGGCACGCACTGGAACCCCGGCTATATGGTCGGTCGCGGCAACGACGACACCCTGTTCGCCAAGATCGCCGGAACGGTCGTTTGGAACGGACGCAAGGTGCACGTTTTCCCGTCTGACGAGTCCGTCCCGGTGCCCTTCTACGTGAAGTTGCCCGAGGGCAAGGCCGCGAGCGCCTGAACCCTGTCGCAGCGTTCGAAACATTTGACTGTACGATCAACCCGGCGCTCGTCGGGTTTTTTCATGGCTCGCGCCCACCGTGCAGAGGAGGAATCGTGATGAGTCGTCGAACGGGTCGGTGGTGGTGCTGGGCGCTCGCGTCTGTTCTGGTCGGACTGACTGTGCCGTCGGTGTGCGTAGGTATCAAAGCGACGGACCAAACCGGCCCGCCGGAGCCGGTGCTTTCCCCGGACACCGCGGCAGGCAAAACGCTCGGCTGGCTACTCGAGGCGCTCAGCGGACGGATCGGGGAGCCTGAGACCGAACGCTTTGCTCCCGAGTTTGTGAAGCAACTGCCGGGTTCGATGCCGGCCCCGAAGTCCACCGCCGCTCTTCGCTCCGGACACTCGGCGATCTTCGGTTCCGGCGAGGCGACGCTGGTTTCAATCGAGGAGGGGGCGTCGGAGCACGCCCTCCGTGCGATCCTCAAGGCGGAGGCGACCGGGAAGCTGTTTCTGCTTCAACTCTCGATCGATCCGGGAACCGGCCTCATCGACGGACTTCTGATCACGCCTGCGCCGAACAGCAGGGATATCCCGCAGTCGTGGGCGGAGGTCGACGCGGCGTTGAAGAAGTTGCCCGGCGACCTGTCGGTCCTCGTCGCCTCGGCGGATGGAGCCGCACCCGCGCCCGTCTACGCCATCAATCCCGACCACCGCCTCGGCATCGGCTCGGCATTCAAGCTCTGGGTCCTCGGTGCCCTCGCGGAACTCGTCCATGACGGTGGGGCCAGTTGGGAAGAGCCGCTCGCGTTGGACTTTGCCATCAAGACCATGCCGATCGGCGAACTCCGAATGCAGGCCAACAGGGAGGGCATGGGAGCGGATCCGGAGTTCCCGCTCAGCCGGTTCGCGGATGTGATGATTTCTGTCAGCGACAACCCGGCGACGGACCACCTGATCGAGCGGGTCGGGCGCGACCGGATCATCGAATTTATGTCGCGCGTTCACGATGAGCCCTCGCAGAACCAGCCTTTCCTCTCGACCGGCCAGTTCTTCAAGCTCAAGCGCGGCGCACCGGACGAAGTGCTCCGAGCGTACATCGCTGCCCAGACGCCGGAAGAGCGTCAGGCGGTCCTCGATTCCGACGCCTTCCAGAACGCCGTCATCAGCATCCCACTCGCGATGAGATGGCAACAGGACGGCCCGATCGCGATCGACGCCGTCGAATGGTTCGCCAGCGCTCGCGAACTCGGGCGGACCATGCTCGAGTTGCGCCGGCTGGAGCAGCGACCGGGCATGGAGCCGCTCTCGCACGCCTTGCGAATCAACGACGGTATCAATCTCGACGACAGGGTCTGGCCGAAAGTCGCCTTCAAGGGCGGTTCCGAGCCCGGTGTGTTGAACCTGACGTATCTCGCTGAAGATGACGCCGGCAACCAATGGGTGGTGTCGCTGGGTTGGAACAACTCCGATGCGATGGTCGATGATGACCGGATGATCCACATTGCGTTGGGCATCTTTGCGCTCTTGGCGGAAGGCGAACTCCCGACCGCGTCCGTTACGGACGAGGCGACAGCGAGCCCATAAGCGCCGCAGCGATGCCGTCGGCGAAGAGCCAGCCCCGCTCAGCGAGTTTCAGGCGCGCGTCCGCGGCGATTTCCAGATCGCCGCTCTGAACGAACCGGTCAATCTCACGGCGAAACGGATCGCCGGCGCCGAATGTGCCAGCCTGTTCCTGCAGCGCGTTCAGATCAAGCCCTTCGCGCAGTCGCAGCCCGGTCATGATGCGCTCCGCCAGCGCGCGCGGGGCGTTTGGCGTCTCCAGATCCACGACGCTCGACCAGCCGTCTGAGGTGCGGACGGATTCCATCCAATCCGTGAGTCGAGGGACATTCTTCCATCGAAAGCCTCTGGCGTGTCCCGATGCGGACGGCCCGGCGGCGAGCCACTGCTCCTGTCGCCAGTACGCGAGGTTGTGCAGGCATTCCGCGCCGGCGCGCGCGAAGTTGGACACCTCGTAGCGCCCGAAGCCGCGCTCCGCGAGCTTCGACCATGTCAACAGTTGCATCCCGACCTCGGTGTCTTCATCGATCGCGTCGAGGCGGCCGAGTTCGAGCTTCTTGGTCATTGCGGTGCCCTGCTCATAGGTCAGAGCGTACGCGGAAACGTGCTCGACACCTTCACCGTCGAGAAGCCCAAGCGCGGTGTCAAGATCGGCTTCCCACTCGGCGAGGGTCTGGCCGGGGATTCCGAAGATGAGGTCTACCGAGCGTCGCGCGATGCCGGCATCGCGCAGAAACTCGAGCGAGCGCTCGACGTTGGCCGGGTCGTGCCATCGCTCGAGCGTCTTCAGATGGCGGGCGTCGAAGCTCTGGGCCCCCACCGACGCTCGGGTAACACCTCCCTCGCGGAGCACCTCGGCGAGTTCGCGGGTGACGGTTTCCGGATTGCACTCGACCGTGAACTCCGCCAGTTGCGACAGATCGAACCGGTCGGCGAGGGTTTGGAGCAGCCGGCGCCAGAGTTCGGGGCGGAGCAGACTCGGCGTGCCGCCTCCGACAAAAATCGTCTGCAGTCGCCCGGCGGCCGGTGACATGGCTTTCAGTTCGACCTCCAGTGCCTGGACGAATTCGGCCTGTCGGTCACGAGTGTCCACGAAACTGTAGAAATCGCAGTAATGGCACTTGTGGAAGCAGAATGGGACATGAACGTAGAGCGAGCGGGCGTCGACGTCCGGGCTCGTCAGGGCGATCCTCGCGTCGGCTCGTTGCCCCCCTACCGTGATGCCAGTAGTCTGATTCACGAAAACGCAAGCACCTTTCCGAACCGTCCAGCCCGATCGTCCGAAGAGTGACCGTGGACAGCCTCGGCCAGCATTCTTTCGAAGGATACCCGCCCAGTGACCGTTAACCTCGTTGTGTTTACCGAAGATGGTTCACGTCGGGACGTGCCGCTCAAGCCCGGCACCCACGTCGTCGGTCGGACCTCCGACGCTGGCGTACGAATCCCGCTCCCGTCGGTGTCGCGTCGCCACTGCGAACTGATCGTAGAGAACTCGACGCTGCGGGTGCGCGATCTCGGTTCGTCGAACGGCACCTATCAGAATTATCAGCAGATCGAAGAAGCCACCCTCGCACCCGGCGATGTCCTCGGGATCGGCGGCTGCCTGCTCACGGTGCAGATCGACGGTGCTCCCAAGCAGGTCGAGAAGCCCGAGCCGCCGCTCGACGCAGCGGGCGGATCGACCATGTCGACCGGCATCAGGTCTCCGGGCGCCAGCGGCAGTTCGATGATGGAAGACTCCGGTCCGCCGGCGATGAAGGGCTCACTGCTCGACGACAACGACGGTTCGAGCCTCTTCGATCTCGATCTTTCGGATCTGGAAGACGACGACGAGCCCAAACTCTGAATCTGGTGGACCCGTCTCAGGCGTCCATCGGCGGGTCCGCCGCGGCGGGGTCCGGCTCGACGGCGGCCTTGATCTCCTGCTTCGCCGGCACCTTGATGCTGGTTCCGCAGGATCGGCAACGCACCATACGGCCCCGCGCTTCGGCGGGAACGGCGAGTACCGCTCGGCAGCGGAGGTTCGGGCACATGATTCGGATCGCGCTGACGGCCATGGGCTCTCCCGAGGGTGCTGATTTCCACTAGTCGAATCGGCCGGATTGGGGCTCGAATTCAGTTCCTCGGTCGATTCCCTGTTGATCGGGCGCGCCCACGATTCGGGTATGTATCTCGTGTTTTGACCGGATCGGCTACGATGCGGCTTTCGCCCTCCCCGGAAACGAATTTCATGTCCAGCCTGACTTCCCCGACGCCGCAGAACGCGCCCAGCCTCTCGGACCCGATAACGGGAAACACGACAGCGGTGGTCGGTCTGCAATGGGGCGACGAGGGCAAGGGCAAGGTCATCGATCTGCTGGCCGGATCGCACGATGCCGTCGTTCGGTACAACGGCGGCGCCAACGCGGGTCATTCGATCGTGATCGACGGCCAACGGTTTGCGCTGCACCTGATCCCGTCGGGCGTCTTCCGGCCGGACACGGTTTCGGTCATCGGCAACGGAGTGGTGCTCGACCCGTTCAAGCTTATTGAGGAGATCGAGGGGCTTCGCGAAAGAGGCGTCGAAGTGAAGAATCTCGCGATCTCCTCGCGTGCTCACCTCGTGCTGCCCTACCACAAACTGGAAGACGCGATGCTCGAGGATCGGCTTGCGGCCCGCGGGCTCTCGATTGGCACGACGAAGCGTGGCATCGGACCGGCCTACTCGGACAAGGCCAACCGCGCGACATCGCTCCGAGTCGGAGACCTGCTGGATACCGATTATCTGCGCGCAAAGGTCGCCAACCTCGCGGAGTACAAGACCGATGCCCTGCGCAGCATCGATCCGAGCGCCGAAGCGATCGAGCCAAAACGCCTGACCGACGCCCTGCTCGACGCGGCGGAAACTTTGACGCCGTTCATCGAGGACACGGCGTATCTGCTCCACGGCATGCTGCGCAAGGGCAAGTCGCTGCTGTTCGAGGGCGCGAACGCAACCCTTCTCGATGTGGACCACGGGACCTACCCGTTCGTCACGTCGTCGAACTGCTCGGTGCTCGGGATCCCCGCGGGAACCGGTGTACCCGGCGCGGAGGTCAAGCAGGTTGTCGGCGTGCTGAAGGCCTACTCGACGCGTGTCGGCGGCGGGCCGTTCCCTACCGAGCAGGACAACGAGGTCGGCGATCAGATTCGCCGGCAGGGCAATGAGTACGGCACCACCACGGGCCGGCCCCGCCGCTGCGGCTGGCTCGATCTCGTCGCGGTGCGCTACGCCGCGATGGTGAACGGCTGTACTTCGCTCTCGCTGATGCTCCTCGACGTCCTGTCCGGGATCGAAGAACTCCAGGTCTGCACCCGCTACCAGATCGGTGATGACCCCGAGGCGATCACCGGGCGTTTCTTCCCGGACGCGAACCGACTCGCCGGGATTACCCCGTTGTATGAGTCGCTTCCCGGCTTCCACGGCGATGTGACCAAGGCGCGGAGTTTCGACGAACTGCCGGCGCCGGCACGACAGTACATCGAGTTCATCGAAGACTTCGTCGGCCTCCCGATCTCGATCATCAGTGTGGGGCCGGATCGGTCGCAGACCATTCGTCGCGGTTGAACGATACTCTGGCGCTCAGTCGTCGGCGAGTTTCAGATTGCCGCCGCGACCGTTCATCATGCTGCTCGCGGCTTCGAGACGGGCTCGCACATGGGCGTGCTGGCTCGGGAACCGGTTCTCGTCGAACACCTTGAGCGCGTGCTCAAAGCACTCCACCGCACGGCACAACTGCTGCGAGATGTTTTCACTGGCCTTGAGTTCTGCGATGCCGGTGAACGCCTGGCCGAGGTTCGCCTGCGTTTTGGCCCACTCGACGGGCTGCCGGTCGCGGGTTCGAACCTTGAGCGCATCGAGGAAACAAGACGCGGCGTGGCGGGCTGCTTCGGCATCCCCGGACGCCGCGAGTTGCAGGTACACCGATCCCATGTTGCAG
>Ga0070727_10001818_pt1 | contig 21537 bp, 26 predicted proteins | sample tdAd472_FD_66722 | JGI IMG/M metagenome (GOLD analysis project Ga0070727, IMG submission 66722) | Marine sediment microbial communities from the Atlantic coast under amendment with organic carbon and nitrate - tdAd47.2 | ecosystem: Environmental > Aquatic > Marine > Coastal > Sediment | place...
CAGCCAGTTCCACATCATCCAGCCGCAGGTGGTGAAAAAGAACACGCGGTCGCCTTCACGGATGTCGCAATGCAGCGGCTGTTCGGATGCGTGCTTCAGGAGCGTGCCGCCCTGGCTGTGAATGATGCACTTGGGTGCACCGGTGGTGCCGCTGGAAAACATGATGTAGAGCGGATGATCGAACGGCAACTGGCGGAAGGCGATCTCGCCGGGGACAAGCCCCGCCGACGCATCGCCCAAGGTCACCGCATTATCGATCGGCCCCGTGTCTGCGTCCTCGTCACCATACGGAATCAGCACCACTTTCTTCAGGCTCGGAAGTTGCGCAGCGATTTTCGCCGTTTTATCGCGCACATCGTGACGCTTGCCGTTGTACCAATAAGCGTCGGTACAGAACATCACCTTGGGTTCGATCTGGCCGAAGCGGTCGAGCACCCCCTGCTCGCCGAAGTCGGGTGAACACGACGACCATACGGCGCCGAGTGCATTTGCCGCCAGCATGGCGATGATCGTTTCCGGCATGTTCGGCAGATATCCGCAGACCCGGTCACCCTCGCCAACGCCGAGACCGGCCAGCACCTGGACCATCACCGAAACCTGATCATGGAGTTGATCGAAGCTGATCCGGCGCGACACCTTGTTTTCACCATTGAAGACCATTGCCTCGCCGTCGCCACGGTGGCGCAGCAGGTTTTCGGCAAAACTAAGCCGGGCATCGGGAAACCATTTGGCGCCCGGCATTTTGTCGCCGTCGACAAGCACCCGCTCGCCACGCGTTTCGGCGATGATCCCGGCGTCGTCCCAGACCGAGGTCCAGAACTTTTCAAGCTCGGTGACGGAGAACCGCCAAAGTGCGCGCGTATCTAGCAGCGAAACGCCCCAGTCCTGTTCGACTTGCTTCCTGAAGCGCGTGATGACGGCGCCATCGATCTGCGCCTGGCTCGGCTGCCAAAGTGGTGTGCTCAATGTATCCTCCAAACCGTGCGCCTTATTCATTCGGCGCATCGTTCTCCGTCTTGCCCAGAAAATCACGGGCGCGGGCGCGGTGCGCATCGCTCACGTGACTCGAAACCGAGCGCCACGCTAACCAGAACACCGCAGCGTCGTCCGTAAAGCCGAGCATAGCAATAAAATCGGGTATCATATCCAAAGGAACAACGAAATAGGCAAGCGCCGCCATCAACGTGACCCGCACCCGGTTCGGTGTCTGTGGATCCATGGCGCAAAAATAAGCCGCCGCGGCCTCGTCGCTGAACGGAATCCGGCCCAGCGTTTTCCGCGCCTTGTCGACGAAACCATCGGCAACGATTTTTTCGTTCTCTTCGGGGGTCCGGCTCACGTTGTCCAGTCTCTATTCTCTTGATAAACAGGTAACGGCTCAGCCATCAGGAGGATACGGGCATGGACGTCAAAGGTCACGCGGCGATCGTTACCGGTGCAGCATCGGGGCTGGGTGCGGCGACGGCACGGGCACTGGCGGCCCAGGGCGCGAAGGTTTCGCTGCTTGATCTCAACGCCGAAGACGCCGGCAAGCTGGCCGACGAGATCGGCGGCCTCGCCATCGGATGCGATGTCACCTCCGAGGAGAGTGCCGAGGAAGCCGTGAAAGCGGCACGTGACAGGCACGGTCCGGCGCGCGTTCTGGTCAGCTGCGCCGGCATCGCGCCACCGAAACGCATCGTCGGACGCGACGGCGCCCAGCCGCTCGAGGCATTTGCCGGCGTGATCAAAGTCAACCTGATCGGCACGTTCAATGTGATGCGCCTTGCCGCCGCCGATATGGCGTCGCTGGACACGCTGGACACCGGCGAGCGCGGCGTCATCATCAACACCGCATCCATCGCCGCTTATGACGGACAAATCGGCCAGGCCGCCTATGCCGCTTCCAAAGGCGGCGTCGCTTCCATGACTTTACCGGCCGCACGCGAACTGGCCAAAAGCGGTGTGCGGGTATTGGCCATCGCCCCCGGCATTTTCGGCACCCCGATGTTGTACGGACTGCCCGAAGACGTCCAAAAGGCATTGGGTGAGAGCGTGCCGTTCCCGTCCCGCCTTGGCGATCCGGCAGAATACGCGTCCCTGGCGCTGCACATGATTTCCAATGTGATGATGAACGGTGAAGTGGTCCGCCTCGACGGGGCGTTGCGCATGGCGCCGCAATGAAGCTTCACTTGCCCGCTTTTATCGCCGCGCTGACGGTGTGCTTTGCCGTCACCGGCGCCGGCGCGCAAGGCACGGATTACAAGTACAAACCCAACAGCGTATTCGGTGCCGGCGACGTTCGGGTCAAGGCGGATTCCCGTGTATATCCGTGGACGGCCGTCGGCCGGTTTAACAAAGCCGGACGCGGCCATTGCACGGCAACCGTCGTCGCGCCGTCCATCATTGTCACCTCGGCACACTGCATCGTCGACCGTTACAATGGCGGGTACATGGCGCCCGACGATCTGCACTTCGTCGCCGGCTGGGACCGGGGCGAATACCTTTTCCATGCGACGGCCAAGGAGATCCATCCCGCGCCCGGTCACGACCCGTTACGCCCGGCAACGCTCAAGGCCGTCGTTTACGATTGGGCGTTGATCGTTCTCCAAGAAGACCCCGTGCCGGTGACGGGCATGATCCGCCCGGCGCCGTATACGGAAAAGATTTTCTGGAAACTGCGGAAGGCGAAAACGGTCTTCACGCAAGCCGGATACAGCGGCGACCGGGGTCAGGTACTGACGGCGCACCCCGATTGCAGCATGTGGGGTTTCACGAAAGGCCTCCCCGTCGCTGAACACGGCTGCCAGGCCGTGCCCGGCGACAGCGGCTCGCCGATCATATTCTCGGACGGCAAGGAATACCGGCTCGCCGCCGTACACGCGGCGCACACCAAGAACCGCATCGGCGGCAAGGGCTTTGCCGTACCGACATCGTCGTTCATGGGCGAACTTAAAAAACTGTCGAAGAAGACCGCCGCCGATTAACCGCTGATTGCTGCCCGGTTCATGAATTTGGCGAGCGCGATATCCAGTTCGGTGACACCGCCCGCATCATGCGTCGCCAATGTAACGTCGACGGTGGCATAGACATTGAACCATTCCGGATGGTGATCCATTTTCTCGGCCTGCATCGCGACCCGGCTCATGAATCCGAACGCCTGATTGAAATTCTTGAACTTGAAGGTGCGCTGGATCGCATCGCGATCTTCGGCTTCGGACCAACCCTGCAACGCATCGAGCGCATCCTTGCGGGCATCCCCGCTCAATTTTTCCGCCATTCGATCCTCCACTTATAACGTGCAAGGGTGCGGGGCGTGGGCGCGTGCGTCAAGCGGACAACGGCGACGGTCTCTCGCCTGAACCCGCCGCCGAGCGTCTGCCGGACCGCAGCAATTCTTCCACCGTCCGCAGCATTACCTCGCGGCGAAACGGCTTCAACAACACCGCATCGGCACCGAGACCGGCGCTGCTTCTGAGGTACAGGTCATTCCCGGATATGGCGATGATCGGCATTTCGGCGTACATGCCGCGCAATGTTATAATCGCGGAGATACCTTCCATCCCCTCCATGACAATGTCGGTAATGAGCAGGTCGGGCGGCGTTTCCGTCGCCGCCTTTATCCCGGCGGCACCCTCGACTTCCTCGGAAACCATATACCCCTCGGCACGCAGCACCGCGGCCAGAATCGGCCTCAGGTCTTCATCGTCTTCGATAATAAGAATGTGGCGCATAATGTACTTTGCACCGCAGGTATGGCTGTGACGATTAACAGCACATCACTTTTCGGCGATTACATCAGCGCTTGTTCATATACCGCCGCCACCGCCGTCATGGGCCGTGCCTATTCGAGCGGCACGACCCGGCCGATCAGGCGCCGCGTTTGAGCGTCCGGCTGATACGTCTTCGGTATGCGCGAGAAAGCGTCCTTCGGAGCGGCAATACCGCATTTCAGGATGCTGCAGTCGGCGTGCTGGATGCGCGGCCCGATGGACTGCGTGACGCGTCCAGTCACGATTTAGTCACGCTGGAAAATCACCCGTCTTTGAAAATGGCTGTAAGTCATTGAGAAGAATGGTGGAGCCGAGGGGAATCGAACCCCTGACCTTCGCATTGCGAACGCGACGCTCTCCCAACTGAGCTACGGCCCCGCACCATGTTGCCGGGCGCAGAAACGTCTGCCCGACGGGCGCGGAATATCGGCCCCAGGGCGTTACCTGTCAAGTCGATATCGGGCGTATATATACCGGGCTGGGCGCTTGCGCGTCGGCGGACAGGCAATTACCTTTAGCGGCGTTCGGGCGCATCGCCCGGGCCATCGCGTTCGCTATTCGACCAGTTCTACGGAGAAGACGCTCATGGACGTCATTATCGGCCCGGCTCTGGCCCTCATTTATCATCTGATCGAGCTTTACACTTGGGTGCTGATCATCGGCGTCATCATGAGCTGGCTGATCGCCTTCAACGTGATCAATCTTTCGAATCAGTTCGTCCGGATGATTTACGACGTCGTAACGCGTCTGACGGAGCCGCTTTTGGGGCCGATCCGCCGCTTTCTGCCGGATCTCGGCGGCGTCGACATTTCGCCTGTGATCCTGATCTTGCTGTTGTGGTTCGCCAAGGATGTCGTCTACCGTCTCGCGCTCCGCATTGGCTGACAATCCGAACCCGCTGATGCCTTGTCCGAACGGTCTGCAAGTGCGGCTGCGCGTCACACCCAAGGCATCGCGTGATGCAATCGGCGATGTGGTCGCCGACGGGCAAGGAAACGGCGCGCTCAAGATTGCCGTCACCGCCGTTCCCGAGAAAGGTAATGCCAACACCGCCGTGATAAAGCTTCTGGCGAAATCCTGGCGGCTTCGAAAGTCGGATATGGAAATCGTGCACGGTGCCACGGACCGCAACAAAACGCTGCTGATCGTCGGCGACGGGCCGACGCTATTGGCAAAGCTGGAACCGCTGCTGGCGGTCGGCGCGACGAGAAAGTAACGGGGGAGAAACCAATATGAGCGACGCCACCATCATTGACGGCAAAGCATTCGCCGCCGGGCTGCGCGAACGGGTCGGCGCCGAGGTCGCGAAACTGGCCGACGCGCATGCAATCAAGCCGTGCCTGACCGTGATACTGGTCGGCGAGGATCCTGCAAGCCAGGTCTATGTCCGTAACAAGGGCACGCAGACCGAAGAGGCCGGCATGACCTCGGTCACGCATCGCCTGGATGCGCAGACGCCCGAGGCCGATTTGCTGGCGCTGATCGAGACGCTGAACGCGGACAAGGGCTGCAACGGCATTTTGGTGCAATTGCCGCTGCCAGATCACATAGACGAAAGCAAAGTGCTCGCCGCCATCGATCCGGACAAGGACGTCGACGGGTTTCACGTCATCAACGTCGGGCGGTTGTGGACCGGACAGGACGCACTGGTGCCATGCACCCCTTACGGCTGCCTGTTGATGCTGAAAGATCACTTCGGCGGCGCCCTGTCGGGTAAGCGCGCGTTGGTGCTGGGGCGATCCAACATCGTCGGCAAGCCGATGGCGGCATTGCTGCTGGCCGAGAGCTGCACCGTATCTATTGCCCATTCCAGAACCGAGGACCTGCCCACGCGGTGCCGCGAAGCGGACATTCTCGTCGCCGCCGTCGGGCGTCCGGAAATGGTCAAGGGCGACTGGATCAAACCCGGCGCCGTCGTTGTCGACGTCGGCATCAACCGCGTGCCAGCACCGGAAAAAGGCGACGGCAAGACCAAGCTGGTCGGCGACGTGGATTTCGCCGAGGCGTCGGCGGTGGCGTCCGCGATTACACCGGTACCGGGCGGTGTCGGGCCGATGACGATCGCCTGCCTTTTGCGCAACACGCTGGTCGCAGCCTGCCGTCAGAACGGCATCGACGCCCCGGACATTTGACGCACCGGACCTTCAGGCACTTTACCGCCGCACCGGTTGCCGTATACTGAGCTTGCCTATCCAAGTGCGGCTAGGGTTCCGCTGCGTCGCAGGTCCGGACCGAGCGCCGTTATGAGCCGTGTACGGCAGACACCCGAGGACGAAAAATCTAGAGGGGTTGGAAGGGCATGCGGAAGCATGTCTGTAACAACCAACTGCGGGTGACCTTATGACCGTAACTGCCTTCCTTCTCGTTCTCGCCGCCGCATTCTGTCATGCGACATGGAATTTCTTCGTCAAGCGCACCAACGGGGGCGCCGAGCTGATCTGGCTGTTTTCAGCGGTTGCCTGCATCCTGTACGCCCCCGCCGTCGCCTATGTACTGATAACCGAGGACGTGACGTTCGGCCTTCTCGAACTTGGATTCATCCTCGGCAGTACCGTCTTGCATATCGGATATTTCCTTTTGCTGCAGTCGGGCTACCGCAACGGGGATCTGTCGCTGGTCTATCCCACAGCCAGGGCCACCGGACCCTGCCTGTCGGTGTTCATGGCCGTCGTGTTCCTAGGCGAGCACATGACGTTACAGGCCGGCATCGGCGCGGCGGTCGTCGTCTTCGGCATCGTCAACCTGACGGGCGGCTTCAAGAAGCGCGCAAAACGCGTCAGCGCATCGCTGTTGTTCGGGCTCGGTTCCGGCATGTTCATCGGTGGCTACACCGTGTGGGACGCGCATGCGGTTTCGGTCATCATGATCCCGCCGCTGGTGCTCGACATCTCCGGTATGGCCATGCGGTGTTTGATTTTGACACCCGTGGCGCTGCGCCGTTTCGACCTGGTGAAGGCGCACTGGCGGGACAGCCGGGGACCGATTTTCGCCGTCGCCACCTTCAGCCCGCTCGCCTATATCCTGGTACTCTATGCAATGACGTTCACGCCGGTGGTCTATGTTGCACCGCTACGCGAGATCAGCGTGCTTATCACCGTGTTCATGGGAAGCGTTCTTCTGGGTGAGGGCGACTTGCCGAGACGCCTGTTCTGGGCGGCGATCATTCTGGGCGGCGTCAGCCTGCTGGCGACTGCTTAGGTTACTTGCGCCCGCCCGCCAGCTTTTCGCTGGCCGGGTCGGCACGCAGCATCGCCATGGCAATCACACCCAGCGCCGGGCCGATCGCCAGTGGCGCCATCGCCCACTGCCAGCCGAAATGTCCGGCAAAGACCGGCAGCGCATGGATCGTCAGCAACGTCAGCGAGAATCCGATACAGGTCTGCATGGTCAGCATGCTGCCGACGTAGCGCGGATCGGCCAGTTCGATCACGCACGACGAGAATTGCGCGGAATCGGCGACCACCGTGATTCCCCAGACGATGCACAAAATCAGCATCAAAAGCGGCAGACCGCCGTACAGCAACCCGACCGTCGCCGCACATAGCCCGCTGATCGTCATCGCGGCGATGGTCAACGTCGTGCGCCCCATGCGGTCGGCGAAAAGCCCGCCCGCCATGGATCCGATGCCGCCCGCGGCAATGACACAGAACGTCGCCGCCCCGGCCCAGAACACCGGCGCCGGCAAACCGCTTTCAGTGAAGCTGGCAGCCAGGTAGACACCGATCCAGCCCCACATCGCATACAGTTCCCACATGTGACCGAAGTACCCCATGTTGGCGAGCCGCAGCGGCCGGTTGCGCCAGGTATCGAGCATCGCCGCCGGATTGAACGGCGCCGCCGGCGCCAGCCCCGGTCCGGGCTTGCTTTGTGCGATCAACAATGCGCCCAGCATGGCGGCCATGGAGGCAGCAGCGATGGTGAAACGCCAGTCGACGCCGCCGGCGACGTTGAACAGATGCGGCAACGCCGAACCGATCGTCAGCGCGCCGACCAGAAGCCCGACGAGAAACCCGGTGTCCCCTTTCGACCATGACGACGCCAGTTTCATGCCGACCGGATAGACGCCGGCCATGCACATCCCGGTCACGAACCTGAACAAGATGATCCAGAATGACGACGGCTCGACCAAAAGGATCGCCGCATTGGCCGCTGCGCCCGTCAGCGCCGACAATGCGAACAGACGGATCGGCGCAACCCGGTCGGGCAGCGTCAGGATCGCGCTCGCCAGCGTGCCGATCACGAAGCCGATGGAAACGGCGCTCGTAAACAGCGACGCCTGGATGTCGCTGATGCCCGCGTTCGCTTTCAACGCCGGGACCACGGCACTGGCCGAAAACCAAAGCGACAGGGTCAGCACTTCAGCCAACGCCAGCGTAAGCAGCGCCTTTCGTTTATCGTCGGGATCAATTTCCGATGCGGTCATCTCATGGCTTTAGAGGATTCCACCGTCGTCGCCAAGCGCGGCGATTTCCCATTCTCCCGTGCATACCACTTGGCGGAACACGCGATTGGGTGTAAACCCCGCGCCCATGGACAATATGACAACAGTGATCGACGATCCACGCACGGAACTGGTGGGCCTGAGCCGCGCCGAGTTGGCAGACGAGCTGACGCGTCTCGGCGAAAAGCCGTTTCGCGCCAAGCAGCTCTGGCATTGGATTTATCATCAAGGCGAAACCGACTTCGCCAGCATGACGACGCTGTCCAAGGATTTCCGCGCCAAGATCGCCGAAACCCACAAGGTCACGCGACCGGCCGTGGCGACCGAGCAGACGTCCTCCGACGGAACGCGCAAATGGCTGTTCCGGCTCGCCGACGGCAAGGAAGTAGAGACCGTTCACATCCCCGAGGAAGACCGCGGCGCGGTCTGCGTGTCGAGCCAGGTCGGTTGCACGCTCGCCTGCAGCTTCTGCCACACTGGCACGCAACCGATGGTGCGCAATCTGACGGCGGGCGAGATCGTCGGTCAGTTCATGGCCGCGCGCGACAGCTATGGCGAATGGCCGTCCCCCAGTGACGGCAGCCGGCAATTGTCGAACATCGTCATGATGGGCATGGGCGAGCCGCTGTTCAATTACGAGAACGTGGCAAAGGCGCTGAGCATCGTCATGGACGGCGACGGTATCGCGCTGTCGAAAAGGCGGATTACTTTATCGACGTCGGGCATCGTGCCGGAGATCGAACGCTGCGGCGACGATCTCGGCGTCAATCTGGCGATCAGCCTGCACGCGGTGCGCGACGACCTTCGCGACGAGCTTGTGCCAATCAACAAGAAATGGCCGATTGCCGAGTTATTGGATGCGTGCCGACGTTATCCGACGTCGTCCAATGCGCGCCGCATTACGTTCGAGTATGTGATGCTGGCAGGCATCAACGATTCCGACGCCGACGCGCATGAGCTGGTCCGGCTGCTCAAGGGCATTCCGGCAAAGATCAATCTGATCCCGTTCAATCCGTGGCCGGGGGCGATCTATGAATGCTCGTCAGGCAACCGCATCCATCGCTTCGCGGAGATCGTCAACAATGCCGGTTATTCATCGCCGGTGCGTACACCGCGTGGGCGCGATATCATGGCTGCCTGCGGTCAGTTGAAATCGGCCTCCGAACGGGCCCGGAAATTTTCGGAACGCGCCGAAGGCGCCTAGATCGTTTTTGGTCCCGATCTTGCTTCTCTTTTCCGTACCAACAGAAGAGAGAGGATTTCATGTTCGACAAATCAGACGCCGCGCAAGCGTACGGCGCAGGCGCAGCCGCTGCATCCCCGGCCAATGCGTCCGGCAACAAAAAGCCCCAGCTGGATCAAGAGCCGGCCTGGAAAAGTGATTTTCGCCGCACGCTGGACGAAATCAGAGACAAAGGTTTCGGCGCTTACACGGACGAAATCCAGGCCAAAAAAATGGAAGAGCTACGCGAGAAAATCCTCGCATCCATGGGGCTTTCCGAGGCTGACCTTGAGAATATGTCGCCCGAGCAACGCAACCAGATCGAGAAGATGGTGGCGCTCGAAATCCAAAAACGCCTTGCTGCTGAAGACGCGCTGGACAATGACGCGGGGCTGGCATCGAACGATGTCGGCGCGCTTGCCGATCAAGCCCGCACGGCGCCGAACGGCTTGGGCGCCGGTATTCTGCTGATGCAGGAAATCGACCCGAACCCGGCGACGAAAACCGAAAAGGAAGAAGAAACCGGGTAAATCTTGCCGAGTGCCCGGCAGGAGTAGTGCGTCTGTTTTAGGTGGTTCCTTTGCAGGACAGAGCTTTCTGGCGTATGTGTAGCGTGTCAGAAACGACGTTATTGTGAAGTGAACACACTCTTGAGCCATAGACATCCGGCCTCCGGATCCATTCGCGTCATCACGAGCAACGAGCCTATATCGGTGCGCGTGGGCGATACGTTGCTCGCGGAAAGCGCGCGGCCGTTAGTCGTGCATGAACCGGGTTACCCACCTCGTGTTTATTTTCCGCGTGGCGATGTAAAAATGGACGCACTTGCGGCGTCACGTTCTTCTTCCACTTGCCCACACAAAGGCACGGCGGAATATTTTCACCTGAAATCCAAAAATTTGGACGGTCGCGATATCGCGTGGTCGTATCCGGCGCCGTACCTGGCGGTCGCCGAGATCAGCGGTTTCATTGCCTTTTACGACGACGTTCCCGGCATCGTCATCGGCTGATAGCTCCGCTTTTAAACATTTTTAAACCGGGCGTGGTGTTCACTTGGCATCTCTTTCATTTGCAGGAGATGCGCCGTGCTATTGGATCCGACGACGTTCGAAGCCCTTGCCGAACGCCTCAACGGCAGCGGCGATGCAGTGCGCGCCGCTACGAAGGGCATGCCGGCGCTGCCCGACGACGATACATTGATGCCGCTCCCGCCTGAACGCGCACAAATTCTTCTTTCCTTCGGTTTGACTGAACGCGATCTCGAATACATGGGCGATGCACAACGCGCCATGGTCGATGACGTCGTTAACCGCGTCATGGCGGTGCAGGCACTGGCCTGATCCGCCTTTACGAAACCGGCGGGATCAATATACTGCGCGCGCTTTGTCACATTCCGGATTTGAAAGCGCGCACGCATGAGCAACGAAGTCAAAAAAGTCGTCCTCGCCTATTCCGGCGGGCTCGATACCTCGGTCATTCTGAAATGGCTCAAGGACACCTATAACTGCGAGGTCGTCACCTTCACTGCCGACCTTGGTCAGGGCGAAGAGGTCGAGCCGGCCCGCAAGAAGGCCGAGATGCTCGGCATCAAGGAAATCTACGTCGAGGACCTGCGTGAGGAATTCGTTCGCGATTACGTCTTCCCGATGTTCCGTTCGGGCGCGATTTACGAAGGCACCTACCTGCTCGGCACCTCGATCGCGCGACCGCTGATCGCCAAGCGCCAGATCGAGATTGCCCGCGAAACCGGCGCCGATGCGGTGTCGCACGGCGCCACCGGCAAGGGCAACGATCAGGTCCGCTTCGAGCTCGGCTATTATGCGCTGGAGCCGTCGATCAAGATCATCGCACCGTGGCGCGAATGGGATCTGACCAGCCGCACCAAGCTGATCGAATACGCCGAAAAGAACCAGATTCCGGTCCCCAAGGACAAACGCGGCGAAGCGCCGTTCAGTCAGGACGCCAATCTTCTGCACATCTCGTCGGAAGGCAAAATCCTCGAAGATCCGTGGATCGAACCGGAATACGACCACATTCTTTCCCGGATGGTGACGCCGATGGCGGCCCCGGATAAGCCGGAAGAAATCACCATCGATTTCGAACATGGCGACCCCGTCGCCATCAACGGCGAGAAAATGAGCCCGGCGACGCTGCTGACGAAGCTCAATGAAATGGGCGGGCGCAACGGCGTCGGTTGCATCGACATCGTCGAAAACCGCTTCATCGGCATGAAATCGCGCGGCGTTTATGAAACACCGGGCGGCACGGTGCTTTTCCACGCGCACCGCGCCATGGAAAGCATCACGCTGGAAAAAGGCGCGATGCACACCAAGGACGAGTTGATGCCGCGTTACGCGGAACTGCTGTACAACGGCTTCTGGTTTGCCCCGGAACGCGAAATGCTGCAGGCCGCCATCGACCAGGCATCGCAACGGGTCACCGGCACGGTGCGGCTCAAGCTGTACAAGGGCAATGTCATCATCACCGGACGCAAATCGCCGAATTCGCTGTACGACGAAGCCATGGTGACGTTCGAGGACGACGATGTTTATGATCAGCGCGATGCCCAGGGCTTCATCCGGCTGAACGCGCTGCGGTTGCGCCTGCTGGGACGAAAGTAACCCTGAAAACGTCCGGCAAGCCGACGTCTACCCACTGGAATAGCCCGGTAATCCGGGGCTAATTCGATATAGGTTGACCAATAAACCTATATTTTGCATGGTTACGTTAACCATATAAAAGGGGGCCTTCGATATGGCGGCACTGAAAGTCGTGCTTTATTTTCTGTCCGGGTTTTGCGTGATCGGCGGGGCCGTGTGCATCGGCATCTTTTTTCACAACGGGTCCATACAGGCACTGGGCAGTGGGGCCGTGCTGATTTGCTTCGGCATCGCCGGCATCCTGGTATCGATTTTCTTCGAGCCTATTCTTCGGCTGCTGCGTGACGAACGCGCCCGCGGCTAGGTATCTCCCGAGAATATAACCTATTCATGGAATGACGTGAGCGTCGGATCACGCTCGATCCAGTACGTATACAGCGCCACCGGCGCCAAAGTAAGATCGACCCCCTTCATCGTCGCTGCGCGCGCCACGCTTCCTGTCAGCACATAGGTCGTCGCATCCGGGTTGTTCTCGCGGACGAAATTTACCATTTGGTCGGGCCGCGTATCGGTCCGCACATAAGTGTTCGACCAATCAAGGTCATACACGTGATCGGGTTTTTCCGTATCCGGGTGCAACGTCACGAGATCGACGCTACCGCCTCGCCAGCTTGCATAATAAAGATTCTCGATGGCGGACGAGCCAAGCCACTGTGATACCAACGCGGTTTCGGCAAGCCGCTGGAAAAACTGATCCGATGGCGGCACCGGCGCGAACAGCGCGGCGTATAGCGACGGGCTGGTCAGATAGACCTTGAAAAACACCTGGCGCTGAAACTTCTTGGCATCCCGGTCGACCCGGTTAACGCGCCGGATCAAGAACGCCTGCTCCAGGTATTCGAGATACTTCCTAAGGGTGTTCTTGGCGATCCCCGTTGCCTTGGCCAGGTCGTCCATCGACACTTCGCGCGCCGTGTTGAACGCCAATAGCCCAAACAGGCGGTTCAATTCCTGCGGATCGTTGACCCCGGCGAGCGAGGCCAGATCCTTGTGCAGCACCCGATCGGCGACACCATCGCGAATGAACGCCGGGGCCGGCACCCCGTCCTTGCCGCTCAGGATGCCTTCAAGGAACCCGCCGAAATTCACGTAGCGATGAAATTCCTGATTGAGCGCCGGCAACCCGTTCGGCGCCAGCGTCATGGCACCGGATTGCAGATCACCGCCGGGCGCGCCGAAAAGCTTTTCCTCGGTGCCGCGAAAGCGCAGAAATTCAAGAAATGTCAGTGGCGGTAGGACGAAAACGTCCATCTTGCCATCCATGACCTTGGTGCCGCTGACGATGGATGGTGCCGACGACGATACGGCGCCGACGATTTTTGCGCGCGGGCGTATCTTGGCCAGCTTCAAAAGCTGCTTTTCCCAGTCTTTCGCATACTGGACTTCGTCGAAGAAGATATAGATTTCGGCATCCGGACCATGCCGATAACGGCGACAAAACATTTCGAACAAGATCGTCAGATCGGCTGCGGTATAGCTGGGGGTGGTCAACGAACAATACAGAATGCTGGTCGGTTTGACGCCTTTTTCGACGAGTTGCGCCACCATTTGGCGCATCATCACCGTTTTGCCGGCGCGCAACGGCCCCGCGAGCACAACGACATTGCCGACGCCTGCATTCATCACGCGTTCATAAAATGCCCCAAAAAACGCGCGTTTCGGCGGATTTTTAAAGGCGACCCGGGTCGAGTCCTTGAATTCCCACCATGGGTTGTCGAAAGCCAGGCGGTGGAACAAATCGTTGTCGGTAATGGTATGCATGGTTCCCCGTTTTCATACCTGCCGACGGCCACACTCTTGGCGCTCGTTGATTCGAGCGCCCCGTCACACAAAGATGCTCAATTGCATGATCTTATATTATTAACTCGCAGAAATGACCTTATTTTCGACCTCTGTCAAGCACATATAACCCTAAAGCGAGTAAGGGATTTCACCTGACCAATTTTGCCACACGCTGACGCAGCTCCGGCACCAATTCAGTCTCAAACCAGGGATTTTTTCGGGCCCAGGCCGTCGTGCGCCAGCTCGGGTGCGGCGTCGGTATAATCGCAGGGGCATAATCGCGCCAAGCACGGACGGTTTCCGTCATTGTGCGCTTGCGCCTGTCACCTAAACCGAGCGCTTGCGCATACATGCCAACCAGTAAGGTCAATTGAACGCCTTTAAGGTGTGCACGCAAAGGCGCATGCCATGTTTCCGCGCATTCCGGGCGCGGCGGCAAATCACCTCCGCGGGGATCGCGGCCCGGATAGCAGAAACCGCTCGGCATAATGGCGATCTTTGCCGTGTCGTAGAATGTGTCCGTGTCCAGCTCCAGCCACGCGCGCAATCGCTCGCCGGACGGATCGTTCCACGGAATACCCGTTTCGTGGACCTTCGTCCCCGGCGCCTGCCCGATAATCAGAATGCTCGCCGTCTCGCTGATCCGCACCACCGGACGAGGACCGAGAGGCAGATGCGCACGGCAAATGTCGCAGGCACGAACCCGGGCGAGGAGTTGCTCCAAACTTTCAGGCGCTTGTGTCATGATCATCTATTACCATATGTCTGGCGGATGAAAATGGCCCTGGTGCAGCACCATGAACACGAACCCTGAGCAGAAACCGCACCCGAGGACATATGCGGTCCTCGGCATTCTTTGCGCGGCTGCCGTTTGCGTCGCGGGGCTCGTTTTTATGCAAAAAGAGCCCGCCGACACGCCCGCAGAGGTCGCGGCCCTGCCGCCATTGCAGGCCACGGAAATTCACAGCGGGCTGAACTATGCGCTGGACAGGGTCGCCACCAGCAAGTCGGCCCCGGCACTTTTCATCGACACCCTCGACGTCAACCTCGATCGCATTCGTGACATCGACGAGAAGAAAGCGACCTTTTTCCGTATCATGCTGCCGCATATCGCCCGCGAAAACGACCGCATCCGCGACGAACGCGCAAAGATCATCGCCGACCCCGCGAAGGTTCCGGACAAGCTGTTCGAAAAGTACGGCGTCGACGACCGCGACGTGAAGGAACTGCTGCGGCGCGTCGATGTCGTGCCGGCATCGTTGGTGCTCGCACAGGCGGCGCTTGAAAGCGGCTGGGGCACGTCCCGCTTCGCCCGGAACGGCAATAATTTTTTCGGCATGCGGACCTACAAAAAGAACGTAAAAGGGCTGGATCCCAAAGCCGCCGAAGGCTTCAAGGTCATTGTCTTCAAGAACATCGCCGCCAGTGTCCGCGCTTATATGAAGAACCTGAACACCCATAACGCCTACAAGCAGTTGCGTCGTGCCCGTGCCAAGCAGCGTGCGGACGGTCTCGCGCCCTCCGGTCGCACCATGAGCAATTTCCTGACGGCGTATTCGGAAATCCCGGAGAAGTACGGCGCACGGCTGCGCGGCATGATGGATCGCAACAATCTCGACCGGTTTGACGGCGTGCGCCTTGCGCGAAACTAAACCGGTCCGGCGCCTACAGACGCGAAAGCAGTCTCTCGACATACGCCGGCACGATGTCCCCGGCGGGACCGTATAGCGTTTCCGCAAACGACGTGGCGCCGCTGGACGGCTCCAGATTTAGCTCCACTGTTTGGCCGCAGCCGAAATGGCGGACGATTTCGACGAACCCCGCAGCCGGATAAACATTCCCCGACGTGCCGATCGACATGAACAGGCCGGCTTCCGATAACGCCTTCTCAATACGCTCCATCTGCAATGGCATTTCCCCGAACCACACCACGTGCGGTCTGAGGCCCCCGGTTTCACCGCATGAAGTGCACGCCATATCGACCATCAGGTCACCGCGGCAAACAGCAATATCGCCGCAGTGCGCACATCGCGATTTCAAAAGCTCGCCGTGCATATGGATCAGATTTTCCGATCCCGCCCGCTCATGCAAATCATCGATGTTCTGTGTCACCGTCAGCACACCGCCGGGCCAGGACCGTTCCAGATGCGCCAGCGCCCGGTGCGCCCCGTTCGGCTGCACGCCCGCGTCCAGAAGTCCGTGACGGCGGGCGTTATAAAACGCGTGCACCCGCGCCGGGTCGCTCAGGAACGCCTCAGGCGTCGCCACATCCTCAATCCGGACTTTCGACCAGATACCGTCGGCATCGCGGAACGTGTCGAGACCGGATTCCTTGGATATCCCCGCGCCGGTCAAAACGACAATCGGGGCTAGCGGATCCGGATCGGGCGTGGTCATCTTCTTCCTCATCTCCTTGCCCTTGGGCAACGCTTTCATGATAATCCGGCAACCGCCAAATCCAAGACAATCCCCCTGATGGAATACGAGGGCTGAAACATGATCCGTGTGCTGTTCGTCTGCCTTGGCAATATCTGTCGCTCGCCGACCGCCGAGGGCGTGTTCCGCGATCTGGTCCGACGCGAAGGATTGGCAGACAGGATTGCGACTGATTCGTGCGGCACAAGCGACTGGCATATCGGCGGCCCGCCCGACGAACGCGCTACCGCCGAGGCCGCCGGGCGCGGCATCGATCTGTCCGATTTGCGCGCCCGCCAGATCCATAAGGACGACTTCGCGGCGTTCGACTACGTCCTTGGTATGGACGATGCCAACATCGGCAAACTTCTGGCGCTTTGCCCGCCGGCGCTGCACGATCGGGTAAAATTGTTTTTGAGTTTCGCGCCCGAGGTTGGGCGCACCGACGTGCCAGACCCTTACTATGGCGGTGCGGACGGGTTCTCCGAAGTCTTCGATATGATTGACGCGGCATCCAGGGGACTTCTCGCCGATATTCGCACCCGGCACCTGAGTGACGTCTGAAGCGGGGCAGGGGTTTTTGAAAAAACTGATCATCTTCGATTGCGACGGCGTGCTGGTCGACAGCGAAATCGTCGCTAACCGGGTGCTGGCAGCACACTTGAGTCGGCACGGATATCCGGTGACGGTGGCCGAGTGTCTTTCGACGTTCGTCGGACGGACGATCCCGGGGGTCATCAAGATGGTCGCCGATGCGGGCGTCACACTGCCCGATGATTTCGAGGCAACTCTTCGCAAAAAAGATATCGAGGCCTTTGCCCGGGAACTCAAGCCGACGCCGGGCATGCCCGCGACCCTTGAGCGATTGGATGCATCGGCAAAATGCGTCGCGTCGTCCGGCACCCCCGACAAAATACGCCGCAATCTGGAAACCACCGAATTGCTGAAGTATTTCGAGCCGCATCTTTTTTCAGCCAGCGATGTCGAACATCCGAAGCCTGCGCCCGATTTGTTTTTGATGGCCGCAGACCGTATGGGCGCGCGGCCCGATGGCTGCACCGTGATCGAAGACACGGCGCTTGGTGTCGAAGCCGCGAAACGGGCCGGCATGCGGGTCTTCGGATATACCGGCGGCGCACATCGTGTGCCCGCCGACGAAAAGATGCTCCGCGCTGCCGGGGCCGATCTGGTATTCGCCGACATGGCGCAGCTGCCGGATTTGTTGCGGGCTTCAGCCTAACGGGTAGTCCACCAGCGGTTCGTACATGGCGCCCTCGCGCGCCAGATGCGAGCGGTACAACGTGAATCTATCCACCGTAAATGCCGGCGTGGCGAGGGTGTCGTGTGCCTCGATCCATTGACCGACATCGTCAGCCCGCGCCTGTTTAAGGCGCGCCAGCGTGATGTGCGGCTTATACTTCCGAGCCTCTCGCTCGAAGCCCGCCTTGACGGCGGCGCTCTCGACACGGCCATGCAGATAACCCAGCGTCGTGTTGCCTTCGATGCCCGCCCAGAGCGACTTGATACGCGAGCCACGCTCGAAATAGCCAAAGCCGTCGCACCTGAGATCGAACGGCGGAATGCGAATATCGGCCAGCTCCACATCCAGATCGCCGGCCTGATCACGATCTGTCTCCCCGCAGAAAAAAAGCGTGATGTGCATGCCTTCGGGTCGCACCCAGCGCGCACCGCGCACGCCCGATGAGACCGCGAGCAAATGCTGACGGACGTCGTCGGGAACGGGGATGGCGATAAACAACCGCATATCGGATCACGGCGCTTGGCTGGAAACGAAAATTCGAGCCGCCTCGACGGTGTCGGACATCATGCCGCCCACGTAAATCCGCCTAACGTGGATACTGGAACGGCCCGGGATAATCTTGAGCATCGGAGAGCCTTTTCAAAAACCGTCGTGCGCGATCATTTTCAAATGTGGAGAAGTTGGCCGAGGCCTGTCAAGAAAAGCCCCGGCGTGGCGGCAAGGTTTTACCCGAATGCCAGCAAGACCCCCGTATAGCCGTACAGCCGGTCATTAGAAATCTCGCCGCCGGCATAGAAACCGATCACCGGCACGTCGCCGAGGCCCGACGAAAGCATCTCTGCTTCCGCCGATTCGCTGCCGAACATCGACGGGCCGCGCGCCACGCATGACACGTAAACGGCACCCCGCGCCGGACCGGGCATCCGTTTCTTGATATCGTCAAGCATCCGCCAAAGGTCTTCCTGCGCGCTCTGCGGATCGCGCCGCACAAATATCACCCGGTCACCCGGCGCCACCTCCGTGGCAACGCCGAGCAGACCGCTCTGGGCATCGATTGCCATCAGGTTGCGCACCATGTAATCGGCGCCGCCGTCGGCACCCGATACCGGAAACGCGACATGCACATATCCCGCGACCCGTTGCAGATCGCGAGCCAGCATCTCGCCGATATCCTCCTTGAATACATCGAGGGCAGGGCGGCCATCGATCTCGGAAATGATATTCCCTTCGCCCGCCGTAATTTCATGGCTCGCTCCGAGCGGACTGCAGCCCTGTGTCAGGCCGACCGTCACCGGAACGTCCGGCGCAAACAACGCGCCCGACACACCGCCGGCACCAAGATCGCCCGCCAATTGATGTTGCCCGGTTCTGGAACACGTCAGCCCGCCGACCAAATACGCGCCGGAGCGTGCCGCGAGCGTTTCGATCAGCGACGCCAGCGACGGGGTTGTGCCGTCGGCATGCACCAGCGCACTCGTCGGGTTGACCGTCTCCGCCCAGCGCATCAATTCGTCGGGCCAGCGATCGGGGATAGGGGTGCGTGCGATCAACCGGTAAGCGTCGGTACCGATATCCAGAACCATCGCCGCCGCCGCCGGACGGTCGAACGCCGCGCGCTCCCCCGCCATAACTCCGAGACCCAGCGTCCCGATCCAGGTATCGACACCGGTTTCCCGGCGCAAAGCGTCGGCCACGGCGGCGAATTCATCGGCAAAGCTGTCCGTCAGATATAAAAGCCCCAGGCCACCGCCGGGCGCCGTGCCGCTGTGCAAGCCGGCCGCCAGCTCACGGACCAGATCGCGCCAATCCGTTGCATCGGAATAAGCGGCGGGAAACGTTGTCATTCAGCTTCGTTCCTTGGCTGCCTTGGCACGCTCAAGCAAAGCTTCGACCGAGGGCAGGACATTCTTGACGATAACGTCCACGCCTTCGGGCGTCGGATGGATGCCATCGTCTTGGTTCAGCGACGGCTGCCCGGCAACGCCTTTCAGGAAAAACGGATAGAAGACAACGTCGTACGCATCGGCGAGGCGGCTGTACACGGCATCGAATTCCCGCGCATAGTCTTCGCCCATGTTCGGTGGCGCTTTCATTCCGATGAGCAGCACCGGGATATTCTTGTCGCGCATCACCGTCAGCATGGCCGCCAGATTGGCATATGCTTTTTCCGGAAGCAGGCCCCGCAGCGCGTCGTTTGCACCCAGTTCAAGAACGACCGCATCTGGATTATTCCCAATCGCCCACCCCAGTCGGGCGCGCCCGCCGGCGGTCGTATCACCGGACACACCGGCGTTTTCGACAAGAACGTCGTGGCCGTTTTCCTTCAAGGCGGCTTCCAGCTTTGCCGGGAACGCATCCTGCGCGGCGACACCATAACCCGCTGACAGACTGTCACCGACGACGACGATACGGAGCGTATCGGACGCATGCGCGGGCGCCTGCGTCTGTGGCAGCAGCGCCGCCAAAACAAGCAGCGTTGTTGCAATTATTCGTCCGCGCCACATATCCAGTGAATGCCTTTGGTCCAAATGCTGATCTCATCCGTAACATATAGGCACGGTCAGCGACAACGAACGAGAAAGCATGCCAAACGCCCTCATACAATTGCAGCGGACCGAACTCACACTGCCAAGCGATGCGGGACCGGTCGAGATTCTACGCGGCGTCGATCTTAGCGTGGACAGTGGCGAAACGGTCGGCATCGTCGGCCCGTCCGGTTCCGGCAAGACGTCGCTGTTGATGATCATCGCCGGACTGGAACAGTGCACCGGCGGCAGCGTCGCCATGGACGGCGCGTCGTATGCGGGCTTGAACGAAGACGCGCTGGCCCGGCTGCGGGGCGCATATATCGGCATTGTGTTCCAGGATTTTCATCTGATCCCGAACATGACGGCGCTGGAGAACGTCGCCCTGCCGTTGGAGCTTGCCGGCATCGACGATGCTTTCGCACAGGCCGCGCGCGCGCTGGACGAGGTCGGCCTGTCACATCGCCACACCCACTATCCGGGGCAACTTTCCGGCGGAGAACAGCAACGCGTCGCCTTGGCGCGCGCACTGGGGCCCGGACCGAAACTGATTCTTGCCGATGAGCCGACCGGCAATCTGGACGGTGAAACCGGCGAGAAGATCATGGACCTGATCTTCGACATTCATCGGCAACGGGGCACGACGCTGGTCCTCGTCACCCACGAGGAGCGGCTGGCGGCACGCTGCGGACGGCGCGTGCAAATGGCCGATGGCCGCATCGTCAGCGACGAACCCGTTCCCCTTGCGGCCGACTAAGCCGTGAACGGAACTGCTTCGACGGCGCTTGCATGGCGGATCGCCCGGCGCGAATTACGCGGCGGCCTCGCCGGGTTCCGCGTATTCATGCTTTGCCTGGCATTGGGCGTCGCCGCGATTGCCGCCGTCGGCTGGACATCGAGCGCCATTGTCGGCGGGCTTGAGGCCGATGCCCGAAAGCTTCTTGGCGGCGATATGGAAATGCGCCTCGTCCATCGAGATGCCCATCCGGACGAACGCGCTTATCTGGCAGCCAACAGCGCTCGCCTTTCCGAAACCGTGCGGATGCGCGCCATGGCCTCGGCGCGCGAAAACGCGGCACGCACCCTGGTCGAGCTGAAAGCCGTCGACGACGCCTATCCGTTGGTCGGTCAATTGGCGCTGACCCCCACGCTGGCCCGCGACGATATTTTTCGTCCCGGGGACGACTTTCCCGGCGCCGTCGTCGATGCCAATCTTCTGACCAAGCTCGGTATCGATGTCGGCGATGCGTTAAAAATCGGCAAGGCGCAATTTCGCATCAAGGCGATCATCGATGCGGAGCCAGATCGTGTGACCAGCGTTATCAATTACGGCCCCCGCGTAATGATCTCCGGGGCGGATCTGAGCGCCACCGGTCTTGTCCAGCCGGGGAGCCTTATCCGCTATTATTACCGGGTGCTGTTCAAGCCCGCGACCGACCCGACCGCTTGGCGGGATGACCTCGCCGCCACCTTCCCCGA
>Ga0070727_10001823_pt1 | contig 21511 bp, 12 predicted proteins | sample tdAd472_FD_66722 | JGI IMG/M metagenome (GOLD analysis project Ga0070727, IMG submission 66722) | Marine sediment microbial communities from the Atlantic coast under amendment with organic carbon and nitrate - tdAd47.2 | ecosystem: Environmental > Aquatic > Marine > Coastal > Sediment | place...
GACCTGATCAATGTGGCAGGGCACCGCCTGTCTACTGGTGGCATTGAACAGGTCATTGCCGAACACCCTGATGTGGCGGAATGCGCGGTGCTGGGAGTTCATGACGTCTTGAAAGGTCAGATCCCCGTGGGGCTATTGGTGCTCAATACCGGGGTGAAACACCCGCATGAGAAGATTGTTTCAGAAGTTATCACCCGAGTGCGGGAAAAGATCGGTCCGGTGGTCAGCTTCAAACATGCAGCTGTGGTAACCCTGCTGCCGAAGACCCGGTCTGGCAAAATTCTGCGAGGTACGCTCCGCAAGATCGCAGATGGGGATGAGTATGTCGCTCCAGCAACTATCGATGATCCAAATGCCCTCGTCGTTGCAAAAGAAGCTTTGGCAAAACTCGGATTTCCAGAATGAGAGAACAAAAATGGTATTGCGTGAAAAGTACATGCCCTTTTCTGGGCGTAAACCTATGAAAGAGGAGATAACAAATGTCGTTTAATGCGTTGTTAGTTGAAAAAAACGACGAAGGTAAAACAAGTGCTTCTGTGAAACAAATAGATGTTAATCAACTACCTGAAGGCAACGTAACTGTTGCGGTTGAATATTCCACCTTGAATTACAAAGATGGACTTTGCATAGGCCCCGGTGGGGGGCTTGTCAGAAAGTATCCTCACGTCCCAGGAATTGATTTTGCCGGAACAGTTGAGAGTTCAGGTGATTCCCGCTACAAACCTGGCGATAAAGTTGTTCTGACTGGGTGGCGTGTAGGCGAAGTATGGTGGGGTGGTTACTCCCAGAAAGCCCGCGTGAACGCCGACTGGTTGGTGCCCTTGCCGAATGGCATTTCAACTCGCAGTGCTATGGCTGTGGGAACGGCTGGCTTTACAGCTATGTTAGCTATCAATGCTCTTGAAGATCATGGCCTGAAGCCAGAAAACGGACCGGTTTTAGTAACTGGTGCAGCCGGAGGTGTTGGATCTGTTGCAATATCGATTTTGAGCAACTTGGGGTTTGAAGTTGCTGCTGTTACCGGACGACCAGAAACGGCTGATTACTTGAAGTCTCTTGGTGCGATACAAATAGTACCCCGGGGGGAAATTAACTCTATCACTAAAAGACCGCTGGAATCCGAGAACTGGGCGGGCTGTGTCGACTCCGTAGGTGGGGAAATGCTAGCAAGAGTACTTGGACAGATGAAATATGGAGCATCTGTTACTGCTGTTGGTCTTGCCGGTGGCACAAATCTGCCTGCGACGGTTATTCCCTTCCTGCTGAGGGGAGTAAATCTACTTGGCATTGATTCTGTTATGCAACCTTTTGAGGTTCGCCAAAAGGCTTGGCAGAGAATTGCTAGAGATTTGCCAATGGAAAAACTAAAGAAGTTGATCATTCCTACAACACTTTCAGATCTGCCAAAGCTTGGTTCGGATATTTTGAAAGGCCAGATAAAAGGTAGAGTAGTAGTGGATGTAAACGCCTAACGTAATTGAATTAAATTAATGCTTCCCCTTGGTTCGAAAAGCATCATATTGCAATTTTAACCTTATGTGGGCACCACAATGCACGAATCGTTTTTTGGAGATGAGACCAATGAAGAAACTAATTGATAAAGATGTGCCCATATATGGCACCTGTGAAGACAAGTTTAGGAGAGTCCTTGACACATTTAAGGCTAATTTTGTTGGGAGTGGGGAGATCGGCGCTCGCGTAACAGTCATTCAAGGAGAGGATGTTGTAGTAGATTTGTGGGGTGGTTATACCGATGTCGAGAAGATGTACGAATGGCGCGAAGAGACTTTAGTTAACACTATGTCTGTCAGCAAGGGTGTGATGGCCATGGCCGCTCATCTGCTCGCTGATCGCGGTCTATTGGATTATGAGTCGCCGGTAGCAAAATATTGGCCGGAATTTGGTCAAGCAGGTAAAGGCAAGATTACTGTACGTCAGCTGCTGAGCCATCAAGCATCACTAGTCTATGCTGATGATGCCGAACCAGGTGATTATCTCGACTTTGACCGTTACGCAGCTAAGCTTGCCGCGCAATCACCAAATTGGGAGCCAGGCACGAATCAGGCTTACCATTCCATGTCTATCGGTTTCTTAGTCGGTACCCTGGTTTATCGAATTGACGGTAGGCGGATCCAACAGTTTATCAAAGAAGAGCTAGTGGAACCTCTTGGGGCAGACTATATTCTTGGTTGTACAGACGAGGACCTAAAGCGTGTATCTCCAACAATTTTCAATCCGGAAAATAAGCTAATGACAGGGGGGTTAATCAATGAAAAAACGATAAAGTGTTTTGCGCCACTTCCAGAAGACCCTCTCTTTTTCGCGACTCCAATTCATTGGAAAACTGGTAATCCATCATCCGCTGGAGTGTCAAACGCCAACGGTATTGCACGGCTTTTTGCTCCGCTAGCTAATGGTGGAAAATTTAGAGGAATCAAATATTTTTCATCGGAAACGATTGCTGCCATGTCTGAGGAGCAGTGGCATGCTGAAGATTCTCTGTTTGGGAACGAATTCCGCGTGACTATGGGATTGTTGCTCAATATAGATTTTAACTATTTTGGTAGGGAAGGCAACATTGGTTCAGCGGGTGCTGGTGGATTTCTTGGGTTTGCTGATTCGGAGAACCATCTTTCTTTTGGTTATACGCCGGTACGCATGACAACTGGTGAAGGGCTTGGTGATGAACCGAGACGTATTGTGGATGCGATGTATGCTTGTTTAGGGTGATGATGAAGCGATGTTCAACGGGTGCCCAATTAAGTTAATTATATTTTTAATTGAAGATAAGAGAGATAGTTGAAAGGAGATGGTTTTGAGAAAAATAAATCCAGAACAAAATAATAAAATAAAAAAGACATCAATTCTAGATCAAGGCGATAACAGCGGGCCCTATAAAATGATTTTGATTGAACGTCGAGAGCAAGTCGGACTGATTACTTTAAACCGGCCAAAGAACTTGAATGCACTGAATAAACAAATGGCTGTAGAAGTTTTGCAGGCCCTACGTGAGTTCGATACGGATAACAAAATTGGGGCTATTGTAATCACTGGCTCGTCACGGGCTTTTGCGGCTGGCGCGGATATTGCGGAAATGGTTGATAAAGATTTTACAAGTATTTATATGGATGATTTTTTCGGCCCCTGGGATGAAGTTAGACAAATATCAAAACCAATTATTGCCGCTGTATCAGGTTTTGCTCTTGGTGGTGGGTGCGAGCTTACATTGCTATGTGATTTTGTGATCGCTTCGAAGGATGCACAATTCGCACAACCCGAAATCAAGCTCGGTATTCTTCCCGGGATTGGGGGTACTCAGCGATTGACGAAAGCTGTTGGCAAGGCAATAGCAATGGATATGATTCTGACCGGACGCCTGATAGGAGCGCAGGAAGCAAAAGAAATTGGATTGGTCGCACGTGTTGTTGATGGTGAAAAACTACTTGAAACAGCATTTGAAGCTGCAAATATTATTGCTGGCCACAACGCGCCTGCCGTGAAAATGGCCAAGCAGGCTATTAATGCGGCTTTCGAAACACCTCTGACAGAAGGTATTAGGCAAGAGAGACTTCTTTTTCAAGCTGCTTTTGCGACTTTAGGTCAGAAAGAAGGAATGCAAGCATTTCTGGAAAAACGAGCTCCAATCTTCCAGGGTCGATAAACGAACAGAAATTTAAACCAGGAGAATCAAATGCCTCAGCCTGATCATATTATCGCGCTCGAAATGCCAGACGATATCACTCTCGAAAGCCATCTCGATGAAGACTTTCAAAAATATTTCAGCATTTGCCGCGAAAAGATAGGTTTTGTTCCCAATGTTTTGAAAGCTTATGCGATTAAACCTCAACGATTAAAAACATTCGCAAATTTTTATAATGAGCTGATGTTAGGGGAAAGCGGACTTTCAAAACTCGAACGCGAAATGATTGCCGTGGTCGTGTCTTCGATTAACCGCTGTTACTATTGCTTGGTTGCTCACGGACAGGCTGTACGCGCCATGTCGGGTGATCCAGAATTAGGAGAAATTCTTGCGATAAACTATCGGATCGCCGACCTTTCGGAAAAGCATCAATCAATGCTTCAGTTTACAGAGAAGCTAACGAGAGAACCCTATAAGGTATCTGACGCAGATCGGGAAAAACTTAAATCTATTGGCTTCACAGAATCGGATATTTTCGACATCTTTGAGGTGGCCGCATTTTTCAACATGACAAATCGCATGGCCTCTGCTCTCGATATGATGCCAAATAAGGAATATCACAAACTAGATCGGTAAATGGGGTTGATAAATCGAGTGAACCTTCGAGACCTATAAGATAAGCAAAGGACATAGGAAGTGGATTTGCTAAATTGCGCTTGATCGTCGTAACGGCAACAAAATCATGTCGCGGGTATTACAGCCATGGCCTGAATAGATTTCATCTGTTTAAGATGCTGGTAGAGCCTGTGTTTGCGTGATCATTTAATCTCGTTAGAACGATGCTTGGTTTAGGTTCAAAAGACTCTACTGGTGAATGCTCCTGGTGGCTCTTGCTAAAAAAGGATACATATTGAAACAAACCAATAGAGTAACGGCTATCTTTTATATCGCCGAGAGTAGTAGAGATTAAATAGGTAAATTTCCAAACAGGTATGATTTCATGGACAGAATTATCAATTCGCGATGTACATCTATTTAAATTTCACCAGAACGTGATAAGTCTTAAGTTACCCAGATATAGAGTTTCCTACTCATTGTACAAATTCCGAGCAAATAATATGTCCGCTACTCCCATATGGTCGCCTGCAAACGCTGAGGTGACGCGAACAAATCTTTATGATTTTATGGCTGCTGCCAATCAGCGCTACGAACTTAACCTAGCAGACTATAACGAACTTCATCAGTGGTCGATCAGCCATACTGGCCAGTTTTGGTCACTAGTATGGGATTGTTGTGGTGTCATTGGCGACAAGGGGCGCCGCCATCTGATCAATGGCCACAGCATGCCAGGTGCACAATTTTTTCCTGATGCGACACTAAATTACTCCGAAAACCTGCTACGGCGTCGTGATAATAGCGATGCATTGGTATTTTGGGGTGAAGACCGTGTGCGGACACGCCTATCCTGGAATGATCTGTACGATTCAGTTTCGAAGATGGCGCAAGCTTTCTCTGATATGGGTATCAAACCTGGTGATAGGGTTGCTGGCTTTATGCCCAACATGCCAGAAACTATCGTTGCGATGCTTGCGGCTAGTTCGATGGGCGCAGTGTGGAGTTCATGCTCACCTGATTTTGGTGAACAGGGAGTGCTGGATCGCTTCGGACAGATAGAGCCCAAGCTTCTGATTGCCTGCGACGGCTATTTCTACAATGGCAAAGTAATAGATAATCTGCCCAAACTGGCGGCAGTGGTGGAACGACTACCTACACTCCAAAAGGTAGTGATCGTGCCCTATCTGCGCGAAAATATCGACCAAGAGCCAACGGTGGGTGAGGTCGATAAAGCGCAACTTTACTGTGATTTTATTCAACCCTACTTGGCTAAAGAGATTGAATTCGCCCAGCTGCCTTTTAACCATCCGCTGTGTATTCTTTTTTCCAGCGGTACTACCGGCGTACCAAAATGTATTGTGCATAGTGCTGGTGGAACACTGATTCAGCACCTTAAAGAACAGCAGTTACACTCGGACATTAAAGCGGATGACCGAGTTTTCTATTTTACCACCTGTACCTGGATGATGTGGAACTGGCTGGTGTCTGGCTTAGCATCAGAAGCTACGCTGTTGCTCTATGATGGCTCCCCCTTTTATCCGGGCGGGCAAATCTTGTTTGATCTTGCTGACACCGAACAGATGACTCATTTTGGCACTTCTGCCAAGTATATTGATACGCTTAAGAAACAAGCGGTGCATCCGAAAGAAACGCATTCTCTTTCGTCATTACGTCTCATGGCCTCCACCGGGTCGCCATTGGTAGCGGAAAGCTTTGATTTTGTTTATGAGCACATTAAGTCTGATCTGTATCTGGCCTCCATTGCGGGAGGGACAGATATTATTTCCTGCTTTGTATTGGGTAACCCTATGGCACCCGTATACCGGGGAGAAATCGCTTGTTCGGGTTTAGGTATGGCGATGGAAGTCTGGGACGACGAGGGGTATGCCGTTTATGAAGAAAAAGGCGAATTGGTGTGCTCCAAGCCTTTTCCCTCCATGCCGATTGAATTCTGGAAAGATGCAGGAGATCAAAAATACCATGCAGCCTATTTTGAGCGCTTTCCAAACGTTTGGACGCATGGCGACTTTGCCGAGATAACTGTCAACGGCGGTATGATTATCCATGGCCGATCGGATACGACACTAAATCCCGGTGGTGTGCGGATTGGTACTGCCGAAATCTACCGGCAAGTAGAGCAGATTGAAGTGGTACTGGAAAGTATTGTGATAGGACAGCAATGGGAAGGTGATGTGCGAGTGGTTTTATTCGTTGTTCTCCGTGAGGGGGTGGAACTTGACGAGCGGTTGATTCAACAGATCAAGAATAAGATTCGAAGTGGCGCAAGCCCTCGACATGCGCCAGCCAAAATTATTGCGGTTGCGGATATCCCTCGCACTAAATCAGGGAAGATTACGGAGCTTGCTGTGCGCGATATCGTAGAAGGGCGACAAGTTAAAAATAAGGAAGCGTTAGCTAATCCTGAAGCCCTGGCGCTTTATCAAAATATTAAAGAATTAGATGATTAGATTAGGGAAATACAGCTTTCTGCCGTGACCTTTGAATTAAGTAATCTGAACAACGCATATTTGCAATATGCGTCCCAAATGTAAGTGGCCTTATGCATATACAGAACCTTAATATCGAGCATGCAAAAGAGGCTTTTCAGTGATTGATAACGGTAAAAAATGATCGGCAGAGAAGACATGATTCATTCTGTCATGGCTAATGGCGTTTAAATGGTATCGGAAAACTAGTTATTCATAGGGGGCAATGGTCGGATAAACGCATTAAATAAACTATACAAGCACTACTGGTGTCCATTTGAAATCATACTATACCCTCACTTTTTACTTTTATGCGAACAAAAATTTGAAAACGACTGCACCCATTATTGGGATTTCCTGGATACTAAGAATTTCACTCTGGCTGATACTCATCCACGGCAATCTGTCTCTGGCACTGCCGCTGACGGATGTGGCAACCGAGCAACTGGGCGTGCAACTATCTGTGACGAATTATTTGGGGAGTGGGAAGTGCGCCGGTTGCCATCGTAACGAGTTTAAATCCTGGCAGGGTTCCCATCATGCCCGCGCTATGTTGCCTGCTACTACAGCCAGCGTACGAGCTGATTTTAGTAATGTCGAAGTGACCCATAAAAAGATAACGGCGCATTTCCGGCAACGCGATGGCGGCTACTATGTCACTACTCAGGGCGTAAACGGTAGGATCGAGGAGTTCCAGATTAAATACACCTTTGGTTACGATCCATTACAACAGTATTTGGTGGCGTTTCCCGGTGGCAGACTGCAGACGCTTCCTTGGGCCTGGGATACGAAAAAGGGTCATTGGTATTATTTGCAGGATCCGGTACCCGATCCTGACGACTGGTTGCATTGGACCAGAGGCGCGATGAATTGGAACGCTATGTGTTCCGATTGCCACTCCACAGATGTAGATAAAAACTATCAAGCCGACTCGGCAACCTATGATACAAGGTGGTCAGAAATCAATGTTGGCTGTGAATCCTGCCACGGTCCGGGACGGAGACATGTTGACTTGATGGAGGACCAAACGCGCCCTAAGAATGCAGATCCGGCAATTCTGATGAGGCCCGGGCTATCGCCGTCGTCTCAGGTCGAACAATGCGGCCGTTGTCATGCTCGACGGACGCAGTTGAGTCCGGATGCTCAGCCTGGCGAGAGCACTATGATGAATCAATATTCACCAGAGATTTTGCGTCCCGGTCTTTATCATGCTGACGGCCAGATAAATGATGAGGTCTTTGTCTACGGCTCTTTTACCCAAAGTAAGATGTATCTTAAAGGCATCGCGTGCAACAGTTGTCACGATGCTCACTCGGGCAAACTGCGCTCTCAGGGGAATCAACTCTGCACGACATGCCACCTTTCCGCACAATACGATAGCATTCAGCACCATCATCATTCGGAATCATCGCAAGGCTCTCAGTGCGTTAGCTGCCATATGCCGGGGAAATATTATATGGGTGTGGATTGGCGCCATGACCACAGTTTGCGAGTGCCGCGACCAGACTTGAGTGTGCGTTTCGGTACGCCCAATGCCTGTAATGATTGTCACGAGAACAAGAATGCGGAATGGGCTGCCAAGGCAATCGTTCGGTGGTTCGGAGAGGAGCGACGGCCGCATTTTTCGGAGATATTAGCCTCAGCGACTACCGACCTTGGTGCTACGCTTCCCAGCTTAGTGAGTCTGCTCGAAGATCAATCTCAGCCAGCAATTGCCCGAGCTACGGCGGCATTCTGGCTTGCGCAGGCGTCGCAGTTAGAATCCGTTCAAAAAGCGTTGATTAAAGTCCTTGCCGATCAATCGCCGCTCGTTAGAATGCAGGCGGTTCGTGCGTTTGAGGGCTTTTCGGCGGAGCAACGCTTGCGCCTGTTTTCTCCTTTACTAAATGACCCGGTGCGCGGCGTCAGAATTGCCGTGGCGAGTACATTGGCGGATATCTCCGATAGTTCCATCGCACCATCCTATACAAAAGCGTGGGGCATGGCTCAAAGAGAGCATCAGGCCTATATGGTACAGAATGCTGATTTTGCCTCAGGGCAACGTTACATCGCTATGCATAATGAAAAGTTACAGCGATTCACGGAGGCAAAGGTTGCATATAACGAAGCACTTAAAATTGATAATCGTGATACCGCATCTCGAATTAATCTGGCGCATCTGCATTATCGTCTCAAAGAATTCAAGGAAGCGGAGATGGCGTTTAAATCTGCCATCAGATACGAACCTGAGTTCGGGCCAGCCTATTATTCCTTGGGTTTATTGTTGGCGGAGTTAAAACGCTACAAAGAGGCCGAAGGCTATCTAGCTGAAGCTCAGCAAATTATGCCGAGAAATGAGAGAGTTCAAAAAAATCTACAGGCTGTGCAGTATTTTCTAAACAGGTAAACTGTCCTTGGCTAATTTGTTATTATCCAGCGACCGGAAACTGAAATGGTTTTTGGTGGTGTATTAATGTGACAACATGTGTCACAAGAATTGTTAATTGAGTAGGAAATAACATGTTTGCAGCCCACCTAATAAAGAAGCTGATGTGAGCGGAAGCGGCAACGGCAACTCTATATCCTCAGTCGCTCTTTTTTCTATTGGGTTTGGTGCGATAGTTGGTATAGGCTGGCTTATGCTAACTGGGTTATGGATTAATGAGGCGGGACCACTCGGTGCGTCTATCGCGCTCCTGGTAGGAGGAATAGGGGTGGCAGTAGTTGGATTTAACTATGCTATAGTCGCGCAAAAATTTCCTCTCGCCGGCGGAGAAATGGTTTATGCGCAACAGTTCTTTGGCCATAAAACCTCACAGATAACCGGCTATCTACTACTGCTGCTATTTCTCTCCGTTGCCGCTTTTGAAGGCATTGCCGTAGCATGGGTTCTCTCTATACTGATTCCCAGTCTACGTAACTCACCGGTCTATCATGCACTTGGCCAGGAAGTCTACGGATTTGATCTTGCTGTTGCCATTGGGGGTACCTTCACATTAGTAGTTCTAACCAAGCGCGGTGCAAGCTCGAGCGGAAAGACGCAGAATATACTGGTTTGTTTATTTGCCATCGCCTCATTATGTTTCATTTCCTTGGGACTTGCTTCAACCGAAAAGTCTAATCTTCAGCCATTGATCGCCGCATCGAGCAATAACAGTTACATCACTAACATTCTGAAGGTTCTCGCGATTACACCTTTTATGTATGCAGGCTTTAATTGCATTCCACAGGCTGTACCAGAAGCAAGTAATGCTACACTCAAAATTTTACCTAGGATAGTACTGTTATGCGTGTTGGTGTCAGGTCTGTTCTACGTTCTTGTCATCTTTGCAACGGCCGGTGTAATGCATAGATCTGAGCTGCTTAACCAAGAATTACCTGTTGCACGCGCAATGGAAGTTGCTTTTAATTCCAGGGCAATCGCAAACATTGTCTTATGCGCAGGTCTCCTTGGTCTAATAACAACGTGGAATGCAATGTTTTTTGCAAGTACACGGCTTATGTCAGCCATGGCGGGACAGAGGCTTCTTCCATCGGTGCTGGCGATAAAGGACGCTACGACGGGCGCGCCAAGAACTGCAATTCTATTGACTGCTGCGATCAGCGGTACGGCCATGTTTCTTGGTCGAGGGTTCGTTGTACCAATTGTAAACACGGGGAGCACGATTATATCTTTTATGTTTCTACTCGTTTGCCTCGGCTTATTTAAGGACAATTTATGCGAAAAGAATAAGGTAGTATCAGAACGGCTTTATTCATTCGTTGGAATTTTAATTTCAGGATTTCTGTTCCTCTTATCCCTACATGGTCAATATCAGGATAGTCATTATTTGATCCCAATAGAGTGGTTGATATTAACGGTATGGTTACTAATGGCTGCCTCGATTAACGTATTGATCAATAAATTCTATCAATAGAAAGCGCTATTTATGACTAACCAAATTACAGAAGTTCTATAACTGAATAGATTTATAACACCATCTAGCGATATCATGTTTCTTATTAGTGATCTTTTCGAAGTGGAAAGACATCAAAACCCATATTGAGCCACTCATTTCGCATTTTGGAATTGCCATAGTCGCCATCAGGTTCGATATGGGCCTCGATGATCCTTTTGCGCAATCGAACATTCTCATGAGCCGACGACTGGGTGCCCTTCGTGCCAAAGAGCAGCCGCCGCTGTGTTCTATCTTGAGAAGACGATACATCACAGCTGTCGGCGAGACGCTAGTATTTCTCTTGCCTCCCTTGCTATAGCGAACTAGTCGCGCTTAAAAATTTTGTGTTCCTTTTTTCAGCTCTTTAACAGGTTCTCCCTGACCGAACATCTCAGGCTACACCACCAATAGTTTTTCTAACTCGACAGCTTCTTGCTTGAATTCAGGCGCAAACTTGCGCTGTGATTTCCTTCTTAAAGCACACACACAAAAGCCAACTATGGCTCTTAAGCTAGGTGTTCACTATTTCCTGGTAAAACCACACTTGCGCATAAAATATTGGATATCCTTGTAATCTATCTGAACTTTTACGTCGGGATGTACCAGCATCCTTCTTCATAAGTGCCAATTGGCCTCGAAAACTATCCCGCAGTTGGCGCCCAAAACTGTCCAGTCTACTGTGGCGATTTTGAGTGCTTTTTCTTTGTACTCTGGCTTTCTTTAAACCGGTAAACCCTGGGAAGTCCAGTACGATCACAATGAATGTTGTCATTATTATGCCTTTACTAGGAGAATGACCTTACATTGCTTCCGTAGATGTCTAATAAGACGCCACCGCCCAAATTAAATTCTTGTTAGGCGGTGGCGAGGGGCGCAATGAACCGAATGATCGATCAATTCGGTTTTAGCTAATTAGAAATCGTAAGTAAAAATGACTCCATAGGTTCTTGGTAGTTCAATAAACTTAGCAATGCCGGTTTCTGCAAAATTTTGAGCTCCAGTTGAGTACACTTCATCGGTCAAGTTGCGTGCATAAAGCGTCACTTTCCATTGATCTTTAGATAATGAGGCATAAAAATTGGCTATACCGTAAGCATCTTCACTATAAGCAGAATCGTTGAAAAAGTTATTGTATTGGTCATCTCTCCAAGAATATTCACCCCTTAAAGAAATGGCCCCAACATCAAGAATTTTTTCATACTGCATTGTCACTGCGTAAGCAAATTCTGGTGCCTGATTGAGAGTGTTACCCTCAACGTTGACGGGTACGCCTTCGTTTGGACCGCTATCTCGCGCTGTCAAGAATTGATCATAAGTGGCATCGAGCCAGGTTGCACTGGCGGTAACAATTAGTTCTTCGGTAATTTGAGCTGTCAGATCCATCTCAAAACCTTCGATGGTTGCATCTGCAGCGTTGAAGATAGCAACACCTGTGGAGGTTTCGCTGGCCAAAATGAAGGCTTGTACCTGTAAATCTTCATATTCATAGAGAAAAGCACTGAAGTTTGTACGTAATCTCCCGTCTAGCCAATCAGCTTTTAGGCCCACTTCATAAGCCCACAAATACTCGGGGTCAAATGCGTCATTTCCATCAGAGAAGTTAAAGCCTCCACTCTTAAATCCGCGAGTAATACTTGCATATACCATCATTTCGCTATTTATGTTGTACTGAGCGCCAAATTTTGGAGTCCACGCATCAAAAGTGGCATCTTCGGATGAGAGAAGCCATGCGGGGTCAAAAGCCGGAGCAAATTCAACTGGCACTAAACGAGCACCGTCTAACAGAGAATAGGTATTTCGATCAATTTGCTTATCTTCTTCACTGTATCGAATACCGGCGTTAATACTGAAATCGTCAGTGATATGGTAGTCTACCTGTACAAAAGCAGCTATTGCCTCTGTTTCTGCAGGGCTCAGGAAGCGCGCAGCGTAGGTTTCACCAATTCCGAACGCTGTGCCGACATAGGGTAGTTCGATAATAGCGTCTTGGGCGAAATCTTCATTGAAATAGTAAAGACCCGCCACCAAATCAAAATTACCAGTGTTATAGTTTAGTTGTATTTCTTGGGAGAACTGGTCTTGGTCTACAGCTATATTTGACCCGATAGTGGAAATATCAGTGTTGTCTGTATCACCCCGAAAATCGCTCTCTAGCTCACGAAAAGCCGTTATAGATGTGAGAGACAAATAGTCTGAAATTTTGTACTTTATCTTGGCGGAGTAACCTGTATTTTCGAGCCACTCGTACTGGTTTGTCATATTGAGAGAAATAGTGTACGGATCCTCAATAACTGTAGGAGTCCCTAAAGTGAGGTATGGTACGCCACGGAGGTCATTCCCGTAGGTGTCAGAATAGATTGTTTTTGGCCTGCTCAAGCTATCGTCTCGAGAGTAATCGGCGGCAACGGTGATCTCTAATGCCTCACTTGGAGTGAAGAAAAGTTGACCGCGAAATGATTTCGAGTCTTCCCCGCTAAAGTCTCCCGGTGGATGATCCGCTTGGCAAAAACAGTCTGCTTCAGGAAAAGCATTTTTGATATGGCCATCACGTTCTATAGTTTGGATCGCAAAAGATCCATATACTAGGTTTTCTGCTAATGGACCACTAATTCCGGCACCAATTCGAAGTCTTGAAAATGATCCCCATTCAGCAAGAAATCGACCACTCGTTTCTTCGCTGGGTCTCTTGCTCGTGACGCTAATGACACCGCCTGCCGCGTTCCTGCCGTAGAGAGTACCTTGTGGTCCTTTCAATACTTCGACGCGTTCGACTCCTATAAGGTCAGTTAATATTGCATCGGTGTTAGAGATATATACGCCATCAACAAAAGTAGCCACACTTGGGTCAGAACCAGGGAAATTAAGGTTGGTTCCTACACCCCGTATGTAGGCATTACCAGTTGAATTTATTTCTAATGAAGGTGTTAGCGCTTGAATGTTTTGAAGGTTTTCAAAATGCGTATCTTCAAGCATGTTAGAAGAGAATGCAGTAATAGACAGAGGCGTATCCTGTAGACTTGCAGCAGATGTTCTCTGTGCAGAAACAACCACTTCTTCTAACTGTAATGTGCTCTCTTGTGCTTGAGTCACACAAGTAACTCCCAAGAGAGCGCTAGCCGCATAAATAGCTGTTGAATTAAATTTTTGTAGTCTCATCTTACCTTCCTAAACTTGTGAGTTTACGATAGAACGATAGCGTTATTTGCACTATCCTTTTATTGGCCAGTTAAAAATGAGGCCAAATCTTTTGAAAATCCTTTGTTGCTCTAGCAATCACCTAATAATTTTCTGATGTTTTCACGCTCGTAGTTAAACACTAGTGATCTCTGCTGCCAGTAAAAACGGCCACCAATAAATTGGGGGTATCTCGAAATTCATAAAAATATCACCAAGTTGTCGGCTCGTTTACGCATCATTCGCATTTGGTTTTGGCGGTTTAGCGTTATCAATACAAACCCACCCCTTTTTTCGGTCAGTAGTCATTTCTCGGTCACCATCACCTATGAATTCTGCAAATTCTAATAATTATTATTTGTGCCGGGTTAAGTTAAGTGATATCGGCTAAGTTTAGGTGATTCCAGACTAATATAAATTATGAACATTTGTAAGTCAACGATGATTATAAATATGATGATTGAGACGATTTGAAGCATCTATATGTGCATGTGATTATTCGCTATAGTAAATTTTAAGCTGTCATTGTGAGTTCCGTTAGAGCCCATTAACTAGATCAAAAAATACCATGATAGGTCAAAATGGGAATCCAAAAAAATATAACATAATGATTTAAAAGATATTTAAATGTATTTAATACGTATATCGTATTATAGATATATCTCCCGCGAATTGATTCCTAAGGCAGATTTACTTAGCGGGTTGCCTTAAAGTCGATCAGATTACACGATGTGAAGGTTTGACATTATGAGTGATAAAATTTACTATATTACAACCTAACACCTGTTCATTTAAGTAAGAATAGGATGTACCAAATTACACGGAGATATTAATGGCCAGTTATCAAGCTCCAATAAGGGACATGATGTTTGTCGTCAATGATGTTCTTGGCTTAGAGGCGACGCTAAGCGAAATTCCTTGCTTTGAAGATGTTCAGATAGATGATTTAGATGCAGTTTTAAAGGAAGCTTCCCGGTTCGCTGAAGAAAGGGTTGCTCCCATTAATTTATCTACTGATCAGGAGGGATGTGGTTTTGATAATGGTAAAGTATCGCTACCTGCCGACATGCATCGTGCACTCCGAGACTGGTTTGATGGGGGATGGCTGGGATTGACTGCTGATCTCGATGACGGTGGTCAAGGAATGCCTTCTATAGCAGGCTTTTTGGTAAATGAAATAATTAGTTCGGCATCTATCTCATTTGGTGATTATTATGGTTTGTTTTCAAGTGGATACTACATTCTTAGTAATCGGGGTGATGACGAATTAAAAAAACGTTATATAAATGGTTTGCTAGAAGGTGAAGTTGGGGTTACACAATGTATGACAGAACCTCACTGTGGGTCTGATGTTGGACTTATCAAAACTAAAGCTCAGTCTAATGATGACGGTAGTTGGAGTATTCAAGGCACAAAAATCTTTATATCTGCTGGTGATCAAGATATTACCAATAATATTCTGCATATGGTGCTTGCCCGCGTCCCTGGTGATCCCGAGGGGGTGAAGGGCATCACTCTTTTTCTTGTCCCTAAAAAGCTTCCAGATGGCAACCTAAACAAAGTTGTGACGGTGGGGATTGAGCACAAAATGGGATATTCCGCTTCTGCCACATGCCAAATTAACTTTGAGGGGGCTACTGGGTGGATGGTAGGAGATCGGGGCAGGGGCCTTATAGCCATGTTTGATATGGTTAACAGTGCAAGACTAGCTGTAGGAGCGCAAGGACTTTGTACAGCTGAAGCGGCGTATCAAGTCGCATCGAATTATGCGAAAGAGCGGCTTCAGGGTCGTAGCCTATCTGGTCCTAAGAGAATGGATCTGCCTGCAGACCCGATACTCGTACATCCAGATGTTCGTCGTATGCTTCTCTCGTCTCGATCATTTATTGAAGCGGCGCGTGTGCTTTACTTATGGTTGGGGCTTGAGGTTGACATTTCAAGGTCTCATCCAGACTCATCTCGTAGAGAAGAGGCGAACGATTGGCTAGATCTGTTGACAGGGCCCGCTAAAGCAATTATGAGTGACCTTGGATTCAATGCAACCATTGATTGTCAGCAAGTACTTGGAGGACACGGGTATATATGCGATTACGGTATTGAGCAATTTGTACGTGATGGGAGGCTGGCGGCCATACAGGAAGGGGCTAATGGGTTGTTGGCTTCAAATCTACTGCGTCGGCAAATCAAATTAAACGATAGTCGTGCGCTTAACCGGCTCCTTCGTAAGTTTGACGAAATAAAACAGCAAATTGATTTAGTTGAGTCATTAAGTGATTTGGCTGGACCATTTAGAGATGCCGTGGATGAAATGCTTGATGTATACGGCTGGATTCAGAAGGCAGCTCAGACTGATCCTGACGAAATTGGTGCAGCAGGTGTAGATTTTCAGCGCATTTTCGGTTTGGTTCTCCTGGCTTTAATGATTTTGCAGATTGCTATAACGGCTCAAAAAAAGCTGGATTCCGGTGTGGGGGATGAAGACAAATTTTATGAGGGCAAGATTAAGCTCGCTCGATTCTTTGTGCTTCGTACTCTACCGGATGTATGGGCCCGCTCTAAGATGATACGTGCAGGAGCATCTCCGATTATGTCTACCGTAGAAGAGTGGTATTAGGCAATGCATAAAGGATCGTTCCCAGCTGCGCCAAAATCGTTGGAGAGCTTGGTACATAAGGCTATAGGAAGCACGCCTGAACTTATGGCTGGAAGAGTCGCCAAGACTCCAGACGCACCATTTCTGCATTGGAGCGGGAGAAAAGTAACTTTTTCAGAAGCTCAAGATCTAATTCAGAGGTTAGCAACTTATATTAACCAATTTATAAAAGATGAATCAGAGTTACGCGTTGCTGGCTATCTAAGTAATTGTCCTGAAGCTGTGATTTCTTGGCTTGGAACACACACAGCTAATGCTGTGTATGTTGCGTTAAATCGAAGTCATTGTGGAATTTTGCTGGATGATATTTTGGCTCGTAGCCGACCAACTATTCTAATTACAGAGTCCTCGGCTATATCAGATCTGCCCACTGATTTATCTAAATACGGAGTCGAATCTGTTATATTTATCGATAAAATTAATAAAGATTTAAAGGATTTTGGTGTTTCAGAAGTCGTTTCATTTACTGACGCAACTGCTCGGACTTCAAATTTAGAAATTTTACCTTCTGCTCATGATCTTGCAACGATCATGTTTACCTCAGGGACAACAGGACCGTCAAAGGCAGTTTGTATACCGCATGGAATGTTAGTTCGCGGCGGGGCAAGGGTCGCCGAGGCGCTTGGCTATGCGTCAGATGATGTATTTCATGGCTATCTGCCGCAGTTTCATATTGTGTCACATTTACATATGATTCTGGGCATGGTTGTTGCTGGGGGAAGTGTTGCTCTATTTCCTTCATTCTCTCTGAGTCGGTTTTGGAGAGAAGTGGAACAGGTCGGCTGCACAATATTTTCTGGCCTGCCATTTCAAGTCAGTCTTTTACTTGAGGGTGAACCCTCAAAAAATGATCGAAATCACACGCTCCGTTTTGGCCTGGTCGGTCCACAGCCGAGTCCAGAAATACGCGTCAAATTTGAACAACGCTTCGGCATTCAGTTGCGCGACACTTATGGCATGACTGAAATTGAACCGCTGACATTGCCGATCCCTGGTCAATATCAGCCTTTAGGAAGCTGTGGTAAAGCAAATCCAGATTTTGAACTTGCAATATTAGATCAAGATGGCTGGCATGTTGCAGTTGGCGAGAAAGGTGAACTTGTAGCTCGTCCTCTCATTCCTTCAATAATGACACAAGGTTATCTTGATGATCCTGAATCTACCCTAAAGCTGTTCAAAAATCTTTGGCTATACACAGGAGATTTAGCTAAGTTCGACAAAGATGGCTGGTATTACATCTTAGGTCGTATAAAGCACATGATCAGGAGGCGTGGAGAAAATATATCGGCGTGGGAGCTTGAAAAAATTCTGTTGTTGCATCCTGAAATAAGCAAATGTGAGGCTGTTGGTGTTCCTTCTCGATTAGGAGAGGAAGATGTAAAGATTGCTGTTGTTTTAACCGAGGGCGCCGAACTCACTCCGATTGATATACATAAATGGTGTGCTAAAAAAATGGCGAAATTTATGATTCCTCGTTATATAGAAATCAGAGATTTCATGCCGTTGACTGATCTTGGTAAAGTCTCGAAGAAGGAATTACAGAATATTTTGAATGAAACATGGGACTCAGAAAATATTTGACGGAATGGTTATAAAAACCGTTTCTTGGTAGATTTTATATCATAAAGAGAGCAAATCATGAGCTACAAAATTTCAGTGGATACAGGCGGAACATTTACAGATGTTGTAGTCTCCGATAAGAATGGTAATAAAGTTATCGGAAAGTCGCTTACAACTCATGGTCGTGTATTTGATGGAATAAGTTCAGGTCTAAAAGTTGCTGCAGAATTACTTGGTATTTCAGATCACAGCTTACTCTCAGAAGCTGAACTCCTTATATACGGAACAACCCGTGCGACAAACGCTATTGTAGAAAAAAAGACGGCTAAGACTGCATTTCTTACTACAGCAGGATTTCCTGATATTCTTGTCTTACGAGAAGGCGGGAGAACGAATGCCCACAATTTTACTTATGAGTACCCTGAACCATATATCCCTAAGAGCCGTACTTTTGAAATAGCTGAGCGCATAAACGCAGAAGGAGGTATAGAATTACCTCTTGAGGAGGCATCTTCCAGAGCAATATTGATTGATCTTAAGAGGGGAGGATATGAAGCGATTGCAGTTTGTTTGCTGTGGTCAATAGCTAATCCATCCCATGAATTGGCATTAGAAAAATTAATTCAAGAAATTATGCCGGGTGTGCCATATACGCTATCTCACCAGTTGCTTCCTATTGTAAGGGAGTACAGAAGAGCTTCAGCAACATCCATCGATGCATCTTTAAAGCCTCTTATGCAATCCCACTTGCGTCAAATGGAGGCGGACTTGCGAGAATCAGGCTTCAATGGGGACCTTCTGGTTTCTTCTTCTGTTGGTGGTTGTATCAGTGTCGAGTCTGCCATAAATTTACCCATTAAAACAGCAAAATCTGGCCCAGCAATGGCACCGGTTGCGGCGAAACATTACAACAAAGTAGAAAGTTTCGGTGGTAACGCTATAGTTTGTGATACTGGAGGAACTACATTTGACGTTGGCCTAGTTCGTGATGGTGACATTGTATTTACACGTGATACTTGGCTTGGTGGACAGTATGTTGGGCACATCATCGCAACATCAACTGTTGATATTCGTTCTTTGGGAGCAGGAGGAGGTTCAATTGCTTGGATTGACAAAGGTGGGCTGTTGCAGGTAGGTCCACAAAGTGCAGGGTCCGAACCCGGACCGGCATGTTATGGCCGTGGTGGGACTTTCCCAACAGTAACAGATGCCGCGGCAGTGCTTGGGTTCCTTGATCCAAAAAAATTCCTAGGGGGAAGGATGTCGCTTGATGTAGTAGCGGCTCGCACCTCGATTTCGACTGTGGCAGAACCTCTAGGCAAGAGTGTCGATGAAACTGCGTGGGCCATCTTAAAAATTACAGATGAATTAATGGTTAAAGCAATTCACGAAATTACAGTAGCGGAGGGTTTTAATCCCCGAGAATCATCCATTGTTGCTGGTGGCGGGGCGGCAGGCCTTAACATTATGTGCATAGCCGCAGAATTGGGTGTCGAGAATGTTGTGCTACCTAACATGGCGGGAGCTCTGAGTGCTGTAGGCATGCAATATGCGGATATTGTTAGTGAGGAAAGTGGTAGCCTAGTTACGACTACCTCCAATTTTGATTACGAAGGTGTTAATAGTTTATTGTCTGAGATGAAGGCGCGTCTAGACTCGTTTGTTTCGGAGTTGGGAGGTGAATCCGAGTTAGCTATTGCTTTCTTTACTTACATAGAAGCTCGCTATCTTGGGCAGGTTTGGGAAATCGACGTTGAATTGCCAATTAATCAATTTAAGGATCGTGAAGATGTAGAGAGTCTTGTGTCAGCATTCCATAAAGTTCATGAGCGTATCTATGCCGTAATAGATTTAAATAGTGCCGTAGAATGTCTTAATTGGAAAATGCGTGTAGCGATAAAACTCGAACATACAGAAAAGAAGTTTGAGAAATCTGGGTTGTTTGCTGCGGCTGTGTCTGACAGAACACGGCAATGCTATTTTGGATCCGGAAGTGAGATTCAGACACCCATATACTACGGCAGTGATTTAAAGCCTGGTGCATGCGTCAAGGGGCCAGCCGTGATAGAGGAACCAACTACAACATTAGTAGTTTATCCAGAAATGGAAGTTCAAGTTTCTGATGTTGGTAACTATTTACTAAAAGTAATGGCTCATTAATCAGGAGATAGACATTATGGGCAAGGAAACAAACTCACCTCAAAAAAAGACAGAGCTAGACCCAATACTTGTTTCAGTATTAGCTAATCGTTTGGATGGTATCGTTCGTGAGATGTCTAATACCCTTTTGAGAGCTGCAAGATCCACAGTTATAGCAACAGCAAGAGATTTTAGCTGTGCAATCGTTACCGGAAATAACGAGTTGTTAGCAGTTGCAGAAGGCCTTCCTGTACATACGTTTGGTGCTCATCTGCAATGTGAAGCGATGACAAGACTGCACCCGGATATCTCAGATGGCGATGCTTATATTCATAATGATCCTTATTTAGGGAACACTCACGCAGCAGACCAAACTATTTTGATCCCAGTGTTTGTTGAAGGCGAACATTTATTCACCGCTTGTGCAAAAGCGCATCAAGCAGATATCGGTAATTCTATACCAACAACTTATCATGCGGCAGCTAAAGATGTTTATGAAGAAGGAGCGATTATTTTTCCATGCATGAAGCTCCAATCTAAAAGACAGATGGTTCAAGATGTCGTTCGGCTTGGAATGACTCGAATTCGAGTCCCTGAACAATGGTATGGAGACCTTTTAGCAGCGCTTGGTGCTGCTAGAGTTGCAGAAAAGCGATTAAAAGAACTATGTAAAAAATATAGTGCTGCTACGATTAAAGCATTTATTGATGACTGGTTTAATTATTCTGAAAGGATGGCAATTCAGGCAATTAAAATGTTGCCTGGAACTGTTGTTGAAGCTGAGGGGCGTCATGATCCGATGCCACCGTTTTTGAATGAACCTGTCCCTATACGAGTCAAAGTAGGAATTGATTCAAAAGAAGGACTTATAACAGTTGATCTTAGAGATAATGTTGATTGCCTACCCTGCGGGCTTAATCAATCTGAGGCATGTGCGATAAATAATGCTTTGACAGGAGTATTCAACTGTATCGACCCAGACATTCCGCATAATGCAGGCTCTTTTCGTCGTTTAAATGTTTTATTACGTGTTGGGTCAGCAGTTGGTAAGCTCAAACACCCCTACAGCTCCTCAATGGCTACAACTAATATTGCTGACCGAATTGTTAGTACTACTCAATCTGCATTTGCGAAATTGGGTTATGGTTATGGCTTATCTGAAGGAAGCAATGCATTTGGTGCTCAGCTTGGTGTGGTTTCGGGTAATGACTTTCGCCATGGTGGCGCGCCTTATGTAAATCAGATATTTCTTAATGCGGGTAGTGGGCCTGCCAGTCCAGTAGCTGATGGCTGGGTTACCTTTGGCGCGCCTATCGTTGGTGGGCTT
>Ga0070727_10001824_pt1 | contig 21511 bp, 13 predicted proteins | sample tdAd472_FD_66722 | JGI IMG/M metagenome (GOLD analysis project Ga0070727, IMG submission 66722) | Marine sediment microbial communities from the Atlantic coast under amendment with organic carbon and nitrate - tdAd47.2 | ecosystem: Environmental > Aquatic > Marine > Coastal > Sediment | place...
TCCCCCCCCCCGCCCCCCCCCCCCCCCCCCCCTACGCCCCCTTTCCTGATGGCCGGGGTCTCCGGACAGATGCTTGAAGATGTATGCTCCGCGCGTGAGCGATGCTGGACCCCACAACCCTGTCACCATCCGTCACCCCGACGCCATCGACCGCACGGCCTTCGTGGCGCTGCGTCGGTCAAGCCTCGCCCACCTCAAGCCCTGGGAGCCCGATCTGGGCGATGACGAACGCCAGTTCGGCGACGCGAGCTTCGACCGCCTGCTCGCACGCTGCGACACCGAGAACGAGCAGAAGTTCGTGATGCTCAACGACGAGGGCAAACTCGTCGGGTACGTCGGGCTCGGGCAGATCTATCGCGGCCCGTTCTGCAGTTGCTACATGGGGTACTGGGTCGGGGCCGCGTACGCCAGACGCGGGTACGGCGTCGCGGGCGTGCGGGCCTGCCTGGATCGGGCCTTCACGCCCGAGGCACAAGGCGGGCTCGGCCTGCACCGGGTCGAGGCCAACATCATCCCCGAGAACGACGCCAGCCTCAAACTGGTGCAGCGTGTCGGCTTCCGACGCGAGGGCTACTCGCCCAGGTATCTCAGGATCGCCGGGGACTGGCGCGACCACGAGCGCTGGGCGATCACGGCCGAGGACTGGGCCGAACGAGGGCACCACGCGACCGCATCGGAGTGAGTGAGCAATGAACCGGCCCGGCCGATCCTGAGCCGCGTTCGGATTCCGCGCGTACGGGCCCGGTCTCCCTCCAATGATGTGGCATGCTAAAGCACGACCTGGAATTGCTTGAAGGGGCGCTGGCCGACGCCGCGGCGTCCTCATCCATGGGGGCGAGCGCCGAACTGGCCGGACGCCTGGAATCGCTCTGCCGCCAGGCGGGGGATGCGGTCGAGTCGCCCCAGCGCAACGAGGCCGCGGACATCATCGCCAGCCTGGGCGAGGACGACCTGACGGGCGTGCTCCGGATGGTCACGGCCCGGTTCCACCTGTACAACAAGGCCGAGCAGCTCGCGATCGCGCAGATCAACCGCGACCGCGAGGCCGAGGCCACCGAGGCCGCCCCCCGGGCCGAGTCAGTGCACGGCGCCATGCGAGTGCTGGCCGACGAGGGCTGGACCGGCGAGCGGACCCGTGAACTGATCGCACGACTGGACATCCAGCCCACCCTCACGGCCCACCCCACCGAGGCCCGCCGACGCACCATCCTCGAGAAGCAGCTCGAGATCGCCCACTGCGTCGTCCGCCTCCGACGCGAGCAGCTCCTCCCGACCGAGCGTGCCCGCACCGAGCAGCGCCTGCGCGAACTCGTCGAACTCCTGCTCGTCACCGACGACGTCCGCGCCAAGCGCCTCGACGTGCCCGACGAGGTCCGCAACGGGCTCTACTTCCTCTCCACCAGCGTGTGGAACACCGTCCCGAAGCTCTTCCGCGAGCTGGTGGAAGCCGCCACATCGGTCTTCGGTGCCGAGGAAGCCCCACGCCTCACCGAGCTGCCCGGGTTGCTGCGCTATCGCAGTTGGATCGGCGGCGACCGAGACGGCAACCCCAGCGTCACGCACGCCGTGACCCGCGAGACGCTCCGCACGCTCCGAGACGCGGCCGTGGAACTCTGGCTGCGCGAGCTGGAACGCCTGCGCCACGACCTGTCGGTCTCCACCCGCCGCGCCGACCTCGGCCAGGAACTGGCCGACGCCATCGCCGCCGAGGGCGGGCGCTGGATCGACGACGCCGACGAGCTCTCCCACCGGCGCTTCGAGCCCGTCCGCGTCCGCCTGATGCAGATGCGGGCCCGCCTCGTGAAAGACGATCAGTACTCGGGCCCCGAGCTGCTCGCCGACCTGGAACTCATCGCCCGCGCCCTCCGCCACGCCGGCCTGCACGAGTCCGCCGACCGCGGCCCGCTCGCCGACGCCGTCGTGCGGGCACGGGTCTTCGGCCTGCACCTGGCGACGCTCGACATCCGCCAGCACTCGCGCGTGCACGAGCAGGCGGTCAGCGAGCTCCTCCGCGCCGCCAGCGTCGAGACCGACTACTCGGGCCTGGACGAGGCCGCCAAGATCGAGCTCCTCCGACGCGAGCTCGGCCAGCCCCGCCCGCTCCGCCCCATCGGCTCGACCCTCAGCGACGAGACCTGCGAGGTGCTCGACACGCTCCGCGTCGTCCGCGAGGCCCTGGAGCGCGACTTCACCGTCGTCCGCAGCTACGTCATCTCCATGACCGCGGGCCTCTCCGACATCTACGAGGTCATGCTGCTCATGAAGGAGGCGGGCCTCTACCGCCTCATGGGCGACGGCTCCGGCTGCCTGCGCGTCGAGAGCGACCTGCACGTCGTCCCCCTGCTCGAAACCGTCGAGGACCTCGAGGTCGGCCCCGGCCTGCTCGACGCGATGCTGTCCGACGGTGTCTACCGGCGACACATGGAATCGGTCTCCTCGCGCGAGTCCCCGCCCGACGCACCCGCCCCCCGCCCCATGCAGGAGGTCATGCTCGGGTACTCCGACTCGAACAAGGACGGCGGCTTCCTCATGGCCAACCTCGCCCTGCAGAACGCGCAGCGGGCCATCGCCGCCGTCGTCGCCGGGCACAACGTCGAGCTCCGCTACTTCCACGGACGCGGCGGCACCGTCGGACGGGGCGGCGGACGCGCCGGACGCGCCATCCTCGCCTCCCCCTCCGGAGCACGCACCGGACGCATCCGCTTCACCGAGCAGGGCGAGGTCATCAGCTTCCGCTACGCCCTGCCCGACATCGCCCGAAGACACCTCGAGCAGATCCTGCACGCCAGCCTGCTCGCCACCGCCCACGACGCACCCGGCCAGCCCGACCCCGCCCTCGAAGCGCTGCTCGATCGGGTCGCCGTCCGCGCCATGGAGGCCTACCGCGGGCTCATCCACCACGAGCACTTCTGGGAGTGGTTCACAGGCGTCAGCCCCATCGGCCCCATCGCCGGGCTCCCCATCGCCAGCCGACCGGTCAGCCGCGCCAAGGGCGGCGTGATGACCTTCGACGGCCTCCGCGCCATCCCATGGCAGTTCAGCTGGATCCAGATGCGCGTCCTCGCACCGAGCTGGTACGGGCTCGGCACCGCCTTCGGCGAATTGAGCGAGGACGAGATCGCCCTGCTCAGCACCGCCGCGAGCGAACGCACCGCCCTCGCCACCGTGCTCGACAACGCCTGCCAGGAACTCGCCCGGGCACGCCCGCCCATCGCCAAGCGTTATGCCGCGGCCAGCGGGCACGCCGTGATCTGGGACATGCTCGAACGCGAGCAGCAGGCCAGCAAAGAGTGCGTCCTGCGCCTCACCGGACGCACCGGACTGCTCGACCACGCACCCGCCATCGCCAAGTCGATCGAACGCCGCAACCCGTGGTGCGACATCCTCAACCTCATCCAGATCGAGCTCCTGAAGCGGGCCCGCACCGGGGGCGAGGCCGAGGAGGAACGCCTGCGCCCGCTGCTGCACGCCAGCGTCAACGGCGTCGCCGCCGCGATGCAGTCCACGGGCTGACCCCCCCCCACCACTCCCGCGCCCCAACTCGCACCGACACTCGGAAGAGACCCATGCTCCTCGAAACCCCCCAGTGCAACGCCGGCTGGAACGCCCCCGACTTCACCCTCCCCGACCCCCACGGCACCACCCACACCCTCAAAGATGTCATGGGCCCCAAGGGCCTGCTCGTCGCCTTCATCTGCAACCACTGCCCGTACGTCAAGGCCATCGCCGAACGCATGAGCGCCGACGCCAGCGCCCTCAAAGAGCACGGCGTCCACACCGTCGCGATCATGCCCAACGACTTCGCCAACTACCCCGACGACGCCCCGGACAAGATGGCCGCCTTCGCCAAAGCACACGCCTTCGCCTTCCCCTACCTCGTGGACGCCGACCAGTCCGTCGCCCGGGCCTACGGCGCCGTCTGCACGCCCGACTTCTTCGGCTTCAACGCCTCGGGCGAACTCCAGTACCGCGGACGCCTCGACGACAAGCACAAGGACTCGGGCGAGGGGCGCGTCCCGGAACTGCTCAACGCCATGCGAACCATCGCCGAGTCAGGCGTCGGGCCCGAGCAGCAGTTCCCGAGCATGGGCTGCTCGATCAAGTGGAAGCAGGACTGACCCGCCCGCCGGCTCGGTCTAGTCCTCACGCCGCTCCAGCGCCTCCAGCCGACGCGTCAACTCCCGGATCAGGTCGCCCTGCTCGTCCAACTGCCGCTGCTGAGCCTTGGTCGCCTCGACGATGAGCGCTGTCACACGCCCGTAATCGATGCCGATCGGCTTGCCGTGCTCGTCGAATCCGACGATCTCGGGCAACACCACGGCCATCTCTTCCGCGATGAACCCGATGTCGGGCTTGTCCGTGTCGTTCCAGGCGTACGACACACCCCTGAGCGCGAGCAGCGTGTCGATCGCACCGGTGAGGGTCTCGATGTCGTGCTTCTCGGTCGCGGTCGAGTTCTGTGTCAGCGCCCCCCGGAGCCAGGCGGAGCCGTCGGCCCGCAGCGCCAGGTTGATCTGGTTGGCGCCGTAATTGGCGTTGGTACCAAACGCGAACTGCAACTCGTTCGAGCCGGTCGTGCGTCGGGACATCGACCACTTGTCCAGCAGGAGCCCCGTGTCGTCAACCTGGCCAAGCACGACGGTGGAGCCGAAGCTCCCGCCCTCGTTGGAGTACAGCCCGAGCACGGCGTCGGTGTCCTCGAGAATGACGTCGTCGCCCTCCAGGGCGGCCTCGGTCATCCCGATGCGCCGCACGCTGAACCATGCTCGGGGCAGCGGGTTCACGCTGTACTCAAACTCGGGCAACGCCCCGACCGCGTCAGACTTCCGAAGCGTCAGCGCCTCCGGCGTGGCCTTGAGACGCCAGTAACTCTCGGTGAACGGGTTCTCGGTGCGTGTGTGCTGCAGGGTGATGTTGATATCGTCGCCGTTGCCGAAGAATGATCGCGTGTCAGTGTCACGGATCAGAACGCCCGGGAACGTGCTCTCGAGCCAGATGCTGCCCTGCCCGTCGGAAGAATCCACGTTGAGCCGGGTTACGGTGAGCTCGGACCCGTCAAAGAATGCTGCCGGATCGACCTCGGTTGCGACATCGACCTGAAACGAAGCCGCGAGAGTCGCGCCGGCGGAGGACCGCCCGGCGTTGGGGTCCGTGATCGGGAGGGTCATGTAGGTGAGCTGGTCTTCCGGGAGCGTCTCGAACACCATGGTGTACGTCTCATCGGCGTCGAGAAGCACGGCGTCTCGCGGGTCCGGCCAGATCGGCGTGTACCGCATGAGCTGGAGGCCGCCCGGCGCGGTCGCTCCCCATTCCTCTCTCAGGGATTCAATGAACTGGCCGCCGGGGCCCTCGCCACGGTACAACCGCCCGACCGCCGCGGGGGCACCGGCCGGACGCTTGACGAGAATCTCAAACAGCTCGAGCCGCTGGGCCTGCGTGGTCCGGAACGACTGCCAGAAGGTCGGCGCAAACGTCGAGTCTTGCGGCGTGCCGGTGTTGTCGATGTAAGTCGCCACTTCCGTGGTCAGACCCACCGGATCGATGACGCTCAGGCTCCCGTCCTGCGTGATCGCCCCGCTCTGCACCGCGGCGGGCGCCGGCGTGATCCGCTGCCGGGGCGACAGGACCTCAGGAAAGCCCACGTAGGGCTGGATCTCGATCTCGAGCCAGACCTGATCGCCGATCAGGGCCTCGGCCCCGAAGTCCAGCTCGGTCGTAAACAGCCCGTCCACCGGCGTGAGCGTCTTGATCAGCGAGTCGGAGACGGGCATCCCGCCCACGTCGTCGTTGAACAGCGTGAACGAAATGTCGAGCTTCTCGCCGACAGACAAACCGTTGTTGTCCAGACGACCCTGGTAGGTGAACGACGTGGCGGTCTGCTGGGCCAGCGCGGGCAGGCTTGACGCGATCAGGGCGAGGGCCGCGAGGGCCACCGCTCGGCGGGTTCTGAGTGACATGAGATCTCCTCCTGCCCCACAGCGTACCAGAATCATGCCGCATGACGAGATGAAAGTCTGCCATTGTCGTTGCACCCAATGGCACACGCCGCAGACATTGTGCCGCAACTCAACGATCACACTCGGTGACTGGTGAAGCCGCCTCAGCACCCCGCCAGGAACGCCTGCACGAACGCGTTGATGTCGCCCAGGTCCAGCACGCCGTCGCCGTTGTAGTCCGCCGCGGGCTCGGCCGCGAGGTACAGCGCCACGTACGCGTTGATGTCGCCCAGATCGAGCACGCCGTCGGCGTTGATGTCCGCCCAGCACCCGGACGCCTCGACCCGGATCACCACGTCCGCCGGGTCCGAGTACGCGTTCGGATCCCCGACCGGGTTGGCCGAGTCGTCCACCCGCGCAGTCAGCCGGTAGTTGAACGTGTCCGTCCCGACGAACCCCGGGTCCGGCGTGTAGGTGAACGAGCCGTCCGCGTTCACGACCACCGAACCGAACTGCGGCCCCACGCCCTCAGGCCCAGTCAGGAACGCCAGGTCCACCTCGACCGTGCGGCCCGGCTGCGCCACGTCGTTGGCGATCAGACCCGAAGCCACATCCACCGTCAGCGCCCCGTCCGTGACGTACGTGTCGTCCGTCGCCAGGTCGAACGCCTCCAGCTCCAGCCGCGCCAGCTCGGCCAGCACGAACTCGACGTAGGGGAACGTCGGCCCGCCCTGTGCCAGCGCCGCGTCGAGCTCGGTCCGCAGGATGTCCAGCCGATGCCCCAGCTCGCCGGCGATCGTCGGCACGTCGAAGCCCGACGCCCCGCCGAGCCCGCCGGCGTCGGCGCTCTCGGCGTCCAGCAGCATCCGCAGCAGGTTCTCCCGCCGGAATCCCACCGACGAGAAGCCACGCAGGGCCGACCGCAGCACCTCCGACCGCGTCAGCGCGTCGTCCAGCGCCAGGGTGGCGTACGCGTCCAGCAGCGCCTCGGCGTCGTCGAGCGACTCCATCGCGTCGTTCAGCGCCGTCGCCGCCTCGGGCAGCAGCTCGGCGTTGATCGCCGGACGCGCCACGTCCCGCCTGGCCTTCAGCAGCCCCGCCGTGATGTCATCCGCGATCCCGTTGGGCATGTCTCCGGCCTCGAACGTCCCGACGTACGTCGTGTCGCTCGTCACCGTGACCGTCGGCAAATCCGGCGAGAAGCCGCAGAACCCGATGAGGAACGGGACCTGGATGTCGTACTCCTCGTCGATGTCCCCGACCGCCAGCTGGTTCAGGTAGTTCTCCGCGAAGTACTTCATGATCTGCTGAATATCGAGCGCGCTCAGCTGCTCGGCTCCGGTGCACTGCGACGCACGCCCGTACTCGATCTCGAGTTCGCGGACGATCCGCCACACCGTCCCGCTCGGCCGACGCAGCTCGAGGCTCAGGTACCACTCGTCAAAGCCGCTCCGCGTCGAGCTGCTCCCCGTCCGCGTGCGGAACAGCGTCACGCTGTACGAGTCGTCCGGGCCGGCGTTCAGATGCCGAGCCAGCGTCACCCGATCGATCAGCTGCCGGCGCGTCAGGCCGTCCGGCAACCCGTCCGCGTGGCCCGCCACCAGGCTGTACCCGTTGTTCGGCAGCCCCCCCTGGATGAAGAACGTCGTCGCCGTCCCGTTCGTCACCACCGACCCGACCGTCCGCGCCGGGACCTGCGCCGAGAAATCCCCCTGGTCCAGCCCGCCCCAGGGATCCACCCTCCTACCACCTGCGTTCAGCCCGTACGCCGACTCCGACGCCTCCGCGACCACGCCGTCCAAGGCGGCCTGCACATCGTCCGCGCCGGTCCGTGCGTGCTCGATCAACGCCTCGAACAGCTGCGGGTCCCGCGCGTTCAATGCAAAGTCCCGGATCGTCTCCCCGTTCGCGATGATCCGGTCCAGGTTCGTCTCCCCCGGGCTGCTCGCACGCTGATTGCCGTACTGGTACGCGAAGTACCACGGGTTCTCGCGAGCCAGCTGGACGTACATCGCCGCCGGCTGCGACCACGCCGCGGGTGCCGGCAGGTCCGCCAGCACGAACGGCGGACGCGAGTAGGGCGTCCCGTCGGCCAGCGTCAGACCCGACGGCACCGTGTTCAATGCCCCGAACGCACGGCTCACCGCACCCGCCCCCAGCTCCTCGTCCGCGTTCTCCAGCGTGATCACGATGCTCGGATCAACAAACGGCGCGTTCTCGCTCGTGAACGTCGCGAAACTCAGGAAGTCGATCCCCGAGTCCACGAAGTTCGTCGCGCTCTGGCTGTACGGCAGGTCCTGCCCCGTGTCGTTGCGATAGTCCAGCGCCAACTCCGCGTTCACGTTCAGCAGGTCCAGGAACTCCGCCTCCGCCAGCAGGAACAGCGACTCCTCCACGCGGCTCAGCTCCGAACGCAGCTCAAAGATCGAGAACGCGATGTCGTCCACGTCCTGCTGCAGCTCACCGATCTGGCCGCCCAGCTCCCCGAACCCCGCGAGCATCGTGTCAAAGATCACGTCCAGCTTCTGGTCCACCAGGTCGAACCGCGCGTTCATCTCCACACGCAGCTCCTCCACCTGCTGGCGGAGCTGCACCACCTGGTCGAACACCTGCTCGTCGATGCTCGGCAGCCCCTCGATCAGCCCGAACTCCTCCCCCAGGTTGAGCGCGTTGCCCACCAGGTCGAACGCCGACTGCGTCGCTCCCCACGCGTCCCCGGTGTAGATCGCCGCCGCGAGACCCACGACCGACCCGGCCGTGTCCAGCCCGGCCTTCAGCTTCGCCATGTCGTTGTTGACCTGGAGCTGGATCGACGCGAAGTCCCGGGCCTGCTCGGCGCTGTAGCGGACCTCCGGGTACTCACTCTGCATCAGCAGCAGCGTGTTCGCGAACGTCCGCGCACGCTGCTCCGACACCGCGACCGCCCTCGCACGCACCTCCGCCTCGATCGCCGCCAGCTCGTTCTGCGCCCCCGGGTCCCCGCCCAGCGCCGCGGACTGTGTCTCGACCGTGTCCTGCATCAGCGTGTCCGACAGCACCGCCGCGTTGATCGCCCCAAGCGTCGCCTGCGTCTCCAGCCGCACCGACTCGATGTCCGCCAGCACCCCGCCCGTGACCGCGCTCGGGTCCGGGTCGGCCAGCAGCGCCAGGTACCCCGCGAAATCGGGCATCGACGCGAGCCCCGCGTTCACCTCGCCCTGCGCCAGATCCACCTGCCCCAGCATCGGCGTGTACCCCTCGCCCTCCAGGTAGGCCGCCATCGCCCCGGACAGCCCGTCACGGGCCTCGCCCGTGCCGTCCACGCCCAGCAGGTTCGTGATCAGCACCTCCGCGAAGGTCGAGCTGTTCGCCAGACGCGCCACCGAGGCCCGATCGAACCGCGTCATCCGACGCTCGGCCTGCTCCAGCCCGTCCAGCCCCGGCAACGAGCGACCCAGCAGGGCCACCGCCGCCTCGCTCACCCGCGTGTTCGTCCCGTCCAGCACGCCCGCCGCGTCCACCCGCGCACCGACCAGCCCGATCGGCAGCGAGCCCGCGTACCGCAGGTCCGGATCGCCCGGCACCACCAGCCCCAGCACCGCGTCGTACGACTGCGCAAACGCCCCGAACTGCTCCGGCGTCGCCAGCGGGTTCAGGTCCGCGAACGCCGCGAGCCCCGCCACCACCGCGATCTGACGCGGCGCCCCGTCCTCCACGATGAACCCCTGCCGCACGTACTCCGACGCCCGGATCGCGTCCAGGAACGCGTCGTACTCCTCCTGCGTGTCGATACCGAGCCCCGCCGTGCGGCTCTGGGCGTGGGCCACGCCCACACTCAGGCCCCCGAGGCACAGCAGCACCACCATCAGCGACCGCAGGGCGTGAACGGGCAGACGGAAACGGTTCTTCGTGCGTGCGGGCATGCGACACCTCGGGTATCAGGAAGCTGGTGATCCACCCCCACAGGCGACCCCCACCCCCCCCGCGCCCGACACACCCACCAAAAACCTCAGAAATGAGCCCCCCCCACTACACGACTCACGCCAAAGCAACCCACGCGATAGCTCGCAGGGCTCACCAGGCGATTTTGCTTTGTGGAGAGGGGTGAAGGGGGTGCCGGGAGCGGAACTCGCGCGGCACGCACGTCAAACGGAGCGAGCGGGATTCGAACCCGCGGTACGGAATGTATCCGTACACCGGATTAGCAATCCGGCCCCTTCAGCCTCTCGGGCACCGCTCCAGGTCGCGGCCGGGGATGCCGCGAGGGGAAGCGTAGCACCCCGTCCGATTCCGAGCAATCACGCCACCCCCACACACACCCCCCACCGCCCCCCCGCAGCCACCCGGCGCACAGAAACGCCTCCCCCGCGGATCGGCCGGGGGAGGCGTCTACAAGGGGCTCATAGGTCCGACCAGCGTCGGGCAGAAGATGAGACGGGGGATGGGGGGGGGGAGGGGGTTAGCCCTCGCCGTCTTCCTTCGCCGAGGAATCGATCAGGCTGCGGAGGTACTTGTTCTCGCGCCGCGTCGCCTCGAGGTCGAACACGAGGTACTTCACCGACAGACGCAGGTAGTCCAGCGACTCCTGCAGCTCGCCGATCGTCTTCTTCATCTTCTCGTGACGCTGCTTCGTCTCGGAGGCCAGCGCCTCGAGCTTCGGCTTCTCGGAATCGGGCAGCGCCCCGATCTGCTTCATCAGGGCCGCGAGCTTGGACTGGAATTCTTGTTCGGTCATCGTGACGTCCTCGTGTGTTGGTGTCCGTTTTTCGAACCGGCCTCCGCCGGTGCCGCGGGATGTCTCCCCGGGGTCAGGACACTGTGAACAATCGAGGGGCCGAACCGTGCCGCTCCGCGGCCTGAGGGTCAGGTCCCAAAACAATGGGGCTCCGGATCCATCCGGTGGGATCGGGCCAGGCCGATCCGCGGGGTGGTCCCCCGTCTCCGTCGGGGGCAGGTCGGTCTGTGAGGGCGTGTGCCCTCCGGTCAACTCCTCTGGGTGATGCGGCGCAACGCCTCCCGTGCCGCGGGCGGGGCCGCCTGCACGATCGAGGACAGGGTTTTCGGGTCCGTTTTCAGGTTCTCCCGGCGAACCTTCGCCAGGTGCCGGTCGCGATGCGTCGCGTACCGATGGAAGAACTCTTCCAGGTCGTGACGGCTGAACCGCGTCAGCGGGTCCGCCAGCCCCGACTGCAGCGTCGCCCACTCGATCAGGCTCGCCCCCTCCCCCGTGAACCGGTACAAGCCCAGCGTCTCCTCCAGACGCTTGGCCGGGGTCGCGAACGGGTCTGTCGCCTCGCTCGGCAGGGCTCCCATCACCGAGACCGGGTCCGCGTCGCCCTCCAGGCGCGACCCGCCCGACCCGTTCATCCCGCTGGGCGAGGCCGCCCCCCCCGCCCCCCCCGCTCCGTCCCCGTTGGACACGTGACGCAGCGTCGCAAATGCCGTGGACAGCGTCTTCATCCCCCCGTGCTGGAACCGCACCTGCAGCTTCTGGGCCCCAGACCCCTGTTCGGTGTCCGCCTTGGCCGACAGCACAGACCCCGTACCCCACTCCGGCTTCGCGGCGTGGATCACGGAATCACCCAGCTGGAACATCGTTGACTGCACAGGCCACCTACTCAGTGAGTCCACGGACCGCCCCGTCACGCAGGACGCGAGAATTCCGCACGCTCAGATTGCTGCATTGGAGCGCCAAAGCCGGGAGCCTCCGCCCCGAGCTGGCGCCCTCGGCTCCGCCGAAGGGGTGCGACTCGTCCGGCAGGGCGGGAGCGCCTACCATCTCAGCCGCGCACGGGACCCGCGAACCGGCCCCGGAACCACACGAGGATAGCACATGATCGAGGCTCTGAAAAGCGAAGAGATCATCGATAAGGTCGGCGGACGCTTCAAGTTGTGCGCGCTGATCCAGCGCCGGCTGGAGCAGCTCGTCGATGGGGCACGCCCCCTGATCGAGCGGGACGGCCGGTCCGATCTCGAGCTCGTCATCGAGGAGATCCTGCAGGACAAGATCACCCTCGAGTTCCAAGACGAGGCCCAGACCGAGGATGCGCCCGCGCTCCCCGGAAACAACGAACCCCTCCTCTGAGCCCAACGTCCTCCCCGTTCTCGATGGGGGCCCCATGACGAACGACACCCCCGAACCCGGATCGAGCCGCTGGCTGGACCCGGAGACGCTGTCGCAATTCGTCCGCGACCGACGCATTTTGATCGGCGTCACCGGCGGGATCGCCGTGTACAAGGTGTGCACAGTCGTCAGCCGACTCGCCCAGGCCGGCGCCCACGTCACCGTCCTGATGACCACCCCCGCCACCCGCTTCGTCACCCCCCTCACCTTCCAGGCCCTCTCCGGCAACACCGTCTACACCTCCCTCTGGGACCACGTCGAGAGCAAGGACCCCCAGCACATCGCGCTGGCAGACCGCACCGACGTCGCCCTCGTCGCTCCCTGCACCATGGACTTCGCGGCCTCGCTCGCCTTCGGACGCGCCAACAACGTCGTCAGCCTCGTCCTCTCCGCCATCGACCGCGCCACCACCCCCGTCATCCTCGCCCCCTCCATGAACGAGGTGATGTGGAACCAGCCCGCCACGCGGCGCAACATCGCCCAGCTCGGTGACGACGGCTTCTCCATGGTCGCCCCCGGCTCCGGCTGGCAGGCCTGCCGGCACGTCGGCACCGGACGCATGGCCGAGCCCGAGCAGCTCTGCGAAGCGGTCTGCCGCGCCCTGCACCCCGACTCCTGACCAGGGCCGCACCGCACAACACTGCATCCCGACACCCCGCCCACCGGAACACCGGAAGGCAGAACCCGGAGCCCCGCTCCAATTCGGAGGTGCCCCATGGCGAGATCTCGCACGCCCCTGCTCGCGCTGTTCGTCGTCGCCCTCACGCCGCTGGCCACACAGGCCCAGGACCACCACTTCCCGGTCACCCTGACGAGCAACACAACCGCCGAGGAGCCAACATTCACGCTCGAAGTCTCCGTCTCCTGGGACGGCGCCTGGCGCGACGACCACAACCACGACGCGCTCTGGATCGTCCTCCGCGCCGGCTCGCGCGAGACCGGCTGGCTGCCCATCGCGCTCGAAAGCGTCACGCCCCTGCACGACGACGCCTCCGCCGCCCCACTCGAAGCCCACGTGCCGCACGACGGCGTCGGCGCCTTCATCCGATTCGCCTCCCCCGCACGCGGCACCGCAGCGGCCACCCTCACCGCGCGCCCCACACCAGACAGCGCCTCGCAACTCCTGCAACTCGACGACCCGCAACTCATCGCCATCGCCACCGAGATGGTCTACGTCCCCGCCGGCGGCTTCTGGATCGGTGACACCTCCGAGCGCGCGCTTGAGCACGCCTCGTTCTTCCGGGCCGACGAGCAGGGCAACCCGGCCGCTCGCTTCCGCGTCGAGTCCGAAGCCCCCATCGACGTCGGCCCCGGCGCCCTCCTCTACGACCCCGGCGAAGGCAACGCCGCCCAGTACCGCGGCGACGCGCAGGGACCCGTCCCCGAATCCTTCCCCAAGGGCACCAACGCCTTCTACATCATGAAACGCGAGCCCACCCAGGGCCTCTACGCCGCGTACCTCAACCAGCTCTCACCCGAGGCCCAGCAGCAACGACGCCCCGACCTCGCCCCCGGCTACCGCGAAGGACGCGGCACGCTCACACTCACTCGCCGCCGCCAATGGCAAGCCGACTCGCCCAACCTCCCCCTCAACTACGCCACTTGGGACGACGGCATGGGCCTGCTCGACTGGCTCGGCCTCCGACCCATGACCGAGCTGGAATTCACCAAGGCCTGCCGCGGCGACCTCGACACCCCCGCCGACGACTACCCCTGGGGCACCACCAGCACCCACGCCCTCGAACGCACCCGCAACGACGCCGGCTTCCTGCTCGAGCCCGACCGCTCCAGCGCCAACCCCGACCACCGCCCCGCCCTCGGCGCCTCCCCCTACGGCGTCGAAGACCTCGCAGGCTCCACCTGGGAACGATGCGTCACACTCGGACACCCGCTCGGACGAGCCTTCCAAGGCACCCACGGCGACGGCATCACCACCGAACTCGGACTCGCCACCAACCCAGACTGGCCCAACGGCGCCGACGGCGGCATCGGATACCGAGGCGGCGGCCACTACTACGCCGACCACGACTACCGACCCGCCAGCTTCAACCCCCACAGCCCCGTCTCCTGGCGCCCCTACGCCTCCTGGAAAGACGGCCCACGCAGCGTCGCCTACGCCCAACGAGGCGTCCGCACCGCCGACTAACCCCCCCCGCCCCCACTCCCACCCTCGCACCTGCCCTCGCCTCCTTCCCTCGCCAGAAACCACGCTTCCCGGTACCCTGCGTCGATGACCAGCGAGCCGCACCCACTGCTCGGCACCAAGTTCGCCGCGACCTGCACCGGGGCCATGGCCCTCGCCGCCGTCGTCCAGGCTCTCACCGGCGTCATCGGGTTCCTGCCCTCCTGCGCCACCTCCAACTCCACAACACCCCCCGCGCAATCCACCCCCGCACAGGCCGAACGCACCCCGGGTGAGCCCGAGCTCACACGCGAGCTCGACGGCCTCAGGATCGCCGTGGTACGGGCATCACGCCAAGGCAGCGACGTCGTCGTGGACCTCGAGTTCACCAGCCTGGACCGCGACGCGGACATCCGTTTCTACGCCAACAACCCCAGGGTCAGCCGCGTGATCGCAGCCGACGGCAACAGCTACAAGCCAAAAACCTCGACCATCGGCTCCTCCACCGAAGGCGGCTGGTCCTGGGCGACGCTCGTCGCGGGCCTCCCCACAAGCGGGCGGCTCGTCTACCCCGGCATCCCAAGCGACGTCGCCACCCTCGCCCGCCTCGACCTCACCGGCGTCCACGGCCCCGAAGGCTCCCGAGACCTGGCCGACTGGTCCGTGGAGATGCAGAACATCCCCATCGAGTGACCCCCGCCCCCCACACACTCCCCCCCCGCCCGCGGCACACCGCCCCACCCCGCCCCCCCCAGCACCCCCAACCGCCTGACTCCCCCACTCCCCGCGGCTATGCTTCCCCCCAACCGATCCGCGGCCACCCCCAACGGCCGCGATCACCCAGGAGAGGTGGCAGAGCGGTTGAATGCGCCGGATTCGAAATCCGGTATGGAGGTTTTCCTTCATCGGGGGTTCGAATCCCCCCCTCTCCGTTCCCCGGCTTGCCCGCGTGCGAATCGCATGCAGCAAGCCACCACTGAACGCGGCGTACACCCCGCGCATTCACAGATGACCATCCAGGCCAGGCGAACAAGCTCCTCGAACGAGGAGTTTTTTCGGATGTCCCGTATGTTTTTTCTGTGTGTGAGCACAACACATTTGTATGGAATTGCAACCACAGAATTGTGATGGTCTTTCTTCTCACAATCGCCCTATGAAGCGCTATTCGTGTTCGACCACACAGAGTTGTGCCGCACATACAACACCTCTGAGTACCGGTGACAAGCAGTCACTCGCGTCAGGGCGGGCGGAACATATCGCAACCAAACAAATCACTGAAAACACGCTTGCACTGAGCACGCGGCGTCGGTAATTTCGCCGTCGATCTCGCCGGACCACTGACTCGCACGACGAGTGTGCGAGCGTGACTCACGGCCGCAATCCATCGATGAAAGGTACGGCATGTTCCGCACGACTTTCGCCGCGGCGATCCTCTGCGCACACTCCGGCTCACTCGCCCAATCCGGCGGCCCCTCATCGCCGCCAAGCACCACGCTGAGAGTGGTCACCCAGAACAGCCCGACACCCGGTCAACAGGCCACCGTCCTCCTCATCCCGCAGGACCACGAGGCCGAGCCCATCACAATCAGCCCGCCCGACGCCAGCGTCCACTTCGCCCACGACGCCACCGCCCTCGAGGACATCAGCGGCGACGGCTACCCCGACGTCCTGGTCTCGGACCCGCTCGCAGGCATCGAAACCACCTCGGTCGGTGCGCTCCACATGTTCGACGGCGCCACGGGCGAGCGGCTCTACACGCTCAGCGGCCCTTCGGACGTCACGCTGTCCAACGAGTACTACCCCATCCGCGACGCCGACGGAGATGGCGTCAACGACCTCTTCGTGAGGACACACACCCTCGACGCCAATCACGTCCTGCGCGATTCGTACTACCTCTTCTCAGGCGCCACGGGGATCACCATCGGACACGGCCGCGACCCCCACAAGTCCTGGAGCCGCCGCAGGCTCTGGCACGCGCGCACGCTGATCGAGCCACCCAGCTTCGACCTCAATCACGACGGCCTCATCGACGTCCAGGACCTCGTGGAGCTCGCGCCCTACCTCAGCCAGTCCGTCACGATCGGGTCGCGATTCGACCTCGTCATCGACGGCATGATCGACCACCGCGACGTAAGCGCCCTGGTCAACGCGATCCTGTTAAACCCCGGGGTAACCGCCGCGTCATTCGACGCCGCGACCGCTCAGATGTACCCCTTCAACACGCTCGCCACCGCCTCCGCATGCCCGGACCCGGGGACGATGGCCCTCGCCTCGCAACTGCCTGTCTACAGCGGCATCACCCCCACCACCATCGAGCCCGACGGAACCACCCAGTCCGTTGTCACCTGCCCCGGTGACCCGCCCGGTGGCGGATGCGTTGTCGATCATGACTTCGAGAGCATCGAGTACGAGAACACCGCCAGAGGTGGTCTGCAGCACCAGGCCGTGCTGTTGCACGCCGAAGCGACCAATTGGAAGATCACGTCCGGCGAAGACCTCCTCGAGAACCACGCCTTCAGCGGCAACACGTTTACCTACACGCCACGCCTCGGCGCACGCGGCACGCTCAGCTTCACCGTGTTCTTCAAAGACGGCACATGCAACGCAACGCTGAAGGGAAGTGTCGAGATCATCGGCTGCGCCGAAATCGAGCTCACCGCTCCTGCGACAATGTTCTTCGGATCCGTGTCCCCGCTTGAGTTCACAGCGACGCCGGCCGGCGGAGTCGAATCTTGGACCATTCTCAGCGGGCATGAATCCGCAAGCCTCGTGCAGAATGGATCAGGGTGGGAGCTCCACTCGCTCGGCATCGCCGGCCCCGTCGTGCTTGAACTCACGTACACCACCGGCCCGGACTGCACCGACGCCACGACCACCGTCGTCCAGGTCATCCCCGAACCCGGAGTTGACTCTGACAACGACGGTCTCTCGGACGAATGCGAGTCCGACATCGGAACCGACGCGCTCGACCCAAACGACAGCGCCGGGGCATCAACCAACGACAGTGACAACGACGGACTCACCGACTTTGAGGAGTGCCTCGCGGAAACCGATCCGCACGACTTCGATTCGGACGACGACGGGATACCGGACGGCGACGAGATCGACATCGGCTCAGACCCGAACAACCCCGACACCGACGGCGACGGCACCGACGACACCCACGAAGACTGCGACGGAGACGGCCTCTCCGACTTCGAAGAAATCCAACGCGGCACAGACCCCTGCAACCCGGATACCGACAACGACTCAACCGACGACGGCACAGAGGTTGACCAAGGCAGCGACCCGAAGGACGCCTCGGACGGGGGCGAGGCGCCGCCGCCGGACGAACTGACGACGCTCGGCATCACAGTCGGCGATCCAAGCGACAGCCATTCTGAGCACTGGGCACTCGAAATCGAGAACGTCATCTCGGTCAGAGCCCCCGGCCACGGCCAGGTGACTGCCCCCCCGGTCGAGGTCACCTTACGACGCGGCGAATCGTACACAGTCACCGTAAAGCACCTCGGCTCGCTCTACTCAGCTGCGGACTACGACTACATCGCCCAGATCACGCCTGAGGACCCCTCCATCGTGATCCTCGACGATCCTGACTCCCTCTTGGGATCACACGGCACAAACGGGACCACCAGCTCGAATCACGCCGAAGGCCTGACCGCCACACTCTACCTCCCACTGCTCGACCTCGACATCGACAGCGACAACGACGACAGCTTCGATCCACCGTCACGATCACGCGACGAGAACGACACCGAAGACGTTCCGGGCACAAACGGCAAGCTCCTCTTCGTCAACGACGATGACATCGACGAAGACGGCGTTCCTGATTACGCGGACGGCTTCGACCTGAGGTCCGAAGACCCCGACGACAACGAATCCCCCGGCGACGACTTCGCCCCGCTAGTGCTCGAACTCCACGCCCTCCCCGATTCCCACAACACCAAGATCATCTTCGAGTACGAAGCCTCCGATCCGTTGGCGTCCGAGGTCGTCCATATCCCTCACGCGACATATGTCGCCCTACCCGAAGAAGGCGCACTCCGAATCTGGACAAAGCCACCCGACGAATCTCGCTTCGGCAGCGGCCTTTCGACAGGCGGCGACTTCATCGAAGCCGGAGAAGAGTACACGCTGTCCCAGCTCGGATACGTGGACGACGAGCCGCTCACACTGTGGGTCGAAGCCGTCCAACCCAGCTACGAACCCGGCGACCTCTGGATCAATGCCAGCATCAAGGGCATGGACGGCGACACGGTCCGTCTCACAGCGTGCAAACCCGAGTTTGTGACGTGGGACGAAGAAAGCGGCGAGGAATTCCCAGTTCTACCACTTATACAGGAATCGAATCCCCGGCCAACAGTAGACCTGAATCTTGAGTCGGCAATCTTTGACGCAGAAGGAAATCTGACTATACATTTTAGTTGGTCAGTACGCGACAAGCTGTCGGACATAATCGACGACCCGCTATATAGAGTGCAATCAGTAACGTTTTCTATCAATGGCAATACAATCCATACTGAGGAACTAGATACCGCTACCGCAACCACCGGCACCATGCCCTGGCAACCAAATCATTTCTTGGTAACAGGATCTGCCACACTTACCATTCCACCACCCAGCCTCGACACAATCACGCCCGAGGAACAAGGGCGATGGAGTGGTGGACCAATAATACTTCATGCAATGACTAGCCCAAACGCGGCAGGAAGAGTTGGCTGGGATACATCTGCGATTAAAACGTACTGGAAAGAGGGGAATCATCCTGGCGCAATCGAAATCACATCTCTTGGTGATAATGTCAACCATGACGACAGTGTTGGCAACACTTATTCTCTAATTAACGCTGGCACCATTAACCTTGCCGGATCATCTCCGGGTAACTTTAGTCCAATAGTTTTTAGACTACCCGTGATTTCACAGAATACAGCCGAATCATTGTCAGTTGAGATCAACGAAATCAAACAAGTTCTCAACCCATTTACTTTCAGCCCTGAAAAATACTACATTGTCAAAGAAGACGGACACGGAAAACCCCGCGTGCTCTTGATAACTCTCGATCGCCTACCCGATGATCTCGATGCAATTAAGCCTGACAACATAGATTACCAATTCGAAGGGCAGTCAAACTGGAGAATAAAAGACGACAACAGCATCTATCTGAAAGACTACACAGTAGAAGTCGTACCGTCAGACATTACCGATATCTACGGGGAAAATACTCCGCGCGACGAACCGATCACCGAAGCCGAAGTATTTGCCGCGTACCTAATGCTATACGGAGAGATTGGGCAAACTCTACTGCATTACTATCAGCAAAGCGGTAGTGTTATAAAAATCGAACGCGCGAACAGGAATCATGCAATTGTAAAACATTATACAATTGCATCGAATAAAGTACTCATTCGCGTCGATAATCGCAATGACCCATTCAAGGCCGCTGAACATCTGTATGCAGGACTCCGACAATCACTGGCGCACTGGACCGTCCGCAACCAGGTCGGCACAGATATGAATAGTGATGAAGAGTTCGAGCTTTACAAAGACATGCTACATGCTCAAGCAGAAGCTGCTATTGAAATAGCAGTTACGGGCACGCAGCTCTATCTCTACGGCGCGATGGCATTCACTGGCCCAACTGGGGATCTAGTGTTTGTTATCAACGATCTTGCTGACGGAAACTGGCGTGGCGCGGGTGTCAATCTTGCATTCGCTCTTGTTCCGTTCATTCCGGCTGGTACAAGCAGTGTTACCAATGTCACATTCAAAGCCAGTATCAACGGACCAGATTTATTCATCATAACGCCAGCGCTCAAAAGAGCCCTTGATACTGCAAGACGCGCCAATGCCACCATTGCTGAAAAGTACGCAGCAATTGCAAACAACACAACTGTAAGCGAACGACTTGCAATTATCCGCGGCGGCAATGGCTGGAAGGTGTTGGCGGATAGTACGGCCTGCAGACGCGCCGCGGCATGGAAAACTGCGGAAGGTTTTCCGCGTCCTACTTCAAATCACCACATTCATCATGATTTTCCGATACAATTCCAAGACTGGTTTTTGGCTCACGGAATCGATATCAATGAGCCCGCGTTCACCAGGTGGATTCATAAAGATGGCCATCTAGGCCTGTTGCACAGCAAGAAGCCGCCGTACAATCACTCCCGTGGTGGAGCGTGGAATGCAGAGTGGCAAAGATTCAAAGATGCAGAAGACGCCGGCTCAATCGGGTACACCAGAGACGAAGTGATTTCGAAGTTGCACGAGCTGCGATCGAAAGATATTTTCTTACTTGATTGAATCACTGTTATGGACCCGAAATTTTTTAACTTCACAGCAAGTACACTTACAGTAAACCCTGCGCCGTATGCGACCCAACTCGACGTTCAACTAGAGCGGCAAGTGTGTTCAGTTTGCGGTGTGTACAGATCGCAAATATGCGAAGTATCTACATGTACTGTAGTGGGCGGCACTTTCTGGCCCGATGTTCTTGGATGTAGCAGCAGTACGCCCTGCTTAATGAGTGAGCACGCAGTTCAGGGGCTCCTAAGAATGAATGCCAGTGGCTTTGCTCCCAAACCGGTTGCGATTGCCGGCACCCGCGACACTACGCTTCGGAAAGAAACAGCGCCAAGGTATTTTTACTTGCACGTAGATGGCTCCATTGATATCCACCTGACCGCCAGTGGCCTGGCTGCCCCACGCTGCCCTGCTTGCAAGACATTGCAAGGTGCCGTAAAAACGGAAGCGAGAGCGCTTGTTCCGGACGACGAATCTTGGGACAAATCCGATATCTTAAAAATATCAAATCATATAAATGCAATGTACTTTTGCACCAAAACAATACTAGAGCTTGCGCGTAGTGATAGATGGACAAACGCACGATTTGATCCTATGGACATACTGCAGAGGCATGCCGTGTATTGGGGTGGAATCGACTATTTAGGAAACGAGTGGCCCCCCAAGCAGTGGTACCCAATCCCTCCGGGCACCGGCAAATCGCTGCAGGAGTGGGTGCAGCAGATGAAGGGCGGTGACCCAGAAGCCACGCGAAACGCACGCATCGCCATCGCCGACATCGCATACGACAAACCGGATGAAGTCATTCCCGAACTGGCTCAGATGCTTGGCGAGCCGAGTGACTACTGCCACCGGCACGCCGCTCGCATGCTCGGCTTGATCCATTTCCATTCCGGCCTTGTTCCACTCGACATTCGCCAACGCATCTACCCACACGTCTCCGAGTTCCTCCAATCCAAGCTGGAACTCGATTCAGACTAGTACTCAACACCATCCCAATCTTGGGCGTCGGCCGACCATCCAATCGGACCTCCCGATTCCCTACCCCTT
>Ga0070727_10001827_pt1 | contig 21481 bp, 18 predicted proteins | sample tdAd472_FD_66722 | JGI IMG/M metagenome (GOLD analysis project Ga0070727, IMG submission 66722) | Marine sediment microbial communities from the Atlantic coast under amendment with organic carbon and nitrate - tdAd47.2 | ecosystem: Environmental > Aquatic > Marine > Coastal > Sediment | place...
CAAGCGTCGGGAAATCGTCCGCGTACGGAACGCCCACGACAAGGATGTTGCCATCGACCGCGATCGAGTGCCCAAACCGCTCGTTGTTGTTCGGCTCGTTGGCGGCGAACGTCGTGATCTGCGTCGGGGAACTCGTATTCGCCACGCCAAACACCGTGACCGAGCCGGCGTTCACTCGGGTGACGAACGGGGCGAGTTCGATGTCGTCAAAGGGCGAGCCGACGAAGGCGAGGTTGCCTTGGATCTCGACTGCGGCACCCGGGTCGTCGTTGGAGTCCTGGCCCAGGGGCTCGAGCTTGGCGAGCTGCTGCCCGGTGCTCGCCGAGAAAAGATAGGCACCGCCGAGTCCCGAACTGCCGATGATCGCGGTATCGCCGTCGATCGCGACCGACTCACCGAACGACGCCCCCGTTGTCCCATCGCTCGGGAGCAGGGTGTGCAGCAGTGTGGGCTGCGAGGGATCGGTCACGTCGATGATGAACGCGATTCCAGAGAGTTCACCTAGGGCGTTCGAGAACGATGCGCCGACGACAACGTAGTTGCCGCTTATGTCGACGTTTGCTCCGAACTGGGCGTTCGGCGTGGTGTCCGGCGAAAGAAACTTGCCGAGTTCCTGCCCGGTGGCGACGTCGAACAGGTAGATCGATCCGCTGTTGTCGTCGTTGGCCGAGCCGACGACCATGAGGTTGCCATCGATCGCGACCGCCTTGCCGAAGTCATCGTTGTCGACGCCGTCGCTGGGCGTAATTCGTGCGATCTGGGCGAATGCAACGTTGGCGAGCGCAGTGATCGCTAGGGCGGCGAGTAGGGTTCGGGTCATGGCTCTGTCCTCCTCAGTGGCCATTTGTGTCTCACCCAAAGGTACCGGGGTATCGCCGGGGGTCGGCTCGCTTTCCGTCAATCGCCGCGCAGTTCTTCCTCTGTAAACCGCAGATGCGGCGGGATCCGCTTCGTCTCCGGGCGCTTCTCCGGGGCCTCGCTGCGTTTGAAGCCCGTGCCGACGATGTAGATCTCGCGTGAGACATCGCGGCTGGCCGGGGGCTTGTAGGGGCGGCAGTCATGGAAGAGCTTCTTGCTGGCGGTGAGCAGTTCCGGGAATCCGCTGCCTTCGAGGACCTTGAAGACGAGGTGGCCGTCGGCCTTGAGCAGTTCGGGGGTGATCTCGAGGATCTGGTGGCCCATGGTGACCGATCGCTCGGCGTCGCCGTGCCCGATGGTGTTGGGGGCCATGTCGGAGAGGACGATGTCGAAGCGCCCGCCGGCGGCCTCTTTGAGGGTCTCGGTGGGGAACTTGAAGGCGTCGCCCACAAAGTGGTGGACATTGTCGTCGAAGGTGTGGCGGACCTCCTGCAGGTCGAGCCCGACGACCACGCCCTTGGGTCCGACGAACTCCCGGGCGACCTGGAGCCACGCGCCGGGTGCGCAGCCGAGGTCGAGGACCTGCATGCCGCCCCGGAACAGGCGTTTATTGCGCTCGATCTGCTTGAGCTTGTACGCCGCGCGAGAGAGGTAGCCCTCTTCCTTGGCGAGTTTGAACCATTTGTCGTGGAGGACTCGTTTGCCCATGGGCCAAGGGTACCCGATCGGGGGCGATGATCGAGCGGGTCCGAAGCCGGTTATCGGGGGCGTGATTTGCCGAGAACTACTGGCGATTGGCTGCGTCGCGACGGCCTGTCAGCGGTAGAACTCAGTGTCTACACTGGTGAATCCCTGAGGGTCTGTGCGTCGAACCCTTGAGGGAGCGTGGAAATCTGTTTGCACATGCATCTTGGCGGATCTTTCTCGAAAGATCCGCACGGGGAGCGTGCCTGTCTCCCCTCTGGAGGGTTGTTCGTGGAAGGCGTGATCGGATTCTTGAAATGGACCGTCGGGATCGTGCTCGTGGTCGCCCTGCTGGGTGGAGCCGCGGCGGTCTTTCTTTGGCCAAAGGTCAACGCCTACTGGGAGGCTCAGGCCCAGGCGAACGCGCCGAAGCAGGTGGATGTCGAGGTAGTCGGTCGGGGCGAACTCGTCCGCACCATCGCGGCCCCCGGCACGATCACCCCTCGGAGCGAGGTGCAGATCGCTTCGCGCGTTTCCGCGACGATCGTGCGGATCCCCCTTCTTGAGGGCGACGAGGTCAAGCAGGGCGACGTCCTGGTCGAGCTCGATCGCAAGGAACTGGAAGCGCGTCTGGCGGCATCGGAGGCGCGACTTCTCTCCGACGAGGCAGCCCTGAAGGCATCTGAAGCGAGACTGGCGGCGGACCGGGCCAACCTCGTGGGCATCAAAAGCAATCTCGACAAGGCGCTCGCCGACTTCGAGCGCAATCAGGAACTGTTCTCCAGCGGTGATATCTCGCGTGCGGCGCTCGAGACCAGCGAGAACGAACTCGACAGCCGGCGGGCCGCGTACGAGTCGGCCAACGCAAACCTCGAAGGTTCGGTGGCGAATGTCGAGTCGGCGCGCGCCAACGTGGCGGTCGGCCGGGCCGACGTTGAGCAGGCTCGCGAGAACCTGGAATACACGACGATTCGCGCTCCCATCGACGGCGTGATCACGCAGGTGAACTCGCGCGAGGGCGAGGTCGCGCTGGGTACGATCCAGAACGCCGGTACGGTCATCATGACGATCGCCGACCTTTCGGAAATGCTCGTGGAAGCACAGCTGACCGAGGTTGACGCTCCGAAGGTCGAAGAGGGTCAGCGGGTTTCGGTGTACCTGAATCCCTACCCCGGCCGTGTCTTCACCGGTCGCCTGCGCCGGATCGGCTTGCAGTCGCGCGCGAGCAACGACGGGGCGAACGTGTTTGACGCCGAGGTGGTGCTCGATCCGACCGAAGACCGGTTGTTCTCCGGCCTGAGCGCCAATGTTGACATCGAGGTCGAGCGTTACGAGAACGCGATCGTTGTCCCGAGCCAGGCGGTTCTGGACAAGCGGTTCGACGAACTGCCGCTGGAGGTCCGATCCTCGCCGCTCATCGACACCTCGCGTCCGCGCGTGCAGATCGTGTTCGTGCTGGAGGACGGCGTCGCGAAGATGCGCCCGGTGACGACGATCGCGTCGAGCATCCAGAAGACCGCCATCGATGCGGGGCTGGAAGTCGGCGAGCAGGTGATCAGCGGGCCGTTCGCTTCGCTGCGGACCATGGACCACGGCGACGCGGTCGAGGCTCGCCAGGGCCGGGGCGGCGGCGAAGGTCCCGCCCAGCGCATCGCGGGTCGGGGGCAGTAAGCGTGACAATTGAAGTCAGCGGCATCACGAAGGTTTACAAGATGGGCGCCGAGCGCGTGCACGCGCTGCGTGGCGTGGATTTCCAGGTCGAGAAGGGCGAGTTCGTCGCGATCATGGGCTCGTCCGGCTCCGGCAAGTCCACGCTGATGAACATCCTGGGTTGCCTCGACAAGCCGACCGACGGTCAGTACATCCTCAACGGCAAGCCGACGCACCGGATGAGCGGCTTCGAACTCGCCCGAGTTCGCAACGAGGAGATCGGCTTCGTCTTCCAGACGTTCGAGCTTCTGCCTCGCGCGAGCGCGCTCAAGAACGTACAGCTCAACCTCCTGTACTCGCGTAAGCGGTTCATGGGATCGCGCCGCTCGGCGAAGGCTGCGCTCGATCGCGTCGGGCTGGGCAACCGCGTCGGGCACAAGCCGAACCAGATGTCCGGCGGCCAGCGGCAGCGCGTCGCGATCGCCCGGGCGATCGTGAACCGCCCGGCCATGCTGCTCGCCGACGAACCGACGGGCAACCTCGACTCCACCACCTCGGAAGAGATCATCAAACTGTTCGAAGAGCTGCACGCCGAGGGGCAGACGATCGTCATGGTCACGCACGAGGAAGACATCGCCGGCCACGCGCACCGCATCGTGCGATTGAAGGACGGGCAGATCATGAGCGATCACCCGACCGATGAGGACCCGATTCACCTCGCGTTCATCAAGCAAGCGGCGGACAACGCGTCCGCTCGCGCGACGGTGACGGGCGGCTCGCAAGCCATCAGTGAATTCGAGGAGGTGGCACCGTGATTCTGATCCGCCTGCTCACCCAGACCGTCGCGTTCGCGTTCACCCAGATCTGGGCCAACAAGGTCCGCGCGATGCTGACCTGTCTGGGCATCATCATCGGTGTCTGGGCGATCACGACCGTGTTCTCGGCGATGGCGGGCATGAAGGCCCACGTGCTTTCTGGTCTTGAGGAGCTCGGGACGCAGAAGATCACTGTTCGTGGCACACGCCCGGACCAACTCGACGGCAAGGTCCGCTGGTCGGACATCAAAGTGAATCAGCGCGATGTTGCGCAGCTTCGTGAGCACGCCACGCTGATCAAGAACATCACGCTGTTTGCCGGGCGCGGCATGGAAGTGCGCAGCAACACCGTGGTGAAGCCGGGTGTCGAGGTCATCGGCATCGAGCCGCCGTGGCACGAGGTGGAACGCCGCTACCCGATCTTCGGGCGTCCGCTCAACTGGACGGACATGCAGGAGCAGCGAGATGTCTGCCTGATCAACGATCTGGCGATCGACGAACTCGAGCTCGCGAACGACGGCGTCGGTGAGTACATCCAGATCAAGGGACGCCGGTTCCTAATCGTCGGCGTCGTCGAGACGCGCGAGCCCCCGATGAGTTTCGGCGAGGATGAGATCGAGTCCGAGGTCTTCATTCCGTACGACACGTTCGAGAAGCTCGAAGACTGGTTCTGGCCCCGCGTTTCGGCGGAGATGGTCGGGACGAACATGCTCGACGAATCGACGGCCGAGATTGATTTCATCCTGCGCCGCTCGCGCAACCTCGATCCGAACTGGCCCAACACCTGGCGCGTGCAGGGTCTGCAGCAGCAGCTCGATGTCATCAACGACTCCGCACGCAGCATGACGATCATCGCCGGCGTGCTCGTGGGTATCTCGCTGCTGGTCGGCGGCATCGGCATCATGAACATCATGCTCGTGTCCGTGTCCGAGCGGACCCGCGAGATCGGGCTGCGGAAGGCGGTGGGCGCGAACCCGCTGGTGATTCTTCTGCAGTTCCTGATCGAGGCGGTGATCCTTTGCATCGGTGGCGGTGCGGTCGGGTTGGTGTTCGCACAGGCGACCACGGTGGCGCTGCAGACCACCGATTGGGAGACGCTGACCGACGGCAAGTTCTCGCTCGCGCAGGCCGAAATCCCGATGTGGACCATGGTCCTGGCGGTCGGCTTCTCCGCGTTCGTTGGTATCGTGTTCGGACTCGGTCCGGCGCTGAAGGCGGCCCGGCTCGACCCGATCGAAGCGCTCCGCCACGATTGAGCGGCTCTGATTCATCTCCCGACCATCCCTTCTCGCGACGGAACCGAAGCCGAAACATGACGACCAAGACCCTGCTGACCTCGGCGTGCGCTGTGCTCATCGCGTGCGTCGGTGCGTGCTCGAGCCCCTTCCAGACCGTCGATGCCGACTATGGCGTGCGCGTGAGGCTTGAACGCCTTCGGACCATCCAGCCGCTGGACCTTACGGCGCAGGCGAGAAACCAGGTGGAGGGCGAGCAGGTCGAGCCCGCTGCGATCGATCCGTTCGCGGAAATGGAACGGCGCACGCTGACGCTGGAGGAGTGCCGGGCGCTCGCACTCGAGAACAACCTCGACCTGCGCGTCTCGCTGATCAACCCGACGACGAGCGAACTCCGCCTGACCGAGGAAGAAGCGGCGTTCGAAGCGGTTTTCAGCGCCGGCTATACCCGGGGCGAGACCGATCAGCCGACCTCGTCGAACCTGGACGGCTCTCAGACGCGGCGCGACTCCTACAACCTCGGGGTGAGCATCCCGCTGCGATCCGGCGGCACAGTGGACTTCAACCTGCCCTTCAACCGGTTTCAGACCGACAACGCCTTCTCCACGCTGAATCCGTCGTACACGAGCGACTTCGAGTTGTCCTATTCCCAGCCGCTGCTGCGAAACTTCGGGCGTCGCGCGAATACGTTCGGGATCCGCATCGCGGCGCTCGAGTCGCAGATCGCGCAGGCCCTCGCGAAGCTCGAGGTCATCCGTACGCTGGCGTCGGTCGATCGGGCGTACTGGGACCTGTACGCCGCTCAGAAGCTTCTCGATGTCCGGCGGGGTCAGTACGAGCTCGCCGTCGAGCAGTTGGATCAAGCCGAGCGCCGCGTCCGAGCCGGCGACGCCGCCGAGATCGAGATCACTCGCGCGCAGTCCGGTGTGGCCGACCGACTTGAAGGAATTATTCTTGCCGAGACCGATGTCCGTCAGCGCCTGCGAACGCTGAAGGTGATCCTGAACGCGCCTGGACTTTCGATCGACGGCGCGCCCTACCTCGAGATCGGTACCGATCCCGATCCAGTGCCGTACGAACTCGACGGTGAGACGCTCGTCCAGGCGGCGATGAACATGCGCATGGAGCTGCTCGAACTCGAGCTGCGCCTCGCGCAGGACGAGTCGACGGTGGAATTCCGCAGAAACCAGCAGCTGCCATCGTTCGCGTTCGATTACACCTACCGCTACAACGGGCTCGGTACGTCGTTTAACGATTCGTTCGACACGCTCGCCGACGGCGACTTCGCGGACTGGACGGTCGGCTTCAACTTCCAGACGCCGATAGGCAACGAGGCCGCGAAGTCGCGGACGCAGCAGGCGATCGTCGCGAGGCTGCAGCGGCTGAGCACGAAGGCGGCTCGCGAGCTTTCGATCCGCCAGGAGGTCTTCGGCGCGCTAGATCAGCTCGAAGCGTCCTGGCAGCGCATTCTCGCGGCCCGGCAGCGGGTGCTGCTCGCGGCGCGCACCCTGCAGGCCGAACGGAACCAGTTCGATGTCGGTCTGCGAACATCGACGGACGTGCTCGATGCCGCAACGAACCTCGCCGACGCCCAGTCCGCCGAGGTCCGCGCACTGGCCGACTACCAGATCGCCCAAACCGACCTGGCGTTCGCGACGGGCACGCTGCTCGGCGCGACCAAGGTCCAGTGGTCGCCGGTCGACCCGAGACAGAATCCGGTGCTGGCGACGCCGCAGGGGGCACGCATCGATCCGCCCGACGAACCGTCGGGGGACTGATCGCTCCAAAGCGACCTCATTCTCGCGGGATGCTGGATTCCCCGGTTTCGCTATCCGGTGGGGAACCGTATCTTCTTAGGTTTCCCCGGCCGGGGCGTGGCGCGGAGCGCCCGGAAACTCCCGAGCCGATCTCACGACGCATAAGAGCTCGGAGGAGCAGACATGATGGATTGGAAACTCGCGGTCGTCGCCGGGCTTGGCGTCGCGATCGCCGGCCTCGCAGCCGGACAGGACGGATCGGCGGTTGAGGAGGCCGAGGACGCGGTGCCGCAGACCTACCCCTGGGACCTCGAACTGTCGCTCGGTCTCAACGGCTCGCGTGGCTCAACCGACTCCGACAACCTGCGCGCGGGCTTCAAGGCCTCCCAGGAAACAAACCGGAACATCTTCAATCTCTCGCTGACGTACAAGTACGCGAACGAGGATTCCAGCGATACCGAGAACCGTTTCACGGCTCTGGCTCGGAACGACTGGAAACTCGGCGACGACTCGCCATGGTCCGTCTTCGTCGAGGGCTCGCACGAGTACAACAAGTTCCAGAACTTTGAGAACCGCGTCAGCGGCGCAGCCGGCTTGGGCTACAAGATCATCGATGACGAGAACGCGACGCTGCAAGCGCGCGTCGGTGCCGGCTACACCTACTCGTTCGGCAATGTCAATGACGGGTACGCAAACGGTCTGGTCGGGCTCGACTTCGAGACGAAGGTCACCGAGAACCAGTCGCTGGTCACGAGCGTGACGTATTACCCGAACTTCGATGAGATGGACGAATATCGGCTCGTCTCGAGCGCCGCGTATCAGATCGAACTCAACGACGACGGGAACCTCTCGTTGCGACTCGGCGTCGAGAACCGTCGCGACACGCTGGCGGATCCCGAGAGCGATACAGACTACTTCGTGCTGCTCGTGTACGGCTTCTGATCACAACGGCTCGATAACTCATGGCCCGCGCGAGGTTATCGCTCGTCGCGGGCCTGTTCGTTTTTGCGCGTCCCCTGAATCTGCCGATAAACCGTTTGTCTGCGCTCCCGCGAAGAGAGGTCTTGTCCGCCGATGCTCACGATTCGGTCCATCTGTTTCATCCCCGCGGTCGTCGCGTCCGCGCTCGGGCTGTGCGGCCCGGTGGCCTGGGCCGATGCAGCGGACGCGGAAGCCGCGGAAGCGGTGGAGCAGCCGGTCGGTTCTTCGGCGGGTGACCCGCTCGTGCGATTGCCCGAACTGATCAACGCCGAGGTCGGGCTGATTCTCAGCAACGGCGACCAGCTCCGAGGGATCCTTGTCGAGGTGAACTCCAGCTCGGTCGTGCTCAGCCACAGCGCGCTGGGCGACATCACGATCGAGAGGCTCGCCCTGACCCGCGTCCGCACGGTCAGCGAACCGCCGGAGACGCCGAAGACCATCCGGCCCGGCGAGCAGGCAGAGGTCGAGAGCGGCGTCACGCCGCCGGACGTACCGCCGACGACCAAGCCGGAGCGCCTTCCCGAGCCGCCGAAGGCCTCGTGGTCCGGACGCCTGCAGCTCGGACTCAGCGGTTCGCGCGGCTCGACGGACAGCGACTCGGCTCGGGTCGTCGCGACCGCCAAACGCGACGCCGAGAACACGATCCTCACCCTGAGAAGCACCTATCAGCAGACCCGGCGCGACGGCGATCGCACCGAGAACCGCTTCACCGCCCGTGCCCGCAACGAGTGGCTCCGGGGTGAGTCCAAGTGGTCCGGTTTCCTCGAATCCGAACTGGAGCTCGCTGAGTTCCTCGACTACGACGCGCGCCTGCGAGGCGGCACCGGACTGGTCTACCGCTTCCTCGACAACGACGAGACACTGCTCTCGACGCGGCTCGGGCTTGGCGCCTCGCGTCAGTTCAACGGTCCAAACGAAGACATCGACCCTGAGGCCATCGTCGCCTTCGCGTTCAGCCACTACTTCACCGAGCGTCAGCGCATCGAGATCGCTGCGGACTACTTCCCCGATCTGGCCGAGTCCGGCGAGTTCCGCGCGGAGGTCCGAGCCGGTTGGGAGATCGGCTTGAACGACAAGAACAACGTGAAACTCCGTCTCAGTCTCGAGGACCGCTACAACAGCAGCGCGAGAAACGAGAAGAACAACCTCGATTACTTCGCCGAGCTCGTTTACGAGTTCTGATCCGAAGGGACCGTGCGATCAGACGCGCCCGGCGATATACAGCACCCACTGGTCGTCGAGTTCCGGGACGGGACCGTCCGGATTGTCATCGGTGCTGATCGGCTCAACGAGCAGGTTTCCGTGCTCGTCCATCGCATCGCCGTAGTGAGCGTAGACCTCGGTCGTGCTGAAACCGGCTTCGCGCATGGCGTCGCGGAGTTCGGCCGGTGACCAGAGTCGCCAGTCGTACTCGAACGCGCGTTGGATGCGGGTTCCGTCGGGCAACTTGAAGTGGATGGCGTTGCGGACCCGGCCCGTGGTCGCGTCCGCTTCGATCTGTTCCCAAATGTAGACCAACTCCCCCTGCTCGGTCTCGATCGTCTGCTCGCTCGTGCCGGGGAGCATCGCGTCGACGCCGCCGTACAGGTCGCACACCAGCACGCCCCGGGGTTCGAGTCGGTACAGGGAGTTCCGCAGGTAGGTGAGCAGTCGGTCGCGTCGGTGGAGTTCACAGACCGCGAAGTTCAGCGCGGCGATCACATCGGCCCGGTCTCCGACTTCCAGAGCGTCACGCTCGCGGACTGTGAGGCGCTCGACCGCTCCGTTGCCCTGCGCCTCAGCAAGCCGACGCACGGCGTGGCGGAGCGGCTCGTCGTCGAGATCGGTTGCGATCGCGCGACGGTCATCACCCATCGCCAGCCATGCCCGTGAAACACCGGCCGGGCCGGCAAAGTCTTCACCGAGCACACGCGGGTTCCCGGCGTGGACCGCATCCAGAAACGACGCCTCGATCGGCGGGCACTGCACGGCGATCTCGTACAGGTGGAACCGGTTGACCGTGCGATCGCCGAAGCGGTACTCCTCGGGCTCGCTCACGGCGTCGCCCAGTTGCTGACATCGCGGATCTCGATGCTCTGGAGCATCGCGTCCCACTCGGCGCGAGCGTTCTCGACCACCGATGCCGGTCCGGTGAGTTTGATGAACACGTTCGACAGCCGCATCGGCTGCGAGTTCTCATCGACCGCGAATTCGTACCGCCCCGCATCGTCGGGTTCGCCGACTTCGACCTGTTCCGGGCCGTTCACGATCGGGATCGCTCCCAGCACCATGGTGTCTTCCTGGACGCCGGTCGAACCGGGAAGGCCGGTATCGAACGGGCCCTGTCCGACAAAGTGGACCGTCTGCTGGTCCGCGTCGACGGTGATCCAGGTCGAAGTCGAAGCGTCCTCACCACGGAACTGGCGGTCCCAGCGGAGCAGGTTGTACATGAGCCCGCCGCCGATCGGGGTTGAGATCGTGAACGTCGCGTTCTGGTCCGCGTCACCGTCCGGCGACGGCACGGTGTACTGAACCGCGGTAAAGGTCGAAGCTGTCGTCGCGGGTTGCCAGCGGTCGGGGATCGCGATGCGGATCCCCTCGACGGTCACGGTCGCCGAGAGGTCTACGCCGCTTGACGCTGGCCGATCGGTGGCCTCGGGGGACCGCGGCGCGGCGTCGCTCGGTTGCGAGTTTTCCTCCGTCGCCACCACGCTCTCGGGTCCGTCGCACCCGCCAAGCGTGCCCAGCGCGAGCACGCCCACGCAGAGCGGGGCGGAATACCGCAGAATGGAGCGGTCGGCAGTCGTTCGATTCGTGCGTGTCATCGGGCACATCTCCGTGTCATTCCCTTCCTGAAGCGTTCTGGCGGATGCAGATCATTCCCATCACGGAAATCGAGGACGAGCGTGTTGCTCCGTACCGGAATGTACGCGATGCCGACCTGCGGCGGCGCGACGAACTGTTCATGGCCGAGGGCCGATTCGTGGTCTCGCTGCTGCTGCGCGACGCCCGGTACCAAGCGGAATCCGTGCTGGTGACCGAACACGCGCTCGAGGCAATCCGCCCGGCTCTGGAGCGCCACGCCGACCCGCCCCCGGTATATCTCGCGTCGCGTGAAGTCATGGGCTCGATCGTAGGCTTCGACATCCATCGCGGCTGCCTGAGCGCAGGACGCCGGCTCCCGGTTCCCGACGCCTCCGATTACCTCGCCGGGCTCGGCCCGGAACATCGCCTGCTGGTACTCGCCGAAGACCTCGTCAACCACGACAACATGGGCGGCGTGTTCCGAAGCGCCGCGGCCTTCGGGGCCAGCGCGGTGCTCATCACGCCTCGCTGCTGCGACCCGCTCTATCGAAAGGCCATCCGAGTATCGATGGGCCACGCCCTGCGCGTCCCGTACGCGACCATTCCGGCAGGCTCGGAAGGCGCTGAACTGCTCCGTCGCGCCGGGTTTCTCGCGGTCGCGCTCACGACGGCCCCGGACGCGGTTTCGCCCGGAGAACTCGCCCGGAAACTCGGCGAGCACAGCGACCCGCGCGTCTGCCTCCTGCTCGGGAGCGAGGGAGAGGGCCTGACCGATGGCGCTTCGGGCAGCGCCGCTGTCCGCGTGCGGATCCCTATCGCCGGCGGTGTGGATTCGCTGAACGCCACGGTCGCCGCGTCGATCGCGATGCAGCGCGTCAGCGAACACCTCGGGCTCGTGCGCTGAGCGGCCCCGCCCGATCCGGTACTCTGGATCGCATGTCCGAATCCACCACAGACGTCGCCAAGGACCAACTCGCCCAAGCCGCCATCGCCGGGATCAACCACCGGATGATGGTCGGGCTCGGGACCGGGCGTGCCGCCACTCGGGCGATCCGAGCGCTGGCCGATCGCATCCGCAATGGCGGGCTGGCGCACATCAAGGCCGTCGCGACCTCGAACGCCTCGGCGGATCTCGCCCGCGAACTCGGCATCGAGGTCGTCGAGATGCGCGACACGCTCACGGTCGATGTGCTCTTCGACGGCGCGGACGAGTTCGACGACGAGATGCGCATGATCAAGGGCGGTGGGGGCGCGATGACGCGCGAAAAGATCGTCGCGTACGCCGCACGCCAGACGGTGTACCTCGTCCAGCACACGAAGCGGGCCGAACGGCTGGGCGACAGCTTCCGTGTCCCGGTCGAGGTCTTGGATTTCGCGCTGGGTGTGCTCACCTCACGCTTCGAGTGGCTCGGCCTCGACCCGCGCATGCGTCTCGACGACAAGGCGCAGCCGATACGCACCGACAACGGCAACCTGATCCTCGATCTCGCGATGCCGGCCGACCCGGACACGAACCCGGGCGATCGCAACGCCATGGACCCCGAGATGTTCCGGGCAGCGCTGAACACCATGCCGGGCATCGTGGACCACGGACTGTTCCTCGACGAGGCGGACGAGATCATCATCGAAGACGAGAACGGCGACCTGTCGCGACTCGTTCGCCAGAAGAGCTGATCGGTCGCCTATTTCCCGGACTCGGGTGCGAGCCGCTGCAGCCGGGCGTGGATCGTCCGCCACAGCCCGTCGGTCTGCGTCGGTCGTTCGACGAGCGTGCGATCCGCGCCCGATGTCGCCGCGGCTAGGATGGCAGCGTACAGGGTGTTCGCGTATTGCCCCGCATCGCGCGGCATGCGCACGAGTTCGTTCGGCGGTTCGACCCGTACCTCGTCGGACACGGCGAGCACCACGGCCTTCCCGTTCCCGCGTTCGAGCACCGCCGGCCAGTCCGCGGCGGAGAACAGCTCGATCGGGTAGTCGTCGTCTCCGACCGGCGAACGCATCGGTGCGCCGACGCCTTCGGCGATATGGTCCAGATCCACACCGAGTTCCTCGGGGGTGATCGCCCCCACACGCAGGATCCGGTCGCCGTCCGGGCCGACCTCGATGATCGTGGACTCGATGCCCGTACGACACGGCCCGCCGTCGAGAACAAGCAGGTCCGAGTCCGGGAATGCGCGGCGGACATGATCCGCGCTCGTCGGCGAAGGTTGCCCACTGCGGTTCGCGCTCGGACCGAGCAGCGGGAAGCCGCAGGTCTCCAGCAGCGCGAGCGCGATCGGGTGGTCGGGACAGCGCAGGCCGACGCCGTCGCGACCGGCGGTGACCTGATAGGGGAGATCCGGCGATCGCCGGACGACGATCGTCAGAGGGCCGGGCCAGAAGCGGTTGGCGAGCACCTTCGCCCGCTCGGGCCATGACTTCACGACGCGCTGGGCCATGCGGGTGCCGGAGACGATCACGCTCATCGGCTGCGACTCGGGCCGGCCCTTCAACTCGAAGACCTTCAGCACCGCGTCCGGGTTGAGCGCATCGGCCGCGAGCCCGTAGACCGTCTCGGTCGGGAACGCGACGACCCCTCCGGCGCGGATGCGCCTCGCGGCTTCGGCGATCTGGGAACGGTCGGTGGCCACTGGGAAGTTACTCGTCGCCGGTGCCCGCCGGGCCGAGCAGTTCACGCGCGGTCGGCGGGGCGACCTTGATGCCGAGCCGCGCCAGCGTCGATCCGGTCGCTGCGTAATACTCGGCGAGGCCGACGCTGTAGTCGGCGAGCGCCTGGATCTCCTGCAACTCCGCATCGGCGAGCGCCCGCTGCCGGGTGAACTGCAGGTCGAGGAATTCGGGCGTGAAACCGCGCGTCGTTTCGCCCTGGACTTCGAGCGTGCGCAGGTTCTCGGTCGCGGCGAGGCGCGCGATGCGCGTCTGCTCGATCAGCTGGTAGTTCGTCTGAAGATTCCGCAGCGCGGTCTTCACCTCCAGCAGCACGGTCTGGACCGCGAGGCGGTAGGTGTTCATTGCGCGAAGGCGTTCGAGCTGGCGCTGCCGGAAGAACGCCTCGGGGCCGCGATTGCCGAGCGCTTGCTCGAAAGTCAGCGAGACGATGTAACTGGCGTAGTCGCCGCCGAACTCCTCGTCGAGCGCATCGCCGAGGTTCTCGGCCAGCCCGTCGAAGTTGGCCTGGGCCGCGAGGTTCAGGGCGGGCAGACGACCGTTGTCGGCGACGGCGACGCGGATCGAGGCATCGTTGATCGTGAGGATCGCCTGCTCGATCTCGGGGCGTCGATCGAGGGCGGTGGTCACGGCGTCGAAGAAACTCAGCTCGACCGGAGAGCTCACGGGTGCGTCCACGGGCTCAAGCAGGACTTCGCTCTCGATCGGGTAGGCCGGGTCGTTCATCCGGATCTTGAGCGCGTCGGAGGCCTGGCGCAGGGCGTTGGTGGCGCGGATGACGTTCGCCCGACGGAACTCGACCTGCGAGCGGGCGTCGAAGACGGCGGCGGGGGTGGCGTCGAGTTCGAGTCGGGCTTCCACGCGCCGGCGGACTTCTTCGCCACGATCGAGCAGTCGCTGCTGGATGCGAAGCGAGCGATACGCCGTCGCAAGGTTCCAATAGGCTCGCTCGGTCTCGGTGACCGTCGCGATCAGCTGGTCGCGGAGTTGCTGGACCGACGCCCGCTGCGCGCTCTCGGCGAGGCGGACCTCGGCGAGCGTGACTTCCCGCCCGAAGCCGCGCAGCAGCGGTTGGTCGAGGCGAGCGCTGAACCCCACAGCGTTTGAGGGATCCGGAACGAAGTTCACGCCGGGGGAACTGATGTCGCTGTAGGTCTCGCTCTGGGAGAAGGTGAGTTCTCCACCGCTCGTCAACCGTTTCCGAAACCCGGCGCTCAGCGCGAGGTCCTTTCGCACGTTCGCCCGACCCGCGCCGAAGCTGGTGCCGAGTTGCGGCTCGTCGAGCGCGTTCCACCGGGCATCGGCGAAGAACACCCAGTCAAAGACAGACTCCGCCTGCGTCAACTGCTCGCGGCTGATCGCCGGCGAAAACGAGGCGTCCTGCAGGCGCAGATTGTGCCGGACGGCCGATTGGATGGCCTGTTCGAGCGAGATTTCGCTGGTGTCGGGCTGGTTGCCGGCGAGGTCGGGCCCGATGTTCGGGAGCGGCTCGCCATCGTAAGACTCCGGGCCGGCCATCGAGTTGAGCGTCTCGAGTCGCTGATCGCTGAGGTCGATCGGCTCGACCTGAGCGCGGAGCGGGCGTGCCGTCGTGTCTGTCATCTCGGTTCGGATGGAATCCAGCACCGATCGCCTCAGGGACTCACCGGTCTCTGCCTCGAACGGGGTCGAGCAAGCGCCCACGCAAAGCGCGAGCGATGCTGCCGCGAGGCACCGGGTCCGGTAGGATGTCGTGCGGTTGGGCATAGACTCGGAGCGTAGCCCGCGCGGGGGCCGAGGTCAAAGTGGTTCAACTCGTTGAATCACCCTCCTGTTTTCCCACGAGCAGCCCTGAAAATCGCCGCGCCCGGTACCCGTCGCGGTACGAGACGAACGAAGGAATCGAACTATGAACACGACTTCCCTCTGGCGCCCGTTGGCCCTGTTCATCCTCGCCTTGATCACGCTGGGCGCAGCCGCCCCCCGAGCCGGCGCGCAGGTGAACGATCTTGAGCCGTTCTGGGTCGTGCTGACCCGCGACACCGAACTCCGTTGCGGCGACTCGCCGAGCTGGTACGCGATCGCGAACCTGAAGCAGGGTCAGTTGCTCAAAGTGAACGCGGAGTCGTTCGATTGGTATCGAGTGGCGTACCCCAAGGGCACGCGCGTCTGGATCGATACTCGCGACGCTCGAATCATCGAAGAAGGCGCGCGGATCGAGACGGTCCGCAACGCGGCCCCGCGCGCGATCAACGCGTCGGTCCCGACGACCGAGAGCTCGTACCGTCGCGTCAACATGCAGTCGGTTGTTCCCCCGGGCACGAAGTTCCGCTACTTCGGGCCGATCATGAACAACCAGAACCAGACCGACGGCTACATCGTTCCCGCTCCGGACGGGGCGAACGGGTTCGTGATCGCGGCGGCAACCCGTCGTGCGACCGAGGCGGAGGTCGAGCAGTTCCTGGCCAGGCAGAACCAGGCGCAGCCCGAACAGCCCAAGCCGGCCGAGCCGAAGCCGGAGGCGAAGCCCGAAGAGACCCGGCCCCGGCAGCCGTCGGGCGAGGGCCATGCGGCCGACCCGGCCGCCAACTCTGATGAGGACGCTTCGGACGAGGGCGCGTCGCCGGGCACCGACACCGAGGAGACCGCCGAACCGACCGGCACCGATCAGCCCGGTTCGGTCGAGATGGGAAGCGACGAGTCAGCCGCGGACGCCGCGGAAGAAGCCGAATCGCTGTCGCCGATGGACGTCGTGATCCAGCGCAGCAGGCAGCTCGACGAGGCCTACGGCGTCGTCGCGGCTCAGAAGACCGCCGACGCCGAGATCCGTCCGCTCATCCAGGAGTTTCGAGACCTGATCGAACTCGCCGCCGAGACCCCGCTCGCCGCGGACGTCCAGCGATACGCGCAGGCCCGCATCGACCTGCTCAACATCCGCCTCGAGCTCCAACAGGCGATCGAGGAACTCGAAGCGATCCGCTCGGCGACCGATGAGGCCGCCGAGAATTTCGACGAACTGGACGAAGCGCTCGCCGGACGCCGCGACTACATCGTGGTCGGTCGCCTCGTCCCATCGGCCATCTACAACGGCAAGCGGCTGCCGCTGATGTTCCGACTGCAGTCGGTCGAGGGAGGTTCGGGGCGCACGCTCGCGTACGTCACGCCCAACGAAGACATCGCGATCGACAGCATGCTCAACGCGATCGTCGGCGTCGCTGGCGCGGCCCGCCCGCAGAGCAACAACGGTGTGCGGATCATCGAGCCGACCGTGATCGACGTGCTCCGCCCCGGCAGCTGAGCCAGCGCCGGGCCGGTCGAACTCACCCGGCGTGGTACATGTCACCGATCTCGCGCGTCATGACGTAGCGATCGGTGAACGTGCGCTGCTGGATGTTCAGAAAGTCGTGCACGAAGCTGTCGGGCAGGTCGTCCGGATCGATCGTGCGAAAGCCGCAGCGTTCAAAGAAGGCTGGATTCCTCGTCAGCAGGAAGACGCGGTCCAGGTCGAGGCGCATCGACTCGTCGAGCAGGAACTCGACCATACGCCGCCCGATGCCGTGCCCGGTGCGCGTCGGGTCAACCGCGACCGAGCGGATCTCGGCCATCGCCTCGCCGCAGACGATGAGCGCGGCGCAGCCGACCACCTCTTCGCCGAGCCTCGCGACAACGAAGCACTCGATGAGGCTCTCGACCTCACGAAGGGTACGCGGGAGCAGGCGTCCGGCGTTCGCCCAGCGTGAGACGAGTTCACAGACACCCGGAGCGTCCAAGGGTCCGGCGGAGCGCACTTCCAGCACGGGCTCGGCTTGGCTGTCTTGCTGCGCAGCAACAACTTCGACCGGTTGGGTGACGGTCGAGGGGCGGGCCGAAGCCTTCGAACGGCCGGCCCCAGCAACGCTCACGCGTCCGCTCCCGACGGAGCGCAATCGCGCAGTTGATCGCGCTGCGTGTGGATGCGAGTCCTCGCATCGTCGATGGCGCGGTGAACCCGCGCCGGGGCCGTGCCGCCCACGACATCACGCTTCGACACGACCGAATCGAGCGTCAGCCAGTCGTAGACATCGTCCTCGATCACATCGCTGTACCGCTGGAGCGACGCAAGGTCCATCTCCTCCAGCGGGATGCCCCTTTCGATAGAGCCGCGCACGGCCCGCCCGACGATGTCGTGCGAGTCGCGGAAGGCGACGCCCCGGTGCACAAGGTAGTCGGCCAGATCGGTCGCGTTCGCGTAGCCGCGCTTGGCCATAGCGACGCAACGGTCCTCGTTCACGATCAGTGTGTCTACGACGATCTTCATCACGCGCAGCGACAGCGAAAGATTGGTGACCGCGTCGAACAGCGGCTCCTTGTCCTCCTGCATGTCTTTGTTGTACGCCATCGGCAGGCCCTTCACGGTCACCAGCAGCGACACGAGTGAACCGATGATCCGCCCGGCTTTGCCCCGCAGCAGTTCGAGCGCGTCCGGGTTCTTCTTCTGCGGCATGAGCGAGCTGCCGGTCGCGACCGCGTCGGACATGGTCACCAGCCCGAACCCATCGCTGGCGTAGATGATCAGGTCCTCGCTGATCCGCGACAGGTGCGTCGCGCAGATCGAGGCCGCGCTGAGGACATCGACCACGTGATCGCGATCGCTGACGGCGTCCAGACTGTTCCGCGTTGCGCAGTCGAAACCGAGCTGCGACGCGATCTGGTCGCGATCGACGGAGTACGCCGTTCCCGCGAGCGCACCGCTGCCCAGCGGGCAACGATTGAGACGCTTCCGCGCATCGACCAGGCGCTCGGCGTCGCGCTCCAGCATCTCTGCATACGCGAGGCACCAGTGCGCGAACAACACCGGCTGCGCGAGCTGCAGGTGCGTGAAGCCCGGGATGATCAGGTCCCGGTGGCGGTCGGCCAAATCGACCAGCGCGGCTCGCAGCTCCAGCAGATCCGCGAGCCAGCCGTCGATGGCGTGCCGGGTGTACAGCTTCAGATCGGTGGCGACTTGGTCGTTGCGACTGCGTCCGGTGTGCAGCTTCTTCCCGAGCGGACCGACCCGTTCGATGAGCTGGCGCTCGACGTACGAGTGGATGTCTTCGTCGTCAGCGAGCCGGGCCCTGTCGGGCGCCTCCTCGTGCTCCTCGGCGATCTGATGCAGCGCGTCCTGCAGCGATGACAGCTCGTCATTCGTCAGCACTCCCGCGCTTCGCAGTGCTTGCGCCCAGGCGACCGAGCCCTGCACATCGAACGGGAGCAGAACGGAGTCGAAGCGCAGCGAGTCGTTGAACCGCTTGAACAGTTCGTCCGGACCGGTTTCGAAGCGTCCTCCCCACATGGTTTACGCCCCCACGCCAGCGGGCTCTTCGACCACCTCGTTCGGTGCCAGGGGCTTGCCGGTCGAGTGCGGGCCTCCGACCCCGTCCCGCATCGCGACGATGCGTTCGGGCAGGCTGAAGATCTGGATGAAGCCCTCGGCGTGCTTCTGGTTGTACACGGTGTCCGCGCCGAATGTCGCGAACTCTTCGCTGTAGAGCGTCTTCTCGGCCCGACGCTGGACGGTGATCGCCGAGCACTTGTGCAGGCGAACGACCACCTCGCCGTTGAGCTTTTCGGCAATCTTTTCGGTCGCGGCGTGCAGGATCTCGCGCATCGGCGTGAACCAGCGCCCCTCGTACACGAGGTGCGCCGACTTCAGGCCCAGTTCCTCCTTGAACCGACGGGTCTCGCGATCGAGCGTTAATTGCTCGAGCGCCTGCAGCGCCTCGACCAACACCGTGCCGGCCGGGGTCTCGTAGCAGCCGCGGCTCTTCATGCCGACGACCCGGCTCTCGATCATGTCCACGCGGCCCACGCAGTGACGCGCCGCGATGTCGTTGAGCTGCTCGACCAGTTCGACCGGGCCGAGGTCCTTGCCGTTGAGCGCCACCGGACGCCCGTTGACGAATTTCAACTGCACGTCTTCCGGCTCGTCGGGCGTATCGACGGGGTTGGCGGTGCGCATCCAGACCTCTTCGGGCGCGGGCGTCCACGGGTTCTCCAGCACGCCGCCCTCGTGGGAAACGTGCCACAGGTTCGAGTCGCGGCTCCAGGGCTTCTGCCGGCTGGCCGAGCAGGGCACGCCCTTGGACTCGATGTAGTCCATCAGGTCGTCGCGGCTCTTCATGCTCCACTCGCGCCACGGCGCGATGACTTTCAGGTCGGGTGCTAGCGCCGCGAACGCGTGCTCGAAGCGGACCTGATCGTTGCCCTTGCCGGTGCAGCCATGGCACAGCGCGTCCGCGCCGACCTTGCGGGCAACTTCGACCTGTGCCTTCGCGATGACCGGACGGGCCATCGAGGTGCCGAGGAGGTACTTCTTCTCGTAGGTGATGCCCGCGACCAGAGTCGGGAAGACATAGCTCTTCAGAAACTCCTCACGCAGGTCCACGACATGGCACTCGCTCGCGCCGCTGTCCTTGGCCTTCTTCTCAACGCCCTTCAACTCGTCCGCGCCCTGGCCTACATCGGCCACGAACGCTACAACTTCGCAGCCGTAGTTCTCGATGAGCCACGGCACGATTGCCGAGGTGTCCAGCCCGCCCGAGTACGCGAGTACAACTTTGTTCGCCATGGTTTTTCTCTCCGCGCCGATCATGTGGCGCCGTCGGTTGATAGGTGGTGTGAGTTCAGATGAGCTGAGGGAGTCGTCAGGCCTTGCCGAGCTGGCGCAGCAACACCGCGTTCTGCGTGTGCATGCGGTTCTCGGCCTGATCAAAGACAACCGAGCCGGGAGCGTCGATGACTTCGTCGGTCACTTCAAGCCCGCGCTTCGCCGGCAAGCAATGCAAAAACAGCGCATCGTCGGCGGCGTGGCTCATGAGCGATGAGTCGACGCGGTACGGCTCGAACGCTCTGGTCCGTGTCGCGACGCTCTCCTCGTGACCCATCGAAACCCATACATCGGTATAGACGGCCCGAGCGCCAGAAACCAACGAAACATCCGCACCGGACTCAAAAACACCCCCGTTGGCGTTGGCGGCCGCGCGAATCTCCGCCTGAATGTCGTCCTCGATGCCGTAGCCTTCCGGCGCGATGACAACGGTTTCGCAGCCGCACAACGCCATCGCTCTGGCGAACGATACGCACACGTTGTTGCCGTCGCCGACGAACGCAACCTTCTGCCCACGCAGGGCGTCGAACCCGCCGAGGTGCTCGACGAGCGTCAGCGTGTCGGCGAGCGCTTGGCACGGGTGACTCGCGTCGCTGAGCGCGTTGATGACCGGCACCGACGACGCGTCGGCAAGCTTCTCGATGGTGGCGTGCCGGTAGGTCCGCGCGACGATCAGGCCGAACCAACGCTCGAGGTTCTTCGCGTAGTCCGAAACGCTCTCGCGCTCGCCGAGGCGTCCGGCGTTGTGATCGAAGTAGACGCTGTGCCCTCCGAGTCTGTTGATGCCGACCTCGAACGCGGCCCTGGTCCGCAGCGACGCCTTCTCGAACAGCAGGGCGACGCTCGTTCCTGACAGCGCCTTCGAGAAACGCGAAGGCTCGGCCTTTGCGAGCAATGACAGTTCGACAAGGTCCCGCAATCCATCGCGCGACAGGGTGCGCAGTGAGAGGAAGTCGGTGCCCGCTTCGAGCAGGCCCTCTGGCGACCCGGCTGTTGGCATGGCGATCGGTTTGAGTGTCGTCGTCACGAGCGGTCCTCCGCACCGAGGGTTGAGTGAGCATGCGTCATCGACGGGGCCGGAAGCACGAGCGTGCCGCAGTCGCCGCCGGAAGCGAGCGCGAGCAAGGCCGCCGGATCTTTCCATGAGGCGATCCGGGTTGCGACGCCGGTTCTGGTCGCGGTGTCGAGCGCCGCGCGCACTTTCGGGATCATGCCGCCGGTGATCACGCCATCGGCGATGAGTCTGTCGATCGTCGCGGCGTCGAGTTCCAGGATGAGTTGACGATCCGCGTCGAGCACGCCCGGGACATCGCTGAGCAGCACCAGCGACTGTGCGTCGATGATGCCCGCCACCGCCGCCGCGGCGTCGTCGGCGTTCACATTCAACGCGCCGCACACGCCGCCGACATCGTTGCTGGCGATCGGGCTGATCACCGGCAGAAA
>Ga0070727_10001828_pt1 | contig 21478 bp, 16 predicted proteins | sample tdAd472_FD_66722 | JGI IMG/M metagenome (GOLD analysis project Ga0070727, IMG submission 66722) | Marine sediment microbial communities from the Atlantic coast under amendment with organic carbon and nitrate - tdAd47.2 | ecosystem: Environmental > Aquatic > Marine > Coastal > Sediment | place...
AACCATCGACGGCACTGTGTCGCTGTCTCGCGATTTCGTCAGCACGCTCGCGACCGAGCCCACTATCCTCGTCGACAACAGCGTAGCGCGCGGCCCAGCAGTATCCCTGGCCGGCGCCAACTTCCGGTTCAACAGCGTTACAGTCGACGGAATACCGCAAAACGACAACTTCGGACTCTCGAAGAATGCGTCTGCGACGCAGCGCACGCCGATATCGATCGACGCGATCGAGGCATTGAACGTCAATATCGCGCCGTTCGACGTCAGGTATGGCAATTTTATCGGCGGCAACATCAACATCGTGACGAAGTCCGGCACGAACGAATTTGAAGGCAGCGTTTTCTACTTCAGCACCGACGACAGCCTGGCGGGCGACGAGTCGGATGGTGTCAGTCTCGATCTGGGCGACTTCAGCGAGGATTACTATGGATTCACCCTGGGGGGGCCGATCGTTCGCGACAAGCTGTTCTTTTTTGCCAATTACGAGAAATTCGAAACAACGCGACCATCCAATTCCCAGCCGCTCGGGAATATCGCTGGCGTCACGCAACAGGATATCGATGACTCAAGAGACGCATTAATTCAGACCTATGGGTTTGATCCTGGTCCGTTTGCGACCAGCGACGACGATCAGGACGAGAAGATTCTCCTGAAACTCGACTGGAACATCAATGAAGACCATCGTGCCGTCGCGAGGTACCAGGTTGCGGACGGCGACGTGATTTTCGACGACAAACCCGAACTCGGCATACACCAGTCGAATCGCTACGACATCAACGAAAAGCTGACATCATATTCGGCCGAGCTGTTCTCGAACTGGACCGATCGCTTCTCGACCGAAATCAAGATTGGCTTCAAGGACATCGAGAACCGCCAGGTCAGCAAGGACAGCAGTACGCCGGAATTTATGATCTTTTCGTTCGCGAACGGTGGCGAGCTCAATGCAGGCGGCGACCGGTTCCGGCACGCCAACGAGCTTGACAATGAGTCACAGATCTTCCGTCTCAAGGGTGACTATCAGCTTGGTGATCATCTGCTCACCGCGGGCTACGAACGCGAGACGTTCGACGTCCGCAACCTGTTCCTGCCATTCTCGAGAGGAACGTTTCTTTTCGGACTTGTTCCCTCGGATTCGGTGGCAGGAACACCCTCCGCTCTGGTTCCCTTTGACGTCGTTCTTTATGGAAACCAGAACAACGGGCAGGACGCTGAAGTCAACTTCGAGCTGGCAATCGACAGTTTCTATATCCAGGACGAATGGACGCCGAATAGCGACTGGACGATTACGGCCGGCGTGAGATTCGACAGCTATAGTAACGACGACGTGGTTCCTCTCAACGCAGCGTATACGGCTCGCAACGGATTCTCGAACCAGGAAAACCTTGATGGGAAAGACCTTGTATTGCCGCGCCTGGGCGTCAATTGGACGCCGACAGATCGCTTGACGCTAAGAGGCGGCCTGGGCATGTATGGTGGAGGCCAGCCACTAATTATCCTGTCGAACAGCTATGCCGGCAATGGCGTCACGCGCACGTTCATCATTCCGTTCGATGCCGCAGCCACCACCGATCCAGCGGTCATCCAGGCCATTGCCGATGCCTATGCGGCATTACCGAGCCCGACGGCAGCGGTAGACGCCCTGCAGCAGTTCATCAACGCCCCGGCGCCGGGCGACCCGAATCTGACGGACGTGGACGCAATCAACCCCAACTTCGAAATACTCAGCACCTGGAAATACAATATCGGTGCCGAGTACGTTTTCGGGGATGACTGGATCGTCAACGCAGATATCGTCCACTCCGATAACAACGATGCTTACAACATCTACGAAGGTCGACGCGTCCAGGCCGGCACGGCCCCTGACGGTCGCGCAATCTACAACTTCCCGGCCGGCGGCGACTACATCGTCACCAATACAGGACAGGGCAGTGGCACGGTAATCACGGCGAGTCTTGCCAAGACATTCGATACCGACTTCGGTTTCTGGGACTTCAATATCGGATATGCCAACCAGGACGTCGAGGAAATTCGGTCATACAACCGCTTCATCAATTATGAGACATTCTCATTCGACGGGCAGACAGATCTGAACAACCCCCAGATCGGCCCATCAAAATATGAAGTCGAACATCGCGTCACGGCCAACCTGATTTGGCAAAAAGAGTTGTTCGGTGACAATACGACGACCATCGGCATGAACTATGCCGGTCGCTCGGGGCGCCACTACTCGTACGTTTTTGGTAGTAGCAACGCGCCGTTCGGCGGCAATTTTCTCGCCGACTTTGGCAGCGAAGGCGAAACCCCCGGCGTGCATCTCTTTTACGTGCCAACCGGTATGACTGATCCGCTGATTTCGCCGTTGACAGATCAGGCATTCCTTCAGGATCTGGATACATTTATTTCCAGCGAGGATTGCTTAAACGGGGCTCGCGGCAGTATTGCCGGCCGAAACGCCTGCGAAACGGACTGGGTCAATATATTGAGCCTGCGCCTCCAGCAGGAAATCAAGATTGGTGAAACAGCGCTCGATTTGTTCCTCGACATCGAGAACCTCGGTAATCTGCTCAACAGCGATTGGGGACGCGTCGACAGCTACACGGCGCCGTCGAATGTTGCCCCGGCAGAAGTCACGATCGATTCAGTGAACAACCAGTACGTGCTAACGCCCTTCCTGTCCTACCAGGGCACACCGGATACAATCGTACCGCGGCCGGCGATCGCGTCCATAGCATCCGTGTACCGCATTCAGTTCGGCGTACGCTTCCGCTTCTGACCGGTCGGCACGGTCTGTAGTACCTTTAGAGGGGCAGCTTTGGCTGCCCCTCTTACTTTGGACGAGAATATGATCAGAACAACGATACTTGCCTGCACCTCATTCCTGCTGCTCGCCTGCTCCGCAGCCGAAAAAGACGCTGCACCGCCCTCTGACGCCATCGACCTGATCGTGGCTGGCGACTACGTCGTCACGATGGATGCCGGGCTTACCGTCATCGAAGACGGCGCGGTAGCCGTCGATGACGGCGTCATCATCGCAGTTGGACCTGCTGCCGAAATCCACTCACAACATACGGCACGGGAAACGCTATCGGGTGATGGCCGGGTTGTCATGCCCGGGCTCGTCAACGGCCACACACACGCCGCCATGTCGCTGTTGCGCGGCCTCGCCGACGATCTCGCGCTCATGGACTGGCTGACGAATTACATGTTCCCGGCCGAGGTCCAGTTCGTCGACGCGGAGTTCGTGCGTATCGGAACGGAGCTCTCTTGCTGGGAAATGATTCGTGGCGGCACGACGACGTTTGTCGACATGTACTACTACCCCGACACGATCGCCCAGGTTATCGCCGATTGCGGCATGCGGGCGCTGATTTCCTCGACAGTGATCGACCAGCGCAGCCCGGATGCCGAGAGTGCCGGCGACTCCATCGCCAAGGGCACCGGTTTCATCGATCGCTGGAAGGACCGGCACCCACGCATCACGCCGATCTTCGGTCCGCACGCCAACTACACGCTGAACGCGGACCAGCTGCGGCAAACGCGGGAAGTGGCACAGGAACTCGGTGTCGGAATCAGCATCCACATATCCGAGTCGCCGTTCGAAGTGCAGTACTCGAAAGACACGTACGGCAAGACGAGCATAGAAATGTTCGAGGAAATTGGCTTTTTTGATGGGCCGACAATTGCTGCACACGTCGTCTGGCCGACGGAGACCGAGATCCCGATACTCAGAGACCGCAAGGTCGGGGTTATTCACAACCCGTCGTCCAACATGAAGCTTGCCAGCGGAGTCTCGCCAGTCACCGCTATGCTCGACGCCGGCATACGCGTCGGTCTCGGCACCGATGGCGCGGCTAGCAACAACGATCTCGACATGTGGGAAGAGATGCGCCTGGCCACATTTCTGCAAAAGATCGATCGAATGGACCCCGAGGTGCTGCCTGCAACCGAAGTATTGACGATGGCCACCCGCGGTGGCGCGACAGCCATCGGCCTGGGCGACAGTATAGGTTCGCTCGAAGTCGGCAAGCGCGCAGACCTTATACAGGTCGCCTTCGATGACGTGCATCATGTGCCGACATTTGATGTCATTTCGCATCTTGTCTACGTCACCGATGAGCAGGACGTCGCGTCGGTCATCGTCGATGGCGAAGTATTGATGCGCGATCGCGAGTTCCTGACGCTCGATATCGAGCGAATAAGGACAGAGGCGAGCGCACTGGGCGCCAAAATCCAGGCGGGGTTAGCCAAACGTAATGCCGAGTGACCGCGATCACATGACTGCGATCCAGGACTGCATTCCGCACAACCATTGTTTCGGCTGCGGCCCCGAGAACCCGGACGGCATGCAGATCAAGAGCTATTGGGACGGCGAGGAGTCGACCTGTACCTATATACCTCGGCCTGAACAGTGTGCGGGTCCGACTCAGTACCTGTACGGAGGTACGATAGCAAGCCTGATCGACTGTCATAGCGTCTGCACGTCTATCGCCAATTACTATCAGCGAGACGGTTTCGAGATTGGCGACGGACCGACGATCTGGTGCGTTACAGGTGGACTCGACGTTCGCTACCTGAAGCCGACGCTGATCGACCGCCCGGTCGAGCTATGTGCCAAAATCAGCGAATGCACCGAGAAAAAGACCGTGCTCGAGTGTACGTTATCATCCGATGGCGTTGTTACGGCCGAAGGCAAGGTTGTTGCTATACGGGTAGCGGCTGAATGGCGTGAATAAGCGTTGTGCAGGAGCACCTGGCGGTTTCTACCCAATCTGAGACCTACCGCACACTTTGCGGCGTGATGTCGCCACGAAGCGACGGATATTTCCTTGTCGCTCAGACACCTGTTTGATTGACTAGGACCTGGTTCAAAACGAAGAGCCCGGTGCGTTATGACAGTTATCAGATGGTTTGCCGCTTGGGCAATTTTCAGTTTTTCAGTAACGGCATTTGCCTTCGATGCTGGTGCGATTTCTCTTTCTCATCACGAGACGTTGCAACGCTTGAGTATTCAAGGCCACGCCAATGACGGCAGCCAGAAGCTTGCCATTGCAGGCCCAGTCGACCTGAGCTTTGACGCACTGGGCCGCAGCTTCGAATTGCAGTTGGCGCCGAACAGCAACCTGCTAACCGTTGCGCGCAATGCCGCAATCAACGGTGTTGTACCATATCGCGGTCAATTGGCTGGCAATACCGATTCCTGGGCGCGCATCGTCATCGCGGACGGAATACCGAGTGGCCTGATCTGGGACGGCACTGAATTGTTCGCCATCGAAAGGCCCGGCGACAATGTCATCGGCTCCGGCTCAACTATCATCTACCGGCTCGCGGACGCAGTGATTGCGCCTGGCTCGATGACCTGTGGTGCGGACAACTTATTCAGCGACGGTGGCGCAGTTTACAAGTCACTCGTCAACGAACTAAATGTGGCGAAAGAGCAAGCACAGGGCGCAGTTTCCGAGATAAACGTCAGCGCTGTTGGAGACTTTGAGTTCTTCGGCCAGCACGGCGCAAATTCGGATAACGCCATGTTGGAACGACTCAACAACGTCGACGGTATTTTCAGCACCGAGGTCGCTGTGCAGATCAGCCCTTCGGTCATCGAGACCTTTACTACGGATGCGTCAGACCCGTTTTCGGGCGAAGTGAATGCCAGTCTGTTACTCGACGAGCTCGCCGCATACCGCGACGGTAATGCGACCCACAATGCCAGCGGTCTTACTCACCTGTGGACAGGAAAAGACGTTGAAGGCTCACCCGGTAACAACTCCACGGTCGGCATCGCCTTTACGGGTACATTGTGCCGCAGACAGTTCGGCGCTGGTCTTAGTGAGGGTAATGGCACCGCTGCTTTCGACAGCCTGGTGGCCGCACACGAAATCGGCCATAACTTCGGCGCGCCGCACGACGCGGTGCCTGGGTCTGCTTGTGAAAATGCACCTGACACGTTTCTAATGGCGGCGTCGCTCAACGGCAACAACCAGTTTTCCCAGTGCAGCAAGGACGAGATGGCTGACGATATCGCACAGGCAGAAATTCAGGGCTGCATTACGCTGTTACCAACAGTAGACATGCGTGTTCGCCTGAATGGCTCCGACCCTGCGATCTTGCTCGGTAATACGGTGACGGTGACTTTCGACTTCGCCAACGCCGGCGGATCGCAGGCAACCAACGTCAATGCGACCATTAGCCTGCCCAGCAATGTGTCGTTGGTCTCCGCGGCCGCCTCGACTGGCAGCTGCATGAACGGCGCTAGCGTCGTGGACTGTGACATCGGCACGATCGACGGATCTTCGACAGCCTCTGTGACGTTGACGTCGACTACGACGGCCGTTGGATTCGGCAGCTTCGACGCGACCGTTAGCGCCGATGTCGACGAGCGTCCCGAAAACAATCAGGATGTGGCCCTGCTGACGGTTAATCCGGCAGTCAACCTGGGCGTCAGCGCGCCGCCCGCACGGCAGATCAACGTCGACCAAAGCGCGACGGTGTCCCTAACGTTGAGCAACACGTCGATACTGGATGCGACTGGTGTGACGATGAGCGTTTCCCTGTCCTCCGGACTACGAGCGAACAGCGCCAGCTGGTCGATCGGGAACTGTACTGTTGCAGCCAGCCAGATAGACTGCGTGGCCACATCCTTTGGCGCACAGTCGAACTCGACGTTTACCGTCAACGTGACGGGAACGACAGAGGGCGCAAAGGCAGTCAACGTCTCGATGTCTTCGGTCGAAGCTGACGCCGATCCGTCGAATAACACCGCGAGTGCAACCGTTAATGTCGGCGCCGTCGAGGAAGACAGCGGCGGTGGCAGCTTTGGTTTCCCGTTCCTGCTGCTCTTGGGATTATTCGGGTGCGCAAGGCGCGGACAGGTTAATTAGCGTGTGGGAGCGCGCCCCAGCGCGCGATCAAGACTCGATCGCGCGCTGGGGCGCGCTCCCACAAGCTAAATAAAGCTCGTCCCGAAATCCATTGGTGACAAACCGAAGTAGGTCGACAGGCTTTGGCCAATATCGGCAAATGTTTCGCGCTTGCCCAGTGACCCGGGGCTGATCCCTCCGCCATACGCCAGCACCGGAATGTTTTCTCGCGTGTGATCGGTACCTTGCCAGGATGGATCGCAGCCATGGTCGGCCGTCAAGATCAGCAGGTCGTCGTCCTGCATCAGGTCCAGTAACTCGGGTAGACGGCCATCAAAATACTCGAGAGCTGCAGCATAGCCTTCAACATCGCGCCGATGTCCGTACAGCATGTCGAAATCGACGAAGTTCGTGAAGACGATCGAGCGGTCGGGCGTTTCATTTAGTGTGTCCAGCGTCGCATCGAACAATGCGGCGTTGCCGCTGGCCTTGACCTTCTTTGTGATCCCCTGGTGCGCATAGATGTCGGAAATTTTTCCGATACTGATGACCTCACCACCAGCCTCGACGAGCTTATCCAGTACGGTTGGCGCGTGCGGTGGCGTCGTCAGGTCACGTCGGTTGCCGGTGCGCGCGTAATTCTCCGGGCCGTCGCCGACGAAAGGTCGCGCAATAACGCGGCCGATGTTGTAGTCATCGACGAGTTCGCGGGCGATGTCGCAAAGATCATAGAGTCGCTGTAATCCGAACGCTTCCTCGTGCGCAGCTACCTGGAAAACACTGTCGGCCGACGTGTACACGATCGGCTTGCCGCTCTGCACATGCTCGTCACCGAGCTCGGCAATGATCGTCGTGCCTGATGAGTGACAGTTACCGAGCACGCCGGGCAGCCCTGCTCGCCCGATCAGCTTCTCCAGCAACTCCGGTGGAAAGGTATCGGTCTTGTCGCTGAAATAACCCCAGTCGAACAACACCGGCACTCCTGCGATCTCCCAGTGCCCGCTGGGCGTGTCCTTGCCGCTTGAAAGCTCCGCAGCGCAACCATAAGCACCTATTATCTCGGCGTCGGTATCGGCACCGGCCGGGTATTCTCCTGTACTCACCCGCCCTGCCTCAAAAAGACCAAGCCTCGCGAGGTTGGGCAACTTCAGGGGGCCATCTGCGGACGCGGCCCTGATCCTGGCAATGTTACCGAACGTGTTCGACCCCACGTCACCAAACCGTTCCGCATCGGCCGTCGCACCGATGCCGAACGAATCCATCACGAGAATAATTGCGCGTCCCATAGACCAACTCTACCACCACCATCGACAGTCAGCTAACGGCGACCACCGGACGAGCACGACCGTATTCACTTGTTTAGACTCACAAATATTTGATTGTCCAGAATCAGGACGAATACTGGAAATCCGACCCCGATCAGGCCAAGCTTTGTACAGCGAGCGGCGTAAACCCCGCCAGGCTGGAACAATCGATGCACAACGTAATGCACATGATACGGAGAAGATCGGCCGTAACTGCTGCCCTGGCAGTAGCGTTGCTGACGGTTGGCTGCGCATCTCAGGGTGGCGGCGATGAAGCACAGGTTCAAAAGGACAGGTGCCCGAGCGGCACGACGTTGCGCTGTTTCAAGCGCACACCTGAACCCGAGCAATGCAGCTGCGTCAGCCGGCAGAAAATTGAGGACCTGCTGGAATAAGCGAACGGAGTCTAGTTAGATGATGGCCTGGGCTGGGTATTCTCGACAGCAGTTACATACTCGTCAAATCCGAAGCTGACGAGGAAGGGCACGATTCGATCCCAACATTCCTTCATGCCGGGACTCATGTCAATCCCGAAACGCGATTGTTCAGGAAGCGCTCGGAGAACCTCCGGGCGGCCCAAAACAATACTTCGCTTATATGAAAGGCCGTTGGCTATAAACCAGGCACTGCAAAGCTGGTTGTAACGATACTCATCCACTTCATTGTCAAACTCCCCCGACCTGCCACTGAGCCAGAGTTCCGATATTTCTTCGTTCAAATAGATCTGGGCCCTCAAGTCATTGAATTGTTCAACCTCCAGGCGAGTAGCGTCCAGGATGGTTAGTTCCTGGTCGCGGAGCATTGTTTGATGACTTCGCTCCAATAACACCTGGTTCTGGCGAATCTCGACCGCCAGGAAGATTAATCCTGCTACCACACCGAGGTTCGCGAGCAACGTCAACCATTTATTCAGTTTGTCGAAATCCACAAGTGCGCTCCGGCCAGGAAGAACCAGCGGTTTGGAGGATTAGCTCGAGCCGGTCTCTCCAAGCTTGAACACGGAGTATACAGGGAGGCAAGGTTATCAAAACGACAAAGCCACTCCGAAGAGTGGCCCTGTCGTTACAGCTATTGTTGCGTGTAAATTCGACGATATTTTATGGAGCCACCAACTCGACCCAGGCGTCCATAACATCGATGGTGCAACCGTATTTGCTAAGCCCGTTTCCTAAACCCTGGGCCTCGATGATCTGTTCGCACGAGCAACCGGCGGTATCGGCGGTGCTATAGCTCCGATTTGGCCCTTTGCCTTTGCCCTTGGTCACCGTGTCGAACTCAAAACTATCATTGGTCATCAGCGCCCAGTGGTTAGGATTCAGCTGCCCGGACGTCGGAACTGATTCGGGAATGGTCGTTGCCGGACAGTTATCCAACACGTCGAACACTCCGTCACCGTCCTCGTCGCCGTAAAGCCCGACCAATAACGGATCGTGATCCGAGGAACGGAACTCATCGGGGTTGTAGAGTGCCGGCTGGTTGAAGTCGTTGTAGTCGAGCGCCCGTGGCTCGTCCGCATTGATATGCCAGATCGCCGCGCCGGTTACATTCGCCGCCATGGTTGGAGTCGCCAACGCATGATCCAGGGAGCCCGACTCGCTCAAGAAGTTGAACGAGTAGGCTCCGCTCGCGAAACCGGTACCGACCCATGTTTCAATGAGATCGCTGTAACCGGCCGCCTCGATCGTAGTAACCGGGTCCTCCTGGGAATAGGCGTTCAGATCGCCGATGATCAGAAAATCGTCGGAGCCGCTTCCCGTTGGATCCGTGGCGAGCCAGCCCACCAACGCTGTGGCGGCGTCAGTGCGAACGCCACTACAGTTACCCTGACCGTCGCCTATATCAGGATCGCCGACATCGTTGCAGTTGGAACCCTTCGACTTCAAGTGGTTGACGGCAACGGTGAACACTACCCCGTTCGTATTCTCGGAGAAGCTCTGCGCCAAAACCGGCCGGTTCTTATTGTCAAGGAACGATGGATCCACCGACGAATCGAGCACGGCAAACGGGCCAACGGGCGTAACCGACGCTGGCTGATAGATCAGTCCAACGCGGATCGCATCAGTACCGATGGGTCCGGCTGCAAGGTGCACATAGGTACCGGCTCCGGACACGGCGTTTAGCCCTGCCACCAGATCATCGATCGGAATATCGGTTGCATGATTCTCGATCTCGATCACCCCGACCACGTGAGCATCCAATGTCGTGATCGCGGTTATCAGTTTGTCCCGCTGCTGCATGAACTCGAGCGCATTGTCGGCGCCCCGGCATCCCAGGCTGCTGGACGGGCCGCAGATCGGCCCAGCGTTATCCAGCGTTGTGAAGTAGTTCAAAACATTGAACGACGCTACGCGAACTGCGCCACCAACAATTGGTGGTGTGGCTCGTGTGTTGACTCGTGTGAAAATCGCAGGAGCAACAGGATGCAACTCATAAGCTGAGAACGAGAAGCTCAGCACTCCCGTCACGTCCTCGACGGTGTCGCCCGTGCGAAGCGTGCCGCCTGCTCCGATGTATGGCGGCAGGGGCAGCGGGTTTTGCTCGTTGCTACCATCGTCCAGCTGAATCCGACTACGGTTATTAAGGTCTGACAATGCCTGTGCCGGGCCGCCAGGAGCCACGACGTTGGTCGGATTGTCGAGCACCGCGCCCACCGACAGGTCGACCTCGCCAAAGCGTCCCTGGTTGAAGTTGCCGGAGGCGTACAGGGTGCCCGGGAACCGGACCAGCATTCCCTCCGTATGCTCGAAGTCCAACACCGCGGCCACCGGCAAGGTGATGTCCGTCAGCGAGACGGAGGCGCCCGAACTGCAAACAGCCAGGTTAATGACCGTGTCGAGCCGGGTAAGTCCGAAGAACTCGTCGACGCTCCCCTGTACCCGCACGACGTCACCCTCGGCTACGGCCGGACCGAAGCCGTTATCTAGCACGAAGACGCCTTCGGATGTCAGTGGGTCGCTGTCGGCGTCGAAGTCTTCCTCCTGCAGGAAAAAGCCGCTAAGCCCGGTGCTGGTGTCCTGGAAATCGCCTACAACAACGCCTTCGATGATTACTCCCTGGGTGCCGTCAATCGGGCTGACAAGGCCTGGGCCCTGCACATCATGAATAAATGTCGCTGGATCGGCGCATGCACCAAATGGTGGCGGCGCTCCGCAGTCGTTAGCCGCGCCGGGCGTGCCCCGGTCGCCGTCGCCGAAAGGAGTAACGGCTGTACACCAGTTGGTGCCATCGTTGTTGTCCAAGGTCGGATCTTTCAGGGACATCGAGGCGCCGGTGGGATCGGGGAAAGCGGGGCCACCGTCCCATTCCACGCGATCGACCTCAGTGGGGCCCGTGTCAAGGAGAATGAGCTCGTCGTCACCATTGGCAAGAAAAAAGCCGGAGTACTGGTAGTCGACAATGACGCCACCGTTGGTGCCGGAGTCCAAGTTAATGCCCAGAACCAGATACCCTCCGGCGGGGATACTAAGCGGTCCGCCGTTACTGATCACGTGGCTATTGGTGCCGTTGTCCTGGATCGTCCAGCCGTTGATATTGATGGGACTTGCCGTCGGATTGTGGAGTTCGAACCACTCGCCGTCACTGTCGGAGACAGCAGACGGGTTTTGCATGATCTCGTTGATTACGATCTCCGGTACAGCCGCCAGCAGTTCGCAGGACGAGTAGGCGCCGATCGGGAACGGGGTCGCAGCGGTGGCGTTGGTGGTCTCGCCGTCGAGTGCGTTGGGCCCGCTGAAGGACCAGTTGGCGAGCACGAAGGAGGTGCCATCGGGGCCAGTGCCATCGCTCCGATAGGCCCATCCGTCCAGATACTCCCAGGGCTGGCCGTTGCCGTCAACGTTGATATCACCGAAGACGTCTACTACTCCTCCACTCATGAAGAGTTCGATGGCATCATCGCCGTTAATGCTCGCCGCGCTCGATGTGTAATTCGGACCGAAACCAAAAAAGCTGGCAAACCCGGTCGCCTCGGATGCGACATAGATGAAATCGCCTGCAGCTGCGGCTACCGCCGGGAACGTGAATTCCTCGCCATCACTACCACCCCCGTTATTGGCCGAACCGATCCCATAGATACTCAGGTCGGTAACGTCGTTGAGGACACAAATCTCAATCGCCTTTGGCACGCCGCCACTGAGTGGTCCGTCGATGACGCCGGTCACTACCAGGTCTGACGCCGCGGCCGAATTTGCCAACGTCATAAGTGCTGTCAATACAAGAATCTTGTTTCTCATGGTTTTCCCCAGAAATCGTCAGGAGCGATCTCTCTTCGTTATGTTAAGTTCTTAGGATTTTTGATTTATTTTGTTTCGCTATTTTTACTCCCTTGACCCGCTGATTGCCAATACTTGAGCGAACAAGGTTGCGCGTACACTTTGCGAAACGGCAGACGATTATTTTCGAAAGACTTTTTTGAAAACGAAACCGCGGTTACATTTCGCCATGTCTGGGATCGTCAGGATTTCCCGCACTACGAGGAACGGTAAACGAGTTATTCACCGTATCTATACGATCGCGAGTATGATCATGTGCGTGAAGCCGTATTTGAGTAGTCTTGGGCTGGCGGCGGTTTTTGCACTGACTGGTTGCGCTGGAGTCCTTGACCTGGACGACGCGCTCACGATCGCGCCCTACCATATCGAAGAGAGTGGGCGAGTTGTCGTCGAAGCGCGCGTAAATGGTCAGGGACCATTTGACTTCGCGCTGGACACCGGCTCGAGCATTTCCGCTGTGTTCGATGAGCTTCGTGACGATCTCGCACTTGAATCTATACCGGGCATAACGGTAATCATCCATGGCGCTGTCGCCTCCGGACGTTTTCCGTTGCTGGACGTCGACCGCCTGGAGGTTGGACGCGCGACCTGGGCCGAACCCAGGATAGTCTCACTGCCCGGCAAGACTGCGGCTGGCGCCAGTATAGATGGCCTGTTGGGAGTCGATTTCTTGCGGCGATACGCCGTTGGATTCTCCACCAGAGATCGCGTTGTGCGCCTCTACCCCCCGGACCTGGTCGCTCGCAGGTCCTATCGCGGTTGGGCCTCCGTCCCATTAGAGGCTATGCCTGTCGGGGAAAGCGGCGCAGCGCTGTACTTTATCGATATTGAAATAGACGGTTGGAAGATACCGGCAGTATTCGACCTGGGTGCTGGACTGAATATGATTAACTGGGCGGGGGCGCACAGCCTCCGTATCGTCCCGCCTGCAAGACGCGGCGATGATCAGATTTCCGGCGCCCTTGAGAGTTCGTCTGACGTCGCCTGGCTCGAAGCAGACGAAGTGAGGACGGCCAGTGTCCGGTGGCGCAACGAAAGGTTCTTGACCGCCGATCTTGAGATCTTCGAAACGTTAATGCTTCGTGACAGCCCGACCGTGATATTAGGTGCCGGCCTGTTCACGCAACGCGACTTTGTCATCGATTTTGCTCAGAGTCGATTGCTTGTAAAGATTGCAATGGATGAGGCAAATGAATCTGGCATCGCGTCGCAGAGTTCGGATCGTAAATGACCGGAGCGGTAAAGGAATCGTGGGACGCGAGAATGACGGCTGGGCCGCTTTTCGCTGCCTCGTTCGCCGGCATGCTGCTCAAGCCGCAATTACTTCGGCATAGTTGAAGGTCACGGATACGCTGATATCCGGATCCAGGCAGCCCATGATCGGACACAAGTCCGCAGATCGCTCGAGTTTTTCGCGGTCTGATTCTGAAAAAATTTTCGGAATATCGAAAGCCACGGCGATGGTGTCAACGTGCGGGAAGGTCTTGTCCATACCCGTCATCGTGACGTCGACAATACTGCCTCGGATATCCAGGTTATCGCGCCGCGCTATGGCGCCCATCGAAAGGAGCATACAACTGGCGAGACTGACACCAAGAAGACTCGCCGGCGAAAATTCGTCACCCTTGCCCGTGAATGGGCAGTCGATCTCCACGACATTGTGCTCTGGCATTTTCAGGGCAGTGACGTGCTGATCACTATCGTATTTTAATCTGAGCGTGCCCACGGTGCTCTCCCGTTCCCTGGTCCCACCACCTGGATCACGTGGTGGCGTTACTCACCACCCCAATTTATGCGTGGCGTTTTCGCAGTGCGCAATTCGGGATTACCCGTACGAGAGGTATGTCCGCATCGGTCGATAGCGGGCATGCTGGACAGTAGCGGGGCCGTGTCTAGTGGTGCGGCGGCGCCTGTGCTTCGAAAGTGCTTTCGCCGTAGTAGTCGACCCGTGTGTCTTCAGTGTAGCCACCCTCGAGCGCCATCAGCCAGATGAGCACGAGGATCGCGGCCGGCGGTCCGAGGATCGCAAGTTTCAGAGCCAGCCGCTCCCACTGCATGTGCATGAAAATGAAGATGATGAAGCCTGCCTTCACGAACATGAAAATCAGGATCAGCGTCGGGCGCATCGGGCCGTGAATATTCAGGTAGTCCACCATATAAGAAAAGAAGCTGACCACGAAAAGCAGCAGCCAGATCCACAGGTAGATCTTGATCGGGTGTTGTTGTCCTTCGTCGTGTGCCATTGGACGTCCCTTACCAGAGATAGAAAAACGCGAAGATAAATACCCAGACTAGGTCGACGAAGTGCCAATAGAGCCCGGCAATTTCGACGATCTCATAGTTGTTGCCACGCCGTTCATACACGCCTTTCTTGACGCGAATCGCGACCCACAACAGGTAAATCACGCCTGCTGTGACGTGCATGCCGTGGAAACCCGTGATCATGAAGAAACTGGAACCGAACTGCGCTGCGCCCATAGGGTTTGCCCAGGGACGTACGCCCTCGTCGACGATGAGCTTGGTCCACTCGAAGGCCTGCATGCCTACGAACGATGCACCAAGTAATGCCGTCGCGACCATGAGCCAGAAGGTCTTGTTCTTGTCCTTTCGATAACCCATGTTGACGGCCATCGCCATCGTGCCTGATGACGTGATCAGGATGAAGGTCATGATCGCAATGAGAATCAGCGGTATCGGATCGCCGCCGAAGGACAACGCGAACACCTCACTGGGTATCGGCCAGGGGTCTGTCGTCGAAATACGCACCGACATGTACGAGACGAGGAAGCAACTGAAGATGAATGTGTCGCTGAGCAGGAATATCCACATCATCGCCTTGCCCCAGGGCACGCCGAATACCTGCCTGTCCCTCGAGAAGTCGCCGGCGACGCCCTGCATGCCAGGCGCTTCGGCTACGTTATCCATCACTGCTTCAGACATAGATCAGAGTCCTTGTGTATCAGGTCGATAACAGCAAACCGAACATCACCAGCCACACGAGCAGCAGGTAATGCCAGTAAACGGTGCAAAGCACGACGCTCTCGCGGACCGAGTCCGGGTGCGCGCCGTTGAAGACGCGCAGTGTTGCGCGCGCCCACACGTACAAACCGCCCAGGATGTGCACTGCGTGCGCCACCGTGAGCAGGTAGAAGAATGCGTTTGCCGGATTGCTGAAAATGTATTGCCCGGAGGCCGACAGCATGCGCCATGCCACAAACTGGCCACCGAGAAACGCGATGGTCAGGGACCCCGTTACCAGCAGACCGGGCTTCAGACGCGATGTACTGCCACTGATTGCGCCGTTGCGAGTCCACTGAAACGCCAGGCTCGCGAGCAGCAGCGTGCCTGTATTGATCCACAGCAACTGTGGTTCCGTCAGCGGCACCCAGTCGCCATAGTCCATGCGCAGACCATAGGCGCTCATGATCAGCGCAAAGAACGACGTAACAACCGCGAGGAATGTCGTGAGCGCCACGGTCTTGGAATTGGCACCCATCGGCGCCTGGTTAGCGGTCTCGTCAACGGGTTCGGCAACCCACGGCTGCACATTGAATGACTGTTTCAGAAGCCAGCCGAGCAGCGTCGCCATGATGACGGCAAGTACGAGGAGAATGAATTCCACTAGTGCGGCTCCACTCCATGATCGCGTCCGGCCGGTGCCTCCGTCGACGGCACGGTCTGCGGGATGAAGTCATCGTCATACCCGGGCACGCTGTAGTCGTAGGCCCAGCGATGCACCTCGGGCAAATCATGGCCCCAGTTGCCGTGCTTCGGCGGTGTATCCGGTGTCTGCCACTCGAGTGTCGTTGCACCCCAGGGATTGGGATCTGCCTTCTTGCCGCTCTTCAGGCTCCAGATCATGTTGATGAAGAACAGTATCTGGGTCGCAGCCACGAACAACGCGGACAGCGTGATCCATGCATTCAGGTCCTGTGCGGAGGCCGGCATGAACTCGGTATTGCCCATTGCGAAGTAGCGACGCGGCACTCCCTGGAAGCCGAGATAATGCATCGGCAGGTAGATCGAGTAGGTGCCGAGAAACGTCATCCAGAAATGCCACTTGCCGAGCGTCTCGTTGTACATCTTGCCCGCGATCTTCGGGTACCAGTGATAGATCGCACCGAAGACGACGAGGATTGGCGACACACCCATCACCATGTGGAAATGCGCGACCACGAAATAGGTATCGGACAACGGCAGGTCAATCGTGACGTTGCCGAGGAACAGGCCGGTCAGGCCGCCGTGAATAAACGTGAAGACGAATCCGATCGCGAACAACATGGGCACCCTGAGATGGATATTGCCCTCCCACAGCGTCAGTACCCAGTTGTACACCTTGAGCGCCGTGGGTACGGCGATAATCAGCGTCGTCGTGGCAAAGAAGAAACCGAAGTACGGGTTCATGCCGCTGACGTACATGTGATGCGCCCAGACGACGAAGCTCAGGCCACCGATCGCAACGATGGCCCAGACCATCATGCGATAACCGAAGATGTTCTTGCGAGCGTGCGTGCTCAAGAGATCGGAAACGATACCGAACGCCGGCAATGCAACGATGTAGACCTCGGGGTGACCGAAGAACCAGAACAGGTGCTGGAACAGGATCGGGCTGCCGCCGGTGTGCCCAGGATCGGTGCCCATCGAACTGATGGCCGGCATGAAGAAGCTCGTCAGGATGGTCTTGTCGAGGATCATCATGATCGCGCTCACGAGCAGGGCCGGGAACGCGAGCAGGCCGAGTACCGTCGCCATGAAGATGCCCCATACAGACAACGGCATGCGCATCAGCGTCATGCCACGGCAACGTGCCTGCAGCACCGTCGTCACGTAATTCAGGCCACCCATCGTAAACGCAACGATGAAGACGCCGAGTGAACCGAGCATCAACAATATACCGAGATCGATGCCGGGGGTGCCCGGCATAATGGCCTGCGGTGGATACAGCGTCCAGCCGGCACCTGTCGAACCTCCCTCTACGAAAAAGCTGATCATCAGGATGATGACCGACAACAGGTATACCCAGAAGCTGAGCATATTCATGTACGGAAATACCATGTCGCGGGAACCGCACATCAGCGGAATCAAGTAATTACCGAAGCCGCCGAGGAACAACGCTGTTAGCAGGTAGATCACCATGATCATGCCGTGCATCGTGACGAACTGGTAATAGTTCTCCGGATTGATGAAGGAGAACGTATCCGGGAAGCCGAGTTGCAGCCGCATTATCGCGGACAGGATCAGGGCGACAACGCCAACCAGGATCGCCGTGATGCCGTATTGCACCGCAATGACTTTGTGGTCCTGACTCCAGACGTACTTGGTGATAAACGTCTGTGGATCGTGATGCTCGATTTCGTGATCGCGATCAGCAATAGAAACGTAGGCCATCTTCAGTCCTTGTTAAAGCGTATTAATGTAGGCGACGATATCTTTGATCGCTTGATCGTCATGCAGGATACGACCCATGAAGCCCATCTGCATGCCGTAGAAATCGTTGAGGTGGGAGCCGCGCACGCCGCTCCTGAAATTCTGCAGTTGCCGCTCCAGATACCAGTCGGTCATGCCGGCAGCGCGCGGCGCATTTAACGCTTCCACGCCCATGCCGTCGGCGCCATGACAGTAGGCGCATACGCGATACAGGCGTTCGCCACTGGCCACGTCACCTTCAATAGTTGCAGGCGGCGGTGTATCCGGCATCGACTGGATATGGGCGATGACGTTGCTGATCGCCTCGTCCGTTGCCAGCGAATTCGCCATCGGCGCCATGGTTCTGCCGTACAGATCGTCCTCGTGCGTACCGCGCAACCCGGCCTTGTAGTTCTCGATTTGCCTGCGGAGGTACCACTCGCTCTGACCCGCCAGTTTCGGCGCATTCAGCGCCTGCATGCCCTCGCCGTTCTGACCATGACAGGCGGCGCAAACGATGTACTGTCCTCTACCGGCGACGGCATCGCCCGGCTGGCGGTTAAGGGTGTCGGCGTAGGTCGGGTGCCCGGCGAGCCAGGTCTCGAAGTCTCCCTGCTCTTCGACGATGACCGCACCACGCATCGTGTGATGCGCGATTCCACAGAGTTCCTCGCAGAGCACCTCGAAGCGACCCGTTTTGGTCGGTGTCAGCCAGAGGAAAGTCTGCATGCCCGGGATCAGGTCCATTTTTACGCGGAACTGTGCGACCGCAAAGTCGTGCAGGACGTCTTTTGAACGCAGCAAGAACTTGACAGGTTTGTTCACTGGAATGCGGACTTCCGGATTCTTGACGAGTACATCGTCCTGGCCGTTCGGATCTTCGGCGACCATGCCGAACGGATTTTCCATTGTGATCAGTTCGGCCCGTACCTCGCCGAACTTGCCATCTTCGCCTGGAAATCGGTACGTCCAATGCCATTGCTGACCGACCGCCTCTACCTCGTGGGCATCCTCGGGCACGTTGACGAACTTCGCCCACACGAGGAGCCCTGGCGTCAACATCGCAGCGACGCCGACAGTCGTTAGTAACGTAAGCCACGTCTCGAGCTTCTTGTTCTCAGGTTCGTACTTGGCGCGCGCCTCTTTCTTGTACCGAAACTTGATGATGCAGGCGGCCATGAACAGGTTGACTGCGACGAACACCACACCTGTCACCCACAACGTGATATCGACCGTGAAATCGACCATGCCCCAGTTCGAGGCTAGCGGAGTAAAAGTCCAGGGGCTGAATACGTGAAAGAGTAAGGAACCGACAACAAGCAGGATCAAGACGACAGCAAGAGGCATACTTCATGCTTCCTTTAGGTGATCTTCGCGATGTGTTGCCAGCAGTGACGAGGGCCCCGCCGGTTTTATTTTTCAGTTCGTTCCCAGCGAGACGCAACCCCCCGTTTCGCGCTTGTTCAAATCTCGCTGGACGAACTGACCCCAACCGAGGATAGAGGAATCAGTAGCGGATTTCCACAATTGACAGGCGCTGAAACCGCTTCAGAAGTCGATCCTGACGTCGTCTCGAACGGCCTCCTCGGCCCGCCTGAGATCGGCTTGCAACTTGGCGAGTTCTTCGGCCAGGGGGCTCGTCAGCATGGCCGCTTCGACCTCGAGGTCCAGCTCGGGAACCACAATGTGGGCAACGGGCTCCTGTACCTGCACCTGCGGTGACGGTCCCGGCCGGCCCAGGTTGACCAGGTTGATAATCGCGAGCATGCCGAACGCAGCCGCGATGCCTGTCAGGCTGCTCGCCCACCAGAACAAGGGTGAGCGTGTAGCAGGCGTCCGCTGTCTCGCCGACTCTGGTGTGACGTTCTGCAGTGACGCATTTATGCGGCTGTCGAGTTCCGCGGAAATCCCGGCGTCGATGTTCGCTGCGTCTTCACGCAACTGCCTGGTGAATTTATCCATAAGCTTCACTTCCCGGGTCTTGTGCCCCGTTGTTCATTTCCGCCTCGAGCGCGCGGCGACCGCGAAGCAGATTGACTTTTGTCCATGACGAAGAGCGTTCGAGTACGGCGGCGATGTCCTTGATCGACATGTCTTCGACATAGCGCAGCCACATGGCCGCAAAAACTTCCTCCGACAACAACCGTTTGGCGTTCCGCCACAGGTTGTGCCGCTCCGATTCGGCGATGCAGTGAGCGAGCGGGTCGTTGCTCACATCACTCAGCTCGCCGAGTTCCGCTACGTTTTCCGAGCGGAGCCTGCCGGCATTACGAATCGCGATTCGATACAACCAGGTACTGAAGCGCCATTGCGGGTTGTATGTCGCGATGTAGCGATACGCATTGATAAACGTATCCTGCAGTGCGTCCTCAGCATCTGCATGGCTCGCGCAACGCGTCAGCAAATATCGAAACAGGCGCTCGCGATAACCGTGGACGAGTTCAGTAAACGCCTCCACAGAACCGCCTTTGGCGGCATTGATCAGTTTCAGTTCGTCGCTCACGCCGTGAGCCTGCCTCACTTCTCGGCTTGTTAGTCGTCTAGAGCCGCAATCAGCATCTCGGGGTCGACCGCCACGCTGATTTTCAGTTTCGAGCCTTCGACATCAACGCTCGTGCCCTGCAGGAATTCCGAAATATCCGAATCCATATCGTCACTGAACATCGTCAGACTGATCAGCCCGCGGACAATGCTCGCAAGAGACTCCGCCATTTCCGGCTTTTTCGCGATCAACTGTGTCTCCACCGCGATTTTGCCGGCGACATCGGCGACCAGCACGGCAACCTGTTCGGTGTTTCTGAGGATGTTAGATTGCCAACCACCCTCGCCGTTATCATCAACCAGGTCCGCCTTCATACCAGCCTGGATCAGGCTCTTCTCGGCCGCAATCACGACCAGAGTGCCGTTGGTGGTCTTGCGGCGTGGCAGCTTGCCGTCGCTTACCAGCAATGCCTCCATTTTGTCGCGCGTGGATGTGGCCAGAAGCCTGTTTTTCAGGGCAAACGTGAAGTAGACACCGTTTTCGAAGGAGTTGATCTCGATGTCGCCATCGTCATCGTCTCCATCATGGTCATGCCCATCACCTTCCGCGAAATAGAATGTCCTTCCCTTGTGCTCGAAAGTCTCGAGTGACTCGGCACCTGCAGCGACCGCGAGCAGTTTGTCTTTGGACTCCTGGCTGATGTCGCCTTCGAGCAGCACAACCGCGCCGCTCGCCTCATCGGAGAACGCGGTAATGCGATCCGCCTCCTTGTCGAGGTCAATGCCGGCATCGTCGTGAATGTCAGCAAAGACTTCGCGCTGCAGCCAGCCATAGAGATGCTTGCCGGCATCTGACGTGCGCATTTCCTCGAAATCGGCGTGGAAATACCACGTTGAAGTGGCCGGGACGCTGTCGGGCGCAACGGCTGCAAAGGTAAAGCCGGGGATAATCAGCAACAGGCCGACAATCAGCAGTCTCGTTTGTCGCATGCGTGAGTTCCTTTTCAGTGGGGATTTACAGGCTTATAGCGCTCGTGCTGCCAAAAGGTTACACAGTCCGGTACCTGGCACCGCTTTTCGAGCTTTTCGAGCTTTTCGAATGTTTCGAACGTTTGACCTGACCATACGTTCGAAACATTCGAAAAGCTCGAAAAGCTCG
>Ga0070727_10001831_pt1 | contig 21454 bp, 11 predicted proteins | sample tdAd472_FD_66722 | JGI IMG/M metagenome (GOLD analysis project Ga0070727, IMG submission 66722) | Marine sediment microbial communities from the Atlantic coast under amendment with organic carbon and nitrate - tdAd47.2 | ecosystem: Environmental > Aquatic > Marine > Coastal > Sediment | place...
TATGACAGCGATGGTCTCGACACCGGCTCCATTCAGCGTGCCCAGATAGACGAAGTAGGTTGGAGCCGCGACGAGGCAGATGTCGCCGGGGTCGAACAGAACGTCGGTCAGATGCTGCAGAAACTGCTGCGAGCCCGAGGTGACCACGACATCGTCGGCCGTCACGCCCAGCGACTCGACCGAGTGACCTTCGACGCCGGCGAGATGCTCAAGCAGCAGCGAGCGCAGTTCGCCACTGCCGGCGGTCGCCGCGTACTGCAGAGCAGATTGTCCGGTCTCTTCGTCGGCCAGCAGCCGCCCGACGACGTCAGACACTTCCGAAACCGGCAGCGTCTTCGGATCGACGAAACCGGCGGCCAGCGAGATGACGTCCCGGTTTTCGAGCCCCTGCTGCATCAGAAAGCTGATGCTCTGATCCGCCGCCCACTGGCGACGCTGGCTGAAGTTGATGGCCGGAACTGACGAAGAGCTGGGAGTGGTCATTGAGGTTTGCTGTCTGGCGTTGATTGAAGAAGTAGCGGAGCGGCGCGAGCCGCCCGGCGTCTCGCTGGAAACGCGACCGGACGGCTTGCGCCGTTCCGCTACTTTGAGGGCGGACTCAGTCCGAGCCGCTTCAGAATGTAGGTCTCGCAGATCCGGTAGTACGTCACCATCGACGCGATGTCGATCCATTCGTCGACGGCGTGCAGGTTGCCGACGAGTGGGCGCGACAGGTTGACCGGAATGCCGTACTGGCGGAAGAACCGGCCGTCGCTGCCGCCGGACGCTTTGACCAGACGCACGGGCTCGCCGGTGAGTTCGGCGGTGACTTCGCTGAAAAGTGGGTCGGGATCGAGGTGAGTCGGCTCGGCGGTCATCAGCGGTTCCAGCACGCAGTCCGGGCCGAGGATGTCTTCGACCGTGCTGCGCAGCCCAGCCAGCGACTGCGGCGGCGGGAAGCGGATATCGACGACGGCTTCAGCGTGATCGGGAATCCGGTTCGGCGTTGTGTTTGGTGTGTTGACGATTGTGATGCTGCACGTCGGGAACCAGTGGTTGACCTGCTCCTCGATCGGCGCGTCCGGCCAGAATGCTGCGAAGTGGTTTCTCAATGCCGCCAGGCGGTCGATCAGTCGTTCGAGTGCGTTGTCGCCGAGCCAGGGGCGGGCTCCGTGAGCTTCGTGGCCGGTCGTTCTGATTCTGGCGTGCAGGACGCCTTTCTCCTCAACGGTCACATCGTTAAGCGATCCGCCGTCGGGAATGATCGCCAGGCCGCAGCGGAGTCCGGCATTGTCCAGCAGAAAGCGAACGCCGTCGGCACCGCCGCGTTCCTCGTCCGAGGTCAGCATCAGTCCGAGCGAGATGCCCGGATATCGACAGTGCAGGGAGCAGAACAGTTCGTGCAGGATCGCGTCCTGGCCCTTCATGTCGCCCGAGCCAGGGCCGTAGATCCGACCGTCAACGACCTTTGAGTGGTAGCAGTCGGCCTGCGGATGCTCGATCACGTCGAGATGCCCGTTGAGCAGGATGTCGGGGACCTCGACACCCTCCGGCCCGGCGACCAGCGAGCGGTGTCCGTTCTGATCGAAGTACCGGACCGCGACACCGGGCAGGCTGTCGAGATGGTTGTGCAGAAACTCGAAGCACCGCTGCCGTTCGTCCGGTCGGTTTTCCGTACTGGGAATCAGAATCAGATCGCGCGTGAGGGCGACCAGCCGATTCTGCAGTTCGACGTCCGTTGTCATGAGAACGGTGATTCCTCTGTGTGTCGTTTGTCTGTCTTCCGTAGCGAAACTCGCCAAGAGTTTCGGCTGAACGTTGACGCCGAAACTCTTGGCGAGTTTCGCTACGGCGACGATTGGTTTCGGCAGCCCCCGCTAATCCGCCGGGGCCTTGAAGACCTCGTGCAGCGGGTCGCCGCCGGCTCGCAGGTAGGCGACGAGATCCAGAATCTCTTCCTGCGTCAGTGTGTCGAGCAGGCCTTTGGGCATCATCGAAACTTTCGACGGCACGGACTCTTCGATTTCGTTGACGTTGACCGGCGTCAGTTTGCCGGGATCGAGCATGTTCTCGCTGACGAGGTAGTTGTCGCCAGCAAGGTTCACGATGCGGCCCGTCACGGCCTTGCCGCTTTCGAGGATGAACGTCGTGGCTTCGTACTGGTCGGAGACGACCTTACTGGGTTCGACCAAAGCTTCGAGCAGATTCAGGTCGTTGAACCGGCGACCGGCTCCCGTCAGGTCCGGGCCGACAATGCCGCCCTGGCCAGCGAAGCGGTGGCATTTGAAGCACGCGGCCTGCGAGAACATGCGGCGTCCGCGTTCAAAGTCGCGGCCACTCAGCTTTGTCTGCACCTGCGGCAGCAGTTCGTCGATCGTCCACTGTTTGACAACGGCTCGCGGTTCGATGACCTCGGCTTCCGGCTGTGGCTCGGCAGCGATGATGTCAGCGAGCTGTGTCTTTTCCTCGTCGCTCAGGCTGGCGATCACTTCGTTGCGGATGTTCTTCAGGAATCCGCCAAACGAGTGCCCGCCACGATGCCGGGCCGCCTTGTTAAACCACGCGAGATAGCGCTGGCGGTCCTCGATCGACCAGCCCTCTTTGGCGCTCCGTAACCACAGCGCCAGCTGCAACTGCTCTTCCTGCGTCGGCGCCTGTTCGAGCAGATCGAGCGTCCGCGGTACGACATTTGGGGCGTTGAGGTAGATAAGCAGTTGCGACAGCTCGCGATTCAGACGAGTCGACTGACCGGGGTAGTGGTTGTCGAGGTAGCCGATCAGTGTCTGCCGGGCCTCGTCGGCGGGTTCTCCGAATCGGATGAGAACCAGCGAGATTGCTCGCAACAGATCAACCTGCTGCCGCTCGGAAAGGTCCGACCACGAGTTGATCACAATCCGTTTCGAGATACCCGTGACCGCCTGCCGGTGCTCATCCTCCGGAACATCAGCCGCACGCCGGGCTCCCGCGATGATAATGCCGATCTGCTGATCGATGGGCATGCCGGGCATAATTCGAGCAACGTCGCCCCACTGACGCATGGGGATGTGTTCGAGAGCGATGCGGGCGGCATATCGAATGTGGCGATCTTTGCTTGACAACAACGAGACAATGAACGGTACCCGCTCCGTGTGGCCAGGTTCATGAAGAGCGTCCAGTTGCCGTCGCCGTTCGACGGCGTCATTGACGGGGGCAACCGCAGCGGGAGCTGTGGATTCCTTGCCAGTGTATGTGACGCGGTAAAGACCGGACTGTGTGCGCCGACCGCCGATCGTGAAGTACATCGCGCCGTCCTGCGGGCGGATGACGATGTCGGTGAGCTGCAGCGGGACTCCCGAGGCGAAGCGTTCGGCGGTGCCGGTGTAGGTTGCTCCGTCCGCTTCCATATGGACAGCGTAGAGGACGCTGTAGCTCCAGTCGCAGATGAACAGAGCGTTCTGGTACTTCGCCGGAAACTTTGCCCCCGTGCCGAACGTGATCCCGGTTGGCGAGCCGGGGCCGATGTTGACGACGGCTCCGAGGCTGTCCGGGTAATAGTCCGGCCATTTGCCGGTGCCGGAGCGCCAGCCGAACTCGGCGCCGCTGACGACGTGGTTGACTCGCGTCGGACGGTACCACGGCGTGCCGACGTCCCATTCCATGTCGGCGTCGTACGTGAACAGCTCGCCCTGCGCGTTGAAGGCGAGGTCGTATTCGTTGCGGAAGCCGGCTGCGATCAGCTCGAACGACTTGCCTTCCGGATCCGTCTTCGCGACCCAGCCGCCAGGAGCCAGCTTGCCGACCGCGTGACCGCCGGCGTCCCACATGCGAGGCAGCAGTTGGTCCTCGTCCCAGGTGCGCGGCAGCCGGGACGTTTCCGGATCGGGGATGTCCGTATGGTTGCCGCCGCAAATGTAGAGTGATTTACCATCGGGGCTGAGTACGACCGCGTGAGGTCCGTGCTCGCCGCCGCCGTTGATGGCTCGCAGCAGCTTGACGTCGTCGAGCTGGTCGTCGCCGTTGGTATCCCGCATGCGGTACAGGCCCGAGCCCTTGCCGTTGACCATCACGTACAGGCTGTCGAACGCCCAGAGCAGCCCCTGAGCCATGCCGAGGTTGACGGGGATCTCTTCGACAGTGGCTGATTCGCCGGCGCCGATTTCCGGAACCGTGATCCGATAGAGCTTGCCGTACTGGTCCGACGTGATCAGCCGGCCTTTGCCATCGACGCACAGGCTGACCCAGGATCCCTGAGCTTTCGGCACCGAGTAAAGCAGTTCGGCCTGGAAGCCTTCCAGCAGCCGAATCTGTTCGGCGGGAGTTGACTGAGGAGCAGGTGGCGGCGGAGCGGCTTCAGTGACCAGTTCAATTCTGGCAATCTCCAGCCGGCACTTCCCATTGCTGGGATCGATGCGCAGCTGCGTGACGTCCTTCTTCGTCTTGAAGTAGACGTTGATCGTTTTGAAGTCGCCGTTGCCTCGAACTTCATAGCGAACCGACCGCTGCTCGCTGAAACCGTCGTTGCCGGCTTCGGCCCAGAAGACCTGCCCGTCGAGCCGACCATCGAACTTCGCATGAATCTTCAGCAGCTTCTCGCCGCCGGAAGCCCGCAGTTTCGTCGCGAAATGAGGGTCCTGGTTCGAACCGGTGACAATTAGGTGGCCGTCTTTCGCTTCCAACTGGACGCCGGTGACGGGTTTCCAACCGGCGTCGCCGTCGGCGAAGGTCCACGTTACTGAGTCCGGTGCGGCGTCGGCAGCCGAGGCCGCTTGAACAAGCGTTGTTGTCGTCAGTGCAAGGGACGTCAGCAGGTAAGCCGTCATGCGGAAAATCGTCGGCATGGAGAGGCCTCGATCGAGATGAGGTTTGGGTGGGAAAGTCATCGCTGGATGGTCCATTAGAGTGAAGCTTTCACGAGTTCTCCACTGTGCGGTAACGCGCTCGTGGAGGAGCGAGCATTGTCGGATTGAAGGCGAACCACAGGCCCTGTCTGTTTGCCGCGTCACCGTCGATTGTTGACGGCGTCGATTGTTGACGGCGTCGATTGTTCCCCGTCAGAGTCCCGCTCTGCCTTGTTTCGAATTGCGAACAACTGACTCGTGACCCGGAGCTGACCATGTTGACTCGGATTGTCCTGCTGCTGTTTGTTGCTGTGTTCGTTGTGTCTGGTGCCGGTTTGCGGGCGGCTGACGATCTCACGAAGCAGCCGGGGTATGTGCTCGGCGAGTTCATTTACGAGGAAGCTCCGTTCCCGCAGTGTCATGCCTCGACGATCGAGGAGACGCAGGACGGGCTGGTGGCCGCGTGGTTTGGTGGGACTCGCGAGAAGAATCCGGATGTCGGCATCTGGGTGTCTCGCTGGAACAACGGCAAATGGTCAACGCCAGTCGAGGTGGCCAACGGCGTGATCAGTCCGGAGAAGCGACATCCGACATGGAATCCGGTGCTCTTTCAGCCGAAGACCGGGCCGCTGCTGCTGTTCTACAAAAACGGGCCGAGTCCTCGGGGCTGGTGGGGCGAACTGATTCGCTCAAGTGACGGCGGAAGGACATGGTCGAAGATGGAACGGCTGCCGGACGGCATTTTCGGCCCGATCAAGAACAAGCCGATTCAGCTCGCCGATGGCACGATCGTCTCAGGAGTCAGCACCGAGCACGACGGCTGGCGGGTTCACATGGAACTCAGCACCGACAACGGGAAGACGTGGACGGCGACCAGGGCGCTCAATACGAAGGACGAGATGGATGCCATCCAGCCGGGACTGCTGACGTTTGGCGACACGATTCGCATTCTGTGCCGCAGCCGGCAGGGGCAGATCGCAACGGCGACATCAGACGATGGCGGGAAGTCGTGGAGCAAAATGAGCCTGATCGATCTGCCGAACCCGAACAGCGGTATCGACGCGGTGACACTGAAGGATGGCCGCGGACTGCTCGTTTACAACCACACAAAACGCGGCCGCAGTCCATTGAACGTGGCGGTCTCAAGCAACGGAACCGACTGGAAGCAGGTTGTGACGCTTGAGAACGAACCGGGCGAGTACTCGTACCCGGCGATCATTCAAACGTCCGACGGCAAGGTGCACATCACTTACACCTGGAAACGCCAGCGTGTGAAGCATGTGGTGCTCGACGCGACGGCGTGGTAAGGCGAGCGGCAACGGAGGGCATATCAGTGGTGGACGAGGTCACGAGTCCCATCGGCACAGGACTCGTGACCTCGTCCACTGATATGGCTGGACCAGCCATTATTTCTACGGCAGGAATAATTTGTTCTGCCGTTCGCCTGAGAGTACGTCCCGGCGAGTCAGGTTTGGAATTCCGGGTCGCGACGGTTGGAGCGAGGTACTTGCAAACCCCTGGGAATTCCTTCACAGGCTCAGTCCAGCCGCGGCCACCGGAAGATTGCCCCTTGAATCGTGGGACGGGAACTTCGAACCGGCATTCGCTGTTCAATCAGCGTGATTCCTGCTGGCCGCGTTGAGGACGCGACTGCTCGTCCGTTTTAAGCATGTGCGGTGAGGGGGGGCCGAGTTTTTCGCTGCTCGTCGCGTCCGACTCCTCGCCATCGCGAATGCCGTACACCGTTGTGTGCTCGGGTGTCGGTTGCGCGGCAGCTGCTTCTGTTTCGGACTCAGGCTGGTCAGCCGGAGACTCGGTATCAGCCGCTGACCGTGGCTTCCCGCTGTTGGGAGCGTTCGGAAAAGGGACGTCGGCTGCGGCCTCCTGAGCCGCAGCGTCGACCTGCATGATCATCTCGCCGAGCTTCCAGCTCAGCAGAGCCGGCAGGAGAACGAGATCGGCAACCAGAGCCGTGCCGATCATCGCGGCCATCAACCAGCCAAAGCGGCTGATGAGCAACAGCTCGGCCGGCAGCAGAACGAGCAGGCCGGTTCCGACGACGATGCTTGTCTGGCAGAGTGCCGGTCCACAGTGTCCCAGCGCGTGAGCTACGGCTTCGGTTCGGCTCTCACCGTTGCGGGCATTCTCGCGGAACCATGTCAGCAGGTGCAGCGTGCCGTCGACGGCGATCCCCAGCGCGACAGATGCCGTGATCATCGTTCCGATGTCGACCTTGATGCCGTACCAGGAGATTGCCCCGAAGACCGTGCTGATGGGCAGCACGTTCGGCAGCATTGTCACCAGGCCGGCGCGAACACTTTTCAGCACGTACGAAATCACGGCGCCGATCACGACGAAAGCGATCAGAAAGCTCTTGATCAGACTGGTGAGGATCGCCTGCTGAGTTTCCAGAAACAGCGGGACCATTCCGGTGACAACGTGATTGGAACCGGCCACGGACTTCGTTTCGTTGCGGACCAGTTCGTCGATCTCGCGAGTGAGGACCGAGTAATCGCAATCGGTCATGATGTTGACCTGAGCTGTGATGCGCCACAGTTCGTCGGTGTCCGCGATTGAGACTTCGCGAAACTGAGCCTTTTGCCCCAGACCGAGATCGCCCGCCACACGCTGAAACTGCGTTTGAGCTTCTGCTTCGCTGGCCGGCAGCGTCAGGGAGATTTCATCCCGCGCGAGGCGAATGAAGTTGCTGGCCGATTCGTTCTCCAGAATCTTCTGCTCAGCCGTCTTGTCCATCCGCCGCAGCAGCGGATTCGTGATCTGACGGTCGAGATCGTCCTGCGACTCTTCCACTCGAAACGTGGCCAGCGACAGCGCACCGGTTACATCAGGATGCTCGTTGACCAGCCGGCGTTGAATGCGGCGCACGATCTCCTGCCGTTCCGCGAAGAGCAGCCCGCCTTCCTGCGGAGCGCGGCTCTCGTCCGAGAACCGAACGACGACGTCGACGGGAATAATCCCGCCGATGTTCTCTTCCAGCCAGTTGTAGTCGGTGACGATCCGCGACTCCTGCGGGAAGAAACGAATGACCTTTGTTTCCGTATCGAAGTTCTTCAGGCCGATTGAACAGACGGCGAATACCGCGAGGCATGTCGTGGCAACGGCGACGGGACGACGACCGATCTGCCGACCGATCTGTGGCCAGCGATTGCCCACAATCGTCTTCTTCTCCTCGGCCTTCTGCGGCAGATACAGCAACAGTGCCGGCAGGGCGTAAAGGATCGCTCCCAGCCCAACGAGGCAGCCGAGGGCTGAGTAGAGCCCGAAGTCGGAGACCGGCTTGAGCGGGCTGGTCGTCAGAGAGAGAAGCCCGAACGCTGTTGTCAGACTGGCGAGGAAGCAGGGTCTCGCGGCCATTGTTGCCGCTGCGATGGGAGCGCGGTCTGGCGCGGTGTGCAGCGCATGTTTCCAGTAATTCGCTACGTGAATGGCGCCGGAAATCGTCAGCACGAGCAGCAGCGTCGGCATGACGACCAGCACCATATTCATGCTGCCGCCGGTGACCGGCACGGTCGACGTCGTGAGAATGACGGTGTAGTACGAGACGAACAGAACAAGGCTGGCGAGAACTCCGCTGCGGAGCATGAGGAAGGCCAGCACGATGCCCACAAAGCCGGAGAACAGGATGATCGAGCGGCCGGGCAGGTTCCAGATGGGGAACTCGCGATTCCAGCCCGCGTGCTTGATCGAAGCGTTCAGAGCGGCACCAGCGACCGGGCGTCCTCCCAGGTGCAGCGTTTCGTCAGGGATTCCGAGTTCCGCGGTGATTTCCCGAATCTCGGCAATGGCCAGCTTCTTGTCTTCTTCGCCGGCCTCATTGAGAACGACGGCGACGGTGAGCGGGGAACCCGGAGCAAAGAACGCTGACTCCACCAGCTTTGGCGAGTCCGGCGTGTCGTCAACCGTCAGAGACTCCAGCAGCGCGATCACCTGTGCTGACTGTTCGCTGCCCGCGTGCATGCCGTCCCAGCGGATTTGAGCATGATGTTCGGGAAGGCTCGGGAAAGGCTCCGGAACTTCAACGTCTTCGACAATCTGCTGAGCAATCGGGTAATCATCGATTGACTTTTCGGGCACCCATTCCGCGGCAGGATCCAGCGTTTCGATCGTCAGGCCGAGTTCGGACTGCAAGCGGTCCTGAGCCATCCTCAACGTCGACCGCTGGCGTTCGGCACCGAGTTCCGTGAGCTGCAGCTTGAGTGACCCGGTGCCGATCAGAATACCCTGCAGCCGCGCTAGCGCTTCGTCGTGGGGAACGCCCTCTTCCTCAATCCGACGCAGGATGCTTTGCGGTGTGACGACCTTCTCCACGTAGCGCGAGCCGCCATGCAGAACACCGTCCTCATCCGCGACTCCTGCCATGCGATCGTGCAACCAGGTGACTCGCGGGTCGTTCAGTGAACTCCCTTCCCACGACACGAGAACGCTCTCGCTGTGCGGAAAATGCTCCTGGTACCAGTTCAGGGCGACAGTATTCGGATCGTCAGACGGCACCCACTTGCGGATGTCGTTGTCCATGTCGACCTTGGAGAGTGCCCAGAGCGATGGCGGCACGAGAGCTGCCATCAGGACCAGCACCCAAAGGCCCATACCGTGCCCCCAGGGATCTTTCTTCTCGAGAAAGTGCGTCATGCTGCTTCTCGCCTGAAAGTGTCCGTGTCTCGATGGTCGGCGATTCGGGCGATGGCCAGTCTGCCCAGCGGCGCTCGCAGCCCGGCATGTACGCTCATCCGGACTGATGGAGTCATTCGACACGAACCTCTGCGGTTTTGGCTGCGACTTCAGCCAGAAAATCATCGACGTTTAGCTCGATGCGTCCGCTGAATCGAAAGTGTTGTCGGAGCAACGGTCGCAAGCCGGTCTCCATACGGCCATATCGACCGGATTGGCGAGACCGTCCCGCTGTTACGGAATGAAAAGGCCAGCCCGAGCTTCCGGCCCCCAGAGATACGACTGGCGACAATCATAACGACAGGCAGGAAATTGTCTGGAGTTCCGGCTGATTCGCAAAGAGCAAGTCGCGAACTGGCCGGGGTCATATCGTTCAGTAAAACAGGGAAGGCCGCGTAGACAGCGAAGACGCCAGGTTGCGGCTCCTGAGGCGGCGACGTTTGTGAAAACCGCCGGGACGGGAGGCGATGACCGCCGCCAGCGGTCCAATAAAAAACGACCGCGGCAACGTGCGGCGGTCGTCCTGAAAGCGATCTCGACTGCAAGGTCAGCCCGGCTGATGGCTAGTCATCCTCCCAGTCGTCGTCTTCGTCGTCATCATCATCGTCGTAGTCGTCATCGAGGTCGTCTTCATCGTCGTCGAAGTCATCCTCGTCGTCGTCCAGGTCATCATCGTCATCATCATCCAGCTCGTCGTCGTCGTCATCGTCCCATTCATCATCGTCGTCGACGTCGTCATCGCCTCCGTCGTCGTAGAACGATTCATCGTTCTCTTCGTCTTCCAGACGGGCATCCAGAACAGCGGACAATGGGCCCGCTGAAGAGGCTGAGGTTGAAAACTTCCAGTCGGTGACGTCCCATGACAAAGACATTTCCGTGTCTCCGCTGCAATTGCCTGAGTCGAGATAAGGTGTGGTCGGTAAAGGTTTCGCAGAGCAGGCGGAATGCCCAGCTTGTGCGATGCGCGCGGTTAATTATTTGAACGCCTGGAACGTGTCAAGCTTCGCTTTCGCGTCGCGTTTCCAATTCCTGGATCCGGTCCTGGCGACAGGAATCTCATGTCGAACCTGAGCTGTCGAAAGTCAGCTCCAACACCGGAAACTCGCGACCGTTCTGACATTCGAAAACTGAACTGGGATTCGGCAGAGTGACGCAGCCGGTGCAGAGAAACCGTCCGATTCGCTGAGGATTTTCGTGAATGGTGTGGGCCGGTGATCGAATCGAGCTTCGGCGGAGACTCGTGGCGTGGTCGACGGCTCAGATTGGCACGCGGCCACGAGCTGATTCGGTGGTCCACTGAAACGCGTAGGCGTCGCCGAGCATTAGCCGCGTCAGTTGAATGATCTGGTGCGTGTGGCCGACGAAGTGCGTCACCGTGTGAGACAGCGCACCAAACACGGTGACGTCGAACCCCTGAATCGATCGTGGATCGTTCAGTGTGTCGGAGGGCAGGCTCCGGATCGTGGCTTTCGCGGCCTCGACAGTGCGTCCCACGATCGCGAGCAGTTCGTCGCCGGTCAGTCCGCCCGTTGCAGAGAACTCGGCGTCGCGATCGCGTTGGTCCGGTTGCTGTCCGACGCCGCAAACGGCCCACTGTTGTAAATTGCCGCTGATATGCAGCAGCAGATTCCCAACGCTGTTCATGGAAGGTTCGGGACGCTGCCAGAGTTGCTCGTCGCTGAGCTGCCCGACACAGTGTCCGATCTTTTTCATCGACTCATCGAGCAGCCCCTCGAATTCAGCGGCGATCAACTGTTCGAGCGGCGGCGTCTCACCGGCCATGACTTCTTCCTCTGCGGTGCGGTCGTTTTCCTGACTGGCTGACTGCCACAGGCTGCACAAGCTGTGGCGTGTCGTTGAGTTCGTGAGCCTGACCGGCCTGTCACCGGGAAACTCGCGACGAAGGTTGCAGACAGCGAGGCCGCGACGGCTGACCCGCCAGGCGGATGTCGATACGATCGCCCCGCGTCCTGATCTCCACAAGCCTCGAACAGAGAGCGAGCCATGCCGCTTCAGACAGACCGCCTGATTTCCCGATCCGTGACTGCATTGCTTTCCGTTGTCGTGGCCCTGACCCTGGCAGCGTCCGCTCAAGCCGAGCGGGATCCGATCCGGCTGACGCATGGCCCGATGCTCGGCAATCCGACTGCTCACACGATGTCGGTCTGGGGCCGCACGTCCGACGCGGGAGAGTTCTTCGTCAATTACGGCACGAGTCCCGAGCGGCTGGACCAGCGCAGCAAGCCGGCGATCACGAAGGTCGAGCATGACAATACAGGCGTCGCATCCCTCAAGGATCTGCAGCCCGACACGCGGTACTACTACCAGATCGAAGTCAACGGTCGGCCGCACGGGCTGCCGGGCTCGTTCCTGACCCTGCCATCCGCCGAGGACTCACGCAATGCCGAGCACAATCCGGAAGGGCTGTTCAACTTTCGCTTTCAGATCGGATCGTGTGCCAACCAGAACCCGATTCATGGCATCGGCCACAGGACACCGACCTACGAGAATCTCAACCGGGACTGGGCCGAGAAAGTCCACTTCCACATCATGAATGGCGACTGGAGTTACGAGGAACTCCGCGAGTATCCGGCCGAGGCCTGGCGGCTGGTCCAGGGGCTCGACGATCTGCCGCCGGTCGTCAAGACCATGCCGACCGTCGTCGGTTGCTGGGAGAACTACAAGCTCTACCTGAGCCGCGGCGTTGATCTGGCGAAGTGGCACCGCAACGTCCCGAGCTACTTCACGTTCGACGATCACGAACTCGTCAACGACATCTGGGGCTCGTCCGAAGCCGGCAAGCGGCACCGCCGGACTGTCTTTCGAGACATCGGCACGTACGCCTGGTACGACTACCTGGGCTGGGCGAACCCGATGACCCACAACACGCCGATCCACTTCGGTCGGGCGAACATGAAGGCTGGCAGCGATCTGCTCGTCGATCCGGACACCGACTTCACGAAGCTGCCGCTCGACGAGATGACCAACCTGCACGTCCACTGGGGCACGCTGCACGCCGGGGCGAACGACCTGCAGTACGACAACGACGACGGCAACCCGAACTCGTACGTGTACGACATCGTCCAGGTCGTCGACAAACACACGCTGAAGCTGCACATGCCGGCCAAAGTCGACGACATGGGCCTTGCCTATTCGATCGGTCGCCGCAGCTACGGAAAGTTTCGCGTCGCCAACTGCGAGTTCTTCCTGCTGGACACGCGCGGCGATCGCGACATGCACGACCTGCGACAACGCGACAAACCGGGCATCTCGATGATCGGCAAGCCACAACGCGACTGGCTACTGAAGTCGATGAAGGAAAGCGACGCCGACTTCTTCTTCGTCGTCTCAACAGTCCCGTTCATGATTCCGCACAGCGGGGCAGGGGGCTTTGAATTCGACGAGGCCAACAAAGAGGAAGCCTGGACTGGCTTCTTTGACGAACGCGAACTGCTGATCCGCGAGTGGGACAAGCTCGGCAAGAAGGTCTTCGTGATGACCGGCGATCTGCACAACAGCTTTGCGATCAAGGTCACCGACGACGTCTGGGAATTCTGCTGCGGCCCGCACAACAGCGTGAATCACGTCCCGAAAAACGACGAAAGCGACCGCCCGGCGACCGGCAAATGGACCTTCGGCCCCCGCGAATGCGACATCCGCTGGAGCAGCTACATCCTCCCCGACCTCCCGAGAATGGAACGCCTCTACCCACACTACTGCGTCGTGCAGATCAACAACGTCTTCAACATGCCAAAGAAACTTGGAGACAAACGCCTGGTCGCCTACCCGCATCCCCAGGTCGTCTTCCAGTACTACGACGGCCGCACCGGAGAACTGGACTACGCCGAAGCAGTTTCCGTCGATCGATAATTCGTCGGGCCGGTTCCCACCGGTCGATATGGTATTTCAGATGCGGCCGGTAGGAACCGGCCCTACTTTCACTACGACTGACGCACCGGCGAACTGGACTGCTCTGAAGCGGGTTCGTTCGACAGGCAGGTCAGCGGGTTCAAGTTCGATGCGTCAGATTGCATTCGTCACATTCTGGATTGCCAGAACTGCGACGAGTGCCAACTGTCTTGAGTAGTCGGCACCGACTGGACACCTCGCCCCGAGTTGACTCGACCGTCGCGTCTCTTCGGTCCTCAGTGGCTGACGAAATCATTCAAGTCTGAATTCAGGATGCAGAAATGAAGCTGCCAGCCCCAGCAGACATCTCCTTGAATGGTGTGACGGTTCAAACTTGTGACGATGCGGCTGAGCTTGCTCGGCGTGTTAACGACTTAAGGCCAGTTTCCCAGGAAGTGATGCAGCGTATCGAGGAAGAACTTCTGGGCGAGCGGGTATACAACAGCAACGCCATTGAAGGGAATCAGTTAACTCTGCGTGAGACGGTTCGCATTCTTCAGGGCGGCCAGATCATTGACGTTGGCCGTCGACGTGACGCAACGGAAGCCCTGAACCTTGGGAAAGTCATTCGGAATCTGCAGCAGGCTGTTGGCGACCGGAACCGTTGGAGTGATCGTGACTTCTTTCTGGAACAGCATCGACTTCTGCTGACTGGAATCAATGACGACTACGCCGGTCGATTCCGTAACGAAAGCGTGATGATCCGCGGCGCGATGTATCAGCCTCCCAGCGAAAGGCACGTGCATGGTCTGATGGATGAGTTCTTGAGTTACCTGAGCGACTCAGATGATGTTGAACCGATCCGTTTGGCGACCTGGGCTCACTGGGCAATTGCTCGGATTCATCCGTTCTTTGACGGGAATGGTCGGATGGCGAGGCTCTGGCAGGATTTAATTCTGTTCGGCAGTCGCTATACGGCAGCGGTCATCCACGCGACTGAACGGGACAGGTATTACAAAGCTCTCACTGCAGCCGATGATGAAGACAAGCCTGACTTTAACCCGCTTGCCCAATTGATTGCGCGATCCACTGCGGGCAGTCTGCAGGTTTATTTAAACGCGCAGCGAGAATGTGATGAGCTGAAAGACTGGGCTGCCGAGATCGTCGGAGAGGTTCATGCTCGGGATAATGAAGCACGAGAGCTTGAATATATCCGTTGGTCACGATCGATGGAGCAGCTTCGAGATGCATTTCGGCGTTGCTGTGAGCAGGTGACGGATGCTTCTAACGGTAGCATTGAGGTGCAGCTTGTTCCGTTCGATGTTGTCGGACAGGCAACGTGGGAGAGTCTTCGTGCCGGTGGTGTCGTGTCACGGACCTGGTTCTTCTGGCTGAATTTCCGTCGCGACGAACAACGGGTGAATTACTGCTTCTTCTTTGGCCATCACTTTGCGTCCGAAGCTGATTCACAGGTGACGGGGTTGGGGCCGAGTGCCAACTTGCTGATCAGCGAACAACGCGAGTTTGCAGACGAAGCCGTCAGACTGGATCAGCTCGATGGTACTCCGCTGAGCCTGCGGGAACTGCTGGTTGCGAACGGGAAGATTGCCCGTAAGCGAATCGACGAGCCGTCGAGTCGCTGTCTTTACGATGTCGATGCGGACCCGGTAACAGTGGCCCGCGAGTTCATTTCAGAGGTCCTGCTGCGTCGCTTGAACTGACTGGAGTGCTAAGGTTTCTCTGACTTCAGGATGGGTGTGTCGAAGCCTTTGATGTCGCCTGGTTTTGCGTCGGTGACTGACGGTTTGAAGCTGAAGGTGGAGGGGTTGTAGGGGCCGACGAAGGAGATGTCGGCGTCGGGTTTGATTTCGTCATCCATCTCCATGCACCACAGAGTCGCGTTGATGATCATGCGGCGGACGCCTTCGCTGAGGATGTCTTCGGACGCTCCCTGTGTGCTGCAGAATGCTCGGCCTTCTTTGCCATCTTTGAACTGATAGGTGCGGACCCAGGCGGCAGGCTGGGGTTCCTTATCGGCCAGCGGTTTGGCACCGACTTCCATCGATTCCAGCACGCGGTTCGTGGCGAGGATCGTTGAGTTGGGCATCGGGCGGGCGGAGTAGGCGCCCGCCATCGCGTGCATGTTCTTCACGCCGCGCATGACCGGATGCTGCTTCTGCTCAGGCACGACGTGCATCGCGGTGGCGAACCTGTGGTTGCTGCCGTAGTGGCCGGCGCCGAGTTTCGGGTTCCAGGTCTCGCCGAGGATCTGGCGGCCGAAGCCTCCGACGAAGTCCTCGCTGCCGTTGTTGAAGTTGTAGTACGCGTACTTCCCCTTCAGTCCGTTGAACGCGTGCGTCGTGGTTCGCAGGCCGAGCACCGGGCCGCCACGTTTCAGGTAGGCTTCCAGCTTCTCCATCCAGGCATTTTCCGGATGCACGAACCGCAGGAACAGGAAGAGCATGTCGGCGTCATCGATCGCCTCAATACCGGGGATGTGGCTGGAACCCTGCTTGATCAGGCCGTCTTCGGTCTGGCCGAACAGGACCGTGCACTTGAAGCCGTATCGCTTTGCCATGATGCGAGCGATGGCCGGGCAGGTTTCCTCGCCGCGGTACTCGTGGTCGGAAGCAATGAACAGGATGTGCTTACCTTTGCCGGGGCCGGAATCGCCTTCGTAGATGACTCGGTCGGCAGCTGAAGCGTGTGCTGCCAGAAGGAAGAAGGTAGCTGCTGTCGTGATGATGAAACGCCCGATCATTGCGGTTCTCCGTTGGTGTGCGGTCGTGATTGTCGGTTGGCGGGGCAGGGTAGTGAGTCTGGCCTCGCTCGCGGAAGGAGCGACTCGTTTTCCCGGTGCGAGTGAGTGAGTCGGCTGGCGAGCGGTCCAACACGCCGACTGTCCAGCTCGACTAATTCGGTTCCTGCGCTTCGCCCTTGAGCGGCTGTCCCAGAGCCCGGGCGATCGCGAAGTCCGTTAGCCTCTGTGATGTGAACCAGCCTTCCCACATGTTGTGGCCCTGGCCTTTGATGACTTCAATTTCGACCGGGCCTCCGAAGCTGCGGTAGCGCTTTGCCAGTTCCGCCGAGTTGGCTTCCAGCGGCACGACCTTGTCACTGTCGCCCTGAATGTGAAATACCGGCACGCCGGCTTCCGCGAGTGGCTTGAGGCGATCGATCGGGTTGTATTCTGTCAGGTCCGCCTGTAACTGGTCGGCGGTGAGGTCGTAAGCGCGAGCGGCTCGAGCGACGCCGGGATAGCTGGCGATACTGCAGACGGGATAAATGCCCGCGACGCCGCCAATGGACTGTGGATGATCGACCGCCCAGCTGTAGAGCATCAGGCCGCCGCGACTGCGGGCCAGCAGACAGGGCTTCTTTCCGAACTGCCGGCGCTTCACGAGGTGGTCGTAAAGACGCTGGTAGAGTTCGACGCCACGCGGGCTGCCGAACGATTCGCCAACGTCAATGCCTGCGATCGCGATGCCCTTCGCCAGAAAACGTTCGAACATCCAGACCTCGGAACGGGCCGGGAGTCCGCGCAACGTCGGCGCGTACCAGACCCACGGAATGTCCTCCGTGGCGTTCGGCGGCAGGATGACAAACGCGTCGTGGCCGTCGAGCTGAAAGGTCTCGCCCGGCAGAGGCAGCGTCTTCGTGCCGGGCGTGACAACCGGTTCCGCAGCTGTCGTGGCCGCTCCAATCAGCAGCCACACAAAGAGCGAGCGAATCAACATGTGTGGCCTTTCGCGGTCAACGCCGCCTGGTTTCGATGACGAACTTCATCAGGTCGTTGAATTCGTCGCGGCTCTTCAGCTGCTTTGCCAGGCCCGCGGGCATCAGCGATGTTCGCGACGGCAGAACCTCATCGACGTTCTTCCTGTTGAAAACCAGCGGCTCGGGCTGAGCCAGGTTCCGGATGACGATCTCATCATCGCTCTCGGAAACCCGAATGCCGGTGAAGATTTTGCCCTCATCGGTAATCACGGTGACCTGAGAGAATTCCTTGTCGATGCGGTTGGATGGTCGCAGGACGGAGTCAACCAGCTCTTCCGGCTTGAGGACCGACTGCAGTTTCTTCAGATCGGGGCCGAGCCGAATCGCCCCGGCTGGCGGATCGTGGCACGCAAAGCAGGCAGCCGCCGATTTGTAGAACAGTGTCTTGCCTCGCTCCGCATCACCTTTCTCCATGGCGACCTTCGCGAGTTCAACAGGCGAGATTCCGAGAAGTTCGTTCTCGAGCTTCTCGTTGGAGAAAGTCTCGGTGTCGATGCCGATGTCCTTCAGGACGAGTTCCGCTTCCAGTGGATGCTCGGCGAGCAGGTCGTCCGGATTCCAGAACCTTGTGCGATCCTGCGTGGCAGCTCGCACCCGTTTCACGGTTTCAGGCTGAATCACTGACGAGCTGTTGCCCCAGGTGTTGCGGACAAACGTCAGGACCGCGGCGAGTTCGTCGTCCTTCAACAGGTTCTTGAAGGCCGTCATGGGCGGCACGCCGCGAGCGGGATCGTACGTCTTGCCATGAACGGTGAGCTTGCCCCACATGCCGTGCAGGGCCATCTTCACGAGCCGTTCTTCGCTGCCGTTCACCCACGGACTCTGCACCAGCGACGGATAGACGATTCCGTTGCCCTTGCCGTGCGTCAGGTGGCACGTCCCGCAGTGAGCCTCCCGCTGGTAGATCTTCGAGCCCAGTTCGTACACCTTCTGCTCAGCCGGGCTGAGCCGTTTCGGCGGGTCAAACTTAACGAACTCGACGGCTGCCGGAGCGGCGAAACCGCTGGCGCCTCGGGCGTCAACGTTGTACCAGAAGTGCTTGACCGTGCTGGCGGCCTTCGCGGCGTGTTTGACGCTTGAAGCCAGCAGCGTGTTCAGCAGTTCGTCGTTCTTGACGTTGTGCTGCTGGTGCATCCACAAGGCTTCCAGCAGGTGGTGAGCTTCGGTCTCATCATTCGGATCGAAGTCCGCCATCCACTTCTGAGTTGCCGCGATGACTTCTTTCGAATCGCGTCCGCTCAGTTCCACGCGGGTTCGGTGACGAACGCCGTTGATCGGATGCTTGAGATTTTCCAGCAATGCTTCGATCGGCTGGTCCGCGATTTTGACCGGCTTCTGCAGCGGACGATCTTTGACCGTCAGGCGGACGATGCGACCGTGGTAATGGTCGCGGTTGGGGTCACGGATGTTGTGCTGCATGTGACCGATGATGACGTTGCACCAGTCGGACACGTACAGGGCTCCGTCCTCGCCAATGACCGCGTCGGTCGGGCGGAAGTTACGATCTTCGCTGTTGAGCAGTTCGATGCCGGGCGTTCCCCAGACTTCTCCGAGTCTGCGCTTGCGGTTGGCGTCTGCACTATCCCCGGCGATCCTGACGTCGACAGAGGCGACGACTTTCCTGCCGTTGAAGAATTCGATCCTGCCGTTGTTAAAGCGGGATTCGAATCCCTTGCGGTTCCACACTCGGAAACCGGAAATCTGCACGGGCTCAGAGAATTCGCCCTGCATCCAGGGATTGTTCTGCATGCCTGTGTGGGCGAAGTTGCCCTTGTTGCCGTCGGCAAGCAGCTTTGCAGGGAACTGTCCGTTGTTGTAATCGCTCGACAGCGAAAGCGTCGCCGTGTTGGCGATGTTCTTGCCGCCGCTGAGGACTTCGACCTCAGCGATATTCATCTGCTGGCGGCCCTTCACGCTGAGCTTGAAGCCAGTGATCCTCGCGTCTTTCAACGCCGGGTGGTTGACCGTGATCAGTCCGCCGCCGTCCGTGACCTCGACGTTCTTCTGAGCTGTCTCGGCGGGCTTTTCTTCTTCTTCCTGGACTTCGCCTTCGCGGTCGAGGTCGTACTGCTTGACGCCAAGGAAACCGATCGTGTTGCAGATCAGGAAGTCCTGCTGCAGGTCTTCGGGAAAATGCTCGGACGAGAGGATCGCGTTCGCGGCGACCGGACGAAACTCCTTCGTCAGCAGCTCGTGCATCTTGAAGCCCGTGCCTTCCGGCCTCACCTGGTACGAGCGGCCGCCGGTGCCATCATTTGCGTAGCAGTAGCCCCAGTAGTCAAAGCTCGTGCCGTGCGGGTTGGGCGAGTTCGCGGCGTGCGGAGTAATCACGAACGTCCGGGGATCAAACCGGTACATCCCGGAAGCACCGATGTTCAGATTCTGCTTCCACGGTGTTTCGTGGTTGTGGACCAGGAAGATGCCGCTCTGCCAGTAGATGCCGCCATCCGGGCCATAGACCAGATTGTTCGCGGCGTGGTGCGTGTCCGACGTGCCGAGCCCCTGGAGAATCGGATAACGGACGTCGGCCTTGTCGTCGCCATCGGTGTCTTTGAGGAAGAGCAGGTCCGGCCCCGACGTGACGAGCACGCCGCCGCCCCAGAATTCAAAGCCGAGCGGGTTGTGAACGTGGGCGAAGATCTTTCGCTCGTCAGCAACGCCGTCCCCGTCATGATCCTCGAAGATCATGAGGCTGTCGTTCATCTTCTTCAGCGGTTCCCACTTGGGGTAGGTGTTCCAGCTCGCTGCCCACAGCCGACCTTTCGCGTCGACCTGCATCTGCACGGGGTTGGCGAGGTCAGGGAACATTTCCTCTGACGCGAAGACATTGAGTTCGTAACCCTCGGGCACCTTGATCTTTGCGATGCTTTCTTCCGGGCTCAGATAATCGGTACTGCCTTCCTTTGCGGCGCTGGAACTCTTGCTGCCACCGCCGACGTTTGAGATCACCTTGACCGGTGGCGGAACATTGCTGTCATCGACCTCGAACGCTCGTCCTTCAGCTGCAGCCCAGATCGCCTGGTCACGATTCGCGGTCATGACGTCGAGCATGGTCAGCTCGTGCTTGAGCACCTCGGCGTTGCTCTGGCCGTCGACGAACGTCAGTGTCGAGCGTCCGCCCCAGATATCGTTGCCGTCGGTCGCTCGATACCGGTTGTGCCAGTGCCAGTTCTTATCTTCAACCGCCGCATAGATGCCGCTCAGGCTGTCGGCGGGCGGAGCGGGCTGGCCCAGCAGTGCCTGGGAGATGATTCCGGCCAGTTCGCGATAGCCGTCAGCGTTCAGGTGAATTCCGTTGAGCGTGAAACGCTCGGGGCTCGACGCGAACAACTGAAACGTCGGCGAGTAGAGATCGACAAACGTGGCGTCAGCCGCTTCGGCGGCGCGACGTGTCGCGGCCGTGTAGGCGGCCAGGTTGGCGTTCAGTTGAGTCCCTTCCGGGAGGTTCGGATCGCCGGTCTGTTCATAAGCGATCGGGCTGAACAGGACGAAGCGGGCAGCCACGCCTTTTTCCTTGCGGAGCGCCCGGTACTTCTCGACCAGTTTCACCAGCTCAGCCTGATGAGCGTCTGCGCCGGCCGGCCCGGCGAACGATTCGTTGTACCCATACATGATGAAGACAACGTCCGGTCCCACATGCTGGAGATACTCCTCGTCGTTGGTGAAGCCCTGGTTGCGCGGCCGCTGATTGACCATGTCGCCGGAGAAACTCATGTTTCGAAAGCGGACATTCATGCCCTTGAGGCGGGACTGCAGAACGGCCTCGACCCACGGAGCATGCTGCATGCGATCGGCGAGCCCGTTGCCGTAGATCGCGACGACGTCGTTCTTCTGGAAGGCAAACGGTTCCGCTGCAGAAGTGGTGCTCGTGGCAAGCAGCACAGTGATGAGACAGAGCAGCAGCTGGAAAAGCGGAGTTCTCTGTCCGCTTCGCGATCGGATCATCATGGTCGTGGAGTTCCCTGAAGTGTCGGTCATGCGAGTGTGGTTGTCCCGGAAGGTTTGCAGATTGGCAGGGGCAATCTGGCGGAGCAGTATTGTCGACGGAGCGTGAGCCGAACAGGCAATCGACTGTCACGATCGGGGTACGTTCTGAGTTCGCCACCTGCGCGAAAATCTTCAGAACACATGTCGGAGTGCCGCGGCAAGGTCCAGCCGCCGGAAGACTCTGCCCTCGACGGCCGGATCGGCGGTTTCGACACCGGTCTTCTGGAAAATCGCCATCATCGCGTCGGGCAGCGTGTCCCCGTCTGCCGACCAGTCGTAGCCGGATTTCTCGATCGCTTCCCGCAGCAGGATGGCAGCACCGCAGGCAATTGCGTTGGATGAACTGGTCGCTCGCG
>Ga0070727_10001834_pt1 | contig 21432 bp, 36 predicted proteins | sample tdAd472_FD_66722 | JGI IMG/M metagenome (GOLD analysis project Ga0070727, IMG submission 66722) | Marine sediment microbial communities from the Atlantic coast under amendment with organic carbon and nitrate - tdAd47.2 | ecosystem: Environmental > Aquatic > Marine > Coastal > Sediment | place...
CGGGTTTCCGCACACCCAACTGTGCCCATCCGCACACCCCATTGCGGCTATCCGTAACCAACCCATATTAACATTGCACCATGCCTGTTTTTTGTGCATTGCTCTTTCGCGAGTTACACAACCGGCTTGGTCCACGCCACACATCGCCACCCGTGTCGTCTGAATACAGCAAGGGGGGCGACGTTGCCAGCGTTGACCGCCTTACTGCGGCAAAGCCTAGAGCAGTAAGAGCCAGCCTTGCCGCCCTTCAAGTCTCGCTTGATAATGACGAAGTGAACCCTACATTCCTTGCACACACGCAGTTCGTAGGCGTCGCTTATCGCTATCTTGCCGGTGAAATACTTCATTATTGCCCCTCAATTCAGACTTGGCCTTGCCACGTTGTACCCCATATCGGCTAGCAGCTCTGCCAGTCCTTCGCGTTGCACGTTGCCAGCTGGCCCTATCGCCACGCCCGTTTGCACAGCCATCGCGTGTGCTTCCTCGTCCTCGATGACAGCGTCCGCCACGTCCTGCCGGTCGGCCTCGCATAGGTCACGCATATCGACCACGTCTAGCCACATGCCGTCAATGTATTCGGTTTCGCCTAGCGTTATCATTCGGTAGCTGACTTGGCATTGTGGCATGCGTGACATAGTGACTGCCAGTTCTGTTCGTTCCAAAAGCGCTCATAGTCGCCCTTGTGCGGCACGATATGGTCCACAGCCTGGGCGAATGACGTACGCCCCTCTGCCTCACACTTGACGCAGAATGGGTTTAATTGCCGGTACAGCTTCGAAGCAAGCGACCATTTATAATCATATAGTTTTCGATGCTTTTGTCGTTGCTCACTGGGTGTCTGCACCCGCTTTGGCTTGCTGCCTTTACTGAATAGCTCAGATGTCGTTTTTGCAGCCTTAGCCATTAGTTAACCTGTAGTATTCCAATCGCGCTGATTGTCTCATTGTCCGTTGTGGTAACGGTGAACTTCAGCTTGTACTGCTTGCCAGATAGCTGGCCTTGCACCTTCACGTGCACTTCTTGGAAGTTCTGCGCCACGTCTGCCGTATCAAACGACAGGTCCACGGCGTCCCCTGCAACCACCGTAACGCCACCCACTGACGCAATCGACGTGTCTGGGTTCAGGATGCCAGCGAACCGCATTGCGACGTGCGCCTCATCGCCTTCGCTCATGTAGACCGTGTTGGACGCTACGGCCCCTTCAGCGGGTGCCACCCATCGCCGAGCGTCGGCCACGATTTCAGCCGACAGGGTGTTATCGAATGGCGTTATGTTGTTGATTAGCGTATGGATAACGCCGCCAGGCTCAAGCGTCGTGTCGATGTCTGTAATCTTGGCTTCTATTGTATCATCGGCGCGGGTATTCAATAAGTCGTACAGGCTGCCCGCTGGGCTTGCCCAGTTGGTCTGTAGCTCACCCGTATCGGCCACGATATCGGGCAGGTTGCCTGCGTAGTTGCCAAACGTGCCTGCTGTGGTGTGCCCTGCGGCGGCCTCATCCCAAACAGCGTCAGCGATGGCTGAGGCGGTCAGGGTTGATGTAATCCAAGCACTGTTGCCTGTGCTGAGCACTCCCGCAACCGCCGTGTCTAACGCATCGAACCGGGCGTCCAGCGTGCCCGTGTACAGCGTGTTTAGTTCGCTGGTGATAGACGCCAAGGAAACGTCGTTCAGGGCGTCTACGCTTGCCTGTGTGGCTGCTGCGGACAGCGTGACTGTTCTGGCACCGCCCGTGGTCCAAAGCGTCTGTAGCTCGTTTGTGTCTGCCACGATAGCGGCTAACTGGGTGCTGTTGCTGTCGATTTCGGCACGGATTGCGGCAGCGCTGGCGACGGTCGCGGACGTGTCCAGAATCAGGTCCAGACGGCCACCATCAGCCCAGTCTGTCTGTAGCTCGTTTGTGTCGTTCATCACTGACGTAACCTTGGCCAGTTCGGCGGCTGTAGTGCCGGGTGTGCCGCTATGGTCAATTAGCGCTTCGGTCCAAACAGCGTCAGCAATGGCCGCCGTGTCTACAGTCGCAGATACTGCCGGCGACTGCTCAAGTGAGTTGGCCGTGAAGCGAGGAACTGACGCATCATTTTCCGTAAGCTGCCGGAAGAATGAGGACGCGTTGCCCGGAGGCGCAGCTGCGTCATATGATGCGTTTAGCAAGTGGTCAAGGTCGAGCGATATCAGGGCAGCCAGGCATTGCGTCAGTACGTCGCTGCTGGAGGCGTTGCCACTGACGTTCTGGTCCAAGAAGTCCAGCTTGCTTGCTCGTGTGGTTGTGATTTCACCAGAACCGCCGGACGCGATGATATCAAGCCTCTCCACAAGGTTGCCGGCACTGCCTGCGGTCACGTGGCCAGATATGGCCTCGTCCCATACGGTGTCGGCAATGGTTGCTGCACTTGGCACTGCTTGCCAATAAGTCGTTTCGGCGAAAGCAATGTCGGCCCGAATCTGGTCCGTGTAGCCCTCGATAGTGTCGATGATTGTGTCCAGTCGTCCGCCGTCAGCCCAGTCTGTTTCGATTTCGGGCGGATTGAATTCCATATACAGCGTGCCAGTGCCGTCGCTGGTCGTGATGGTCACAACCAAGTCGTCACGCAACGATGCGCTGACGTTGGTTTCGGATGCCGTCAGCGTTACCTTGTAGATGCCAGGGACGCCCGTATAGGACGCTGCGTTGGTTGTGGCGGTTGTCGAGCCACCAGGGAAGCCGACAACGGTAGAGGTCACGCTGCCGGTTGCTGGTGCCGTCTGGTCACGAAACTTGCTACAGAACACACGCACCGTTCGCTCAGTGTTCTCCAGCAGCCCGTCAACGACTTCTGCCGTTCGCAGGCTGTACGGTTCACGGGCCAGCAGCCCGTTGCTAATATAGACTCGCTCGGTACTGGTGACGTAGTCAACGCCGGCTTGCTGGTCAATGAAAGCAACCTCAGCCCAACCGGTATAGGTGGCGAGGTCAACGCTAACGTCCAGCGTGTAAAGAGACTTGTCTTGCGTGCTTGCTGAAACTTGCGTTACCGGGATTTCGTGGTAATTGCTAGTTAGTGGCACGGTGCTTGACACGTCCCATTGCAGCGTATTGTTGTTCCACAGCACGCCGGCAGACCAGTCTGTCCCTAGCTTGCGGATGTAGCCAACGTAAGCGCCGCCAGGCGGCAACACGGTACGAAATTGAAACGCCATTTATTTAGCCTTAATGTGCGGGTGTTTTGCTTTTATCAGCTTGATTTCCTTGGCGATATCCTCTGCCCACTCTGTCGCATTATCTGCCGCCATGACCGCAGCCTCTGCATGTCGGATGCGCTCGACTTGCATCTGTTCCATGCGGGCAAGAACGTCGGCTGGCTTGGTACTGACGGCAAGCCAAGTAAGGATTCCGGCAAGTATCGTTGACTGGATGATATTTACCCAAAGATGGACCAGCTCAAGCTTGCGCAAGTCGTCAATTCGGTCAGTCATTAGTTACCATTCCGTCCAGCACGGTTGTTGTGGCCTCAAGCGAAGCCGCTGTGATTTGCATAGTGGACGCTGTGGCACGCATCGTTTCGGCCAGGTCTTTCTGCTGCTGTAGGATTTCCATCTGCTTACTGAAGTCCATCTGGCGGTTCCGTAGCTCGGGTGCCACGATTACGAACCAGATAGTGAGCAGGGAAACAACGCCAAAAGCGTAGGGGCCGTAGGCAGTCAGAATTAGCTCAATGGGGTTCTGCGAGCCGGTTTTGAGATTCATTGTTTAATAGCTTCTAGGATTATCGGTTCAATGTCTTCGCCTTCGATGTAGTCAAACACCGAATCCACGAAGTCCATGCCACCCATTACGTCAAACTCTTCCCGCCCCATTGTGCGAATTAGGTGCCTTGCCACGAAACGTCGTCGTATGCGTTGCATTACTGGGCCGCCGCCGGCAACGTAGCCTTTGACGCTGGACGCGGTGCAGCTGCCAAAACAATCTTGATACAGCTTCACGATGCTCACGATTGCCTGAATGATAAGCAAAATCGTCATCGGGTCGAAGCCAATGCCGTTTTCATCGGCCAAGTCTGTTGCAACCTCTGTTAGGTGCGGCACGCGGTCTGCAAACGTCATTACCAGTGCCCCCCGTCGTCAAACAAGCCTTCCCGCGTTTCAAATCCGCCAGTGTGTGAGTGTGCGAACACTTCACCGCGTGAGCACACCTTGCGGGCATCTTCCGCCAGCATCCAAAACGAACCATTGACGCCGAATTCCTTAAGCGTAGGGCACCATCCGTGGAACGATGGTCCCCACTGGTTGTCAATTTTGAAAATCAAACCAAGTCGCGGATGTTCCCAATAGCCAGACGACGACATTTGATGCGCCCAGCTGTCGTTCCATCGACCTAACAGCACATCGTGCTCTACCCGGTTACGCGTTCCAAACATGGACGCAAGCGTGACGCTGTAGCCGCTGGCTAACGCTTCCTTCCACTGCTCGGGCGACTGGATGCGGGTCACCTTGTGCATCCTGTACGGTTCGCTTGCGGAACGCAATTCCGTCAAGGGAATCGGGAATACACGCGGGTGCGACCAAGCAAACTCTTCGGACGATGTCCACTTCCACCAGTGCCCGCTGCGTATCTGCGGCTGTGGCATCCGGTCGAAGTCGTACGGCAGCATTCCGTACTGCTCAACGGCCTTTGCCTGTGCGGCACCAAAGCTGCCTTCGCCTCGTCCGTTCATGCCAGCAATCTGCCGACCAATGCCGTAGGCGTAATACGGGAACGACAGCTTTACCGCTTCCTGGTCGTCCCTGTAGATGTAGTCCATCGCCGCTGCGTGAACGTACGCTGCAGCAGCACCAGCACCGACGCAGCTACCGGTTGTCTGCCAGACGCGGGGCAATAGTTCCGGCCAGAATTTCAACTCTGTTTCTTCGAAGATGACGCGCTCCGGCAGCGACTTAGGCACCGACGAAAAAACGCCAACGGATGCGGCAAAAGCCTCCGTTAGCTCCATCTGCTCCTTCGTGCGCCGTTCTTGCGGAATCCATCCGCCGTCCATCATCATCGCATGGCCTCTGCAATCTTCGCCAGGTGCTTGGCGTATTCCTTAACCGTCATAGTGCCCTCCGGTCCGGCTTCCTCTTGCAGATAGCTAGTTATTAGCCCCTTCATCTTGTGCCAAGGGTCTGTTGCGCCTAGCTTTGAATTCAGCTCGCGCAGCCGCTGGGCTGCAAGCCGAATAGACGGGATACCGCCGGCCTCAATGGCACTGGCGACCGTTTCGTAGTTATCGGCCAGCCCTTGTACCTGAGCCGCCTTCCACGGACCATTGCGAGCCTCAGTATGGATGTCGCCAAGCAGTCCGTCGAAGGGGTTATCAGGTACGTCAGGTTCCGGTGGTGTAGGGTTTGGTGGCGAGGGGGGTATTGGTCCTGGTAGCTCCCCCTCTACCACCAAGGCGTAGACACGCTTTATTCGCTTCCGGTTTTCCCAGTCGATGATATCAAGCAGCACATTGTATTTGCCGGGCTGCAAGTGCATGATTGCCACCCGCTGCCCGGCTAGATTCATTCGGTCAAGGATTGGCAAGTCCAGTGGCTTGCGTGGTTCCCACGTAATACTTGCGCCTTCCGGTACGTCCCCCGCCACCAATTCAACAAAGCCCGGTTCGTGCCGGGTGGTCACAACCTGTGCGTGACCACTTTGTGACCACGCCGTGACCAGTAGCAGGAATACCAGAATGGCCTTACGCATCTTGTAGCTTCTCCAGGAAGTCGCCAAGGTGGAACAGCACAACCCGCAGCAGCTCAAACGCAGCCTGCATTAGTTCCGAATCATGGCTGTCGTTCTCAAGACTTTCCAGGATGGTATCCAGCACCTTTAGCAACGCTTCAATCATCAGCGTTTTCAGGAACGCCGAGCCGAAGCCGGCAGCCGGTACGGGCGTGTCGGTGACTTCGCAAAGCTCCATCACGAAATCGCATTCTGGGCAATCAGCCTCATCGCCAATGATTGGCTTTTCGTCGCCTTCCAGCACGTTGGCCAGCCAGCCGACAAGCGACGCCACGCACTGGATAAGCTCAAAGAGGTTTTGCTTAACGCTGCCCGCCTTCAGGATTTCAATCAGACGGGCCGCACACTCGGCGGGGAACTTGTCAAAGCTGTGGAATAGTTCGGAAATTTTCATTTTATGGCCTTTCGAATGCGCCAATATCTTGCGCGCTGCCTCTTCGCACCTTGTACATATCACGCTTTGCATTCAACGTAGTTTCACCCAATAGCGGGCTAGAGGCACCAGGGTAATAGCTGTGGCTAAACGGGAAAAAGTCGGACGTATCAGACGTCCATTGCGGGTCACCCGTGACGGCTGACGTGCCAAGGTCTGCATCCGTAACGCCAGTGGACCCGTTGTAGAAGTGATTGTCCGTCAGCGTCTTGCCGGCACCCGCCCAGTTCATAAGCGGAAGGGCTGCCCCAGCTGATGGCCGACTAATACTGTTAGCCTGCACGACAAAGCCGGTCACCGAGCCGGTCGAACCGTTCGAAATGGCGTATTCCACGAAGCCGGACGGCACTTCAAACGTGTTGCCCTGCAAGGTAATGTTCGAAATCGTTCCGCCGCTGCCGTTGTCATTGAAGCTAAAGCACTGCGTCCCCATGTCGTGGACAAGGTTATTTCTGTAGATGATGCTGAACGCGTCGCCTCCAGACTCTGCAACGCAAGCTAAGCCGACTCGCATATTGTCGCTGCTGCCGCCTAGCCAATTTCCTTCAAACAGGATGTATGAGGCCGTACCATTAGCTGCGTCAGCGTACATACAAGTTTGTGGGCCGTATCCACTAGTCGGTTCTTCGCCATATACGCGGTTGTGTAGAACCCGTGTGTATTGCGACGAATCGCCGTTTACGCGAATCATGTCAATGCCTTCACGCCAACAGTGGTCAAGGTAATTGCCAATGACTGAGCCGTAGTCCACGTTTTTAAACGTTAAGGATTGCCCGCCGGGCGTTTTGCCACCCACGCCCTGCCCAGCGTTACAGCCGTCAAGCCAGTTGAAGCTGGCGTCAGGGTCCACGATGTCATCTAGAACCGTAGCGCTGTCTGGGTCGTTATTCTCAACGCGGATTCCGTCTTTGTAAGAGCCTGTAATATGGCAGTATCGAATCCAGCAGTTGTTGCTGATATTAGACGCTGCCACGTCGTTATCGATTCGTATGCCTGTTCCAGCGCTGTCGATAATCTTAAGGCCTTCCACGCCGCAGGAAACACAGCTGCGAATATTCAAAAAGCCACGGTCGGCGAACAACGTGCCAGACGTGTTGGTTGCGGTGTAGAACAAGCCAGAAGCTGGTGCTTCATAGTCGGCATCAAATACAGGCAGCGGGCCAGTGCCGTAAGGCTTGATGATTACCCATTGCTTATCTTCCAGGTTCAGTGCGTTCGCCGAGCCACTGACGCTGGTTTCGCTGTGGCCACGCTCCACCCAGATATAAGTCGGTGTGCCAGCCGAGCCGCTGGTGATTGCCACATTCTCGAGCAAGTACCGCAACGAAGACCACGGCAACGACGGGTCGCCCTCCACTGCCGTTCCGTTGTTGCCGTCCACTGAGTCCACGAAGTAATTCGTACCGGGATAAGTACGGGCCGCCGACGACTCAAGAACTTCGCTGTATTGCCAATAGCACTTTTCGCTATCGCCGGACGGCGCAACGCCGCCTACCGTGGTCCAGAATTCTACCTGCACAGTCTGCCCAACTGTGCTCGTGTACTCGCCAAGGTCTACCGTAATTTCGCGAGGGTCACCCATCAGGTAAACGGGGCCAGTAACGGTGCCAGTGCCCTGCGACACAGCGTTTACCGTTACCTCCCAGTTAAGCACAGAGCCGGAAGGAATAGCGATACCGAACCGCAAGCTGTGGTTGGTGTTGGTCGCCGTGTAGGAGAAGTCAGCCTTACTGCCGCTGCCGTCGATACCTGCCGCGCCGTGGTAGCCTGTCGTTGTGCGCTGCAAGCCGCCGGCTGATTCGCCTGGTCGCATTACGCTAAAGCCGCTGCCTGTGTCGTCAGACCACGTCGGGGCCGTGTTCCAAGTGGCAATTGTGGCTTCGGTCGCAGGATGTCCAGCCAGTTCTCGCAATGGGTCGAAGCCGTACAGCGTATCGTCCGTTGTCAGGGCTGCCGTATCGCTTGTTTCGTTGCCGTCGCTGTCGACAATCGTAACGGTCAGGTTTACGCCATCCAGCAATAAGTTTAGCGGGCCACTGTTCGCCGAGAACGTGCCGGACGTTAGCGCGGTATTGCTGATGTCAATGGTGCCATCGTTCGTTATGTCTTGACCGTTTAACGTAAAGTAGATTTCCGCCACACGCTCGGACGCGCTGGCGTTGGGGTCCGTCCAGGTGCCCGTAAACGTTTCCGATATCAGCTCAGCCACAGCGTACGCCGTTTCGTCAAATTCAATCGACGGTACATTCGGGCTAGTCAGTGCCGCAATCGCGATGTCACGCGCGTCGCCGTCCGCTTTCAGCGTGTCTACCTTCGCTTCAACAGCAGCGATGTCGAGCAACAGCTGCGCGACATTCGCTTTAATAACCTGGACGTCAGGGTCTACGCCACTGCGGGCAGCGCTTTGCCCCATCGCGGCAGCGCTAATGCACGCAAAAACAGCCAGAGAAAAGAAAAATTTCTTCAAGGGACCAACCTATTCTGATGGTTCTGATGGTACTGGGATTGCCGACAACGGCACAACAGAAACGCCCGTTTCGCCCTGAAGCTGCACAGCCTCAGTGCCGGGCACGTAACGGCGGCCATTCGCCGCGATGTAGAAATAGTGCGTTTCGCTTTCGCCGGCCAACGTCAGGTCGCTGTAGCGAACGCGTCGCGTGACGGCTTCCACGGCCGGCGTCACGACCTCGCCCGTTTCCGGGTCCAGTTCTTCCGGCACGGCTGGCGTCACAACAACGTCAGCAAAGTCTGTGACGTATTCCGGCAGCTCGCCGTCAGCGTTCGCCTTGGCAACCTTTAAGGCTGTTGGGTAGTTGTGGATTTCAATCGGGCCGCCAAACAGCGCTTCCGCCTGCGTGATGATTTGAGCCAGCAAGCTAAGCCGAAAGCCGCTGGTCTGGTCCAGGTCGGTGATTTTGCGGAGCCACAACTTACCGTCGATGACTTCAACTCCGCGATAGCCAGCACGATTTGCGGCTTGGCTGATGTACGCAAAAAACGGGTTAGGCGTTACGCCGTCAGCCAAAGTCGGTGCGTCAGCCCCGATTGGCATTTCGATACTGATGCCTTTAGCGGTCATTTAGTTACCTGTGTCTATGGGGCTGGACCGCGTCCGGCGGTCAATTTGGGTCTTTTAGTTCTCTTGTATTTAAGCGCTATTAAAGAGCTTAAAAGAGCTGTTTGCTTTGCTTTAAGGCAAACGGAAAACGGTTGCGGTGCGTCTACAGCCCCCCTTACCCCCCATCCTTTAAAAGAGATGGCAGCTGGTAGGAGATGCTGTAGGCGACCGCCGTTTCCATTGCCCAAAGCGTTTGCTTCGCTCTAGTGGGTGTCCGGTGTCCGGCGCGGCTGCCTACCCCTTCACTTTGTTTAACGTCGCATCCGGGTACGCCCCACGACAGCGAAAAGTATAGCATACGATTTGCGGGCTTCCGAAAAAAATTTTAATTCGTTGTGGCGTAACGACTTACGACGATGGCGGAAAATACCTTGGAAAATTTTCCAGAATCCGCCACGATTCTATTGACGCGGGCGTCTGGTTAGACGATATTACATGTGCTGAGAGTGGCTGACGCAACTAACCAAGGACACGAAACGATGAAAAAGAAGAAAAAAATAATCTGCAGCTGGCAGCAGAAGCTGCCGAGGGGATGGAAATTCTGTCCTATCCTTTTGTGGACAGTATCTACGTCGAGGCCACGGGCGGCATATGGTGGGTTTAAAGGGATGCGTGGCAGATGAACAACGAAAAAATATACAACGGCCTTGCGGAAGCGATGGACGAGCTGGATTGGGACACGGTCATAGTGAATAAGAACGGCGAAAAATGGTGTGCCGGCCACCTCGCAAACGAAGCGTCAGACCATGACTTCAACCGATATGTAATGGACGCACGCGGCGTCTGGCTTGTAAACGACAAAGGATACAGGCAGGGAGGCTGTCGCTGGCTTTTCTGGAAGGGAGATAAAGATGAACGATAAGGCACTAATCGACAGGATGCGACGTGAGGCCTTGGGCCGCCGTCTAAGGGCATTGCGGCAGGCAAAGGGCTGGACAGTCACCCGCGCTGCTGAAGCGGCACAGCTGCCGCCTGAGAGCCTGTGCCGGGTCGAGCTGGGCAAGCGCTGGCCAAAGATACCAACGCTACTGGCGATTCTGTCGGGGCTTGGATGTGGAATTCGGGATTTGTTTGAATGATTGGCTACGTTTACAGCAATCAGGGAGTGCTGTTTGGCGAGCAAACGCTTGTCGGTTTCGGGGCTGACGCGTTTCGGGTGGAAGAAATACCAAGGAAGGAGGCGAACGACGTGATTATGACGAACCATTACAGCAAGAAATTCTACGCTGCGTCGTACGTGCATCTTGGGTTGTTTGCGGGCCGGAAGCTGCAAGGCGTTTTGCAGTACGGGTACGCAATGAATCCGGCGTCAATGGCTTCAGTGGTTGAAGGCACCAAGCTGAACCAATACTTGGAGCTGAATCGCATGTGGGTCTCGGACGAAATGCCCCGCAACAGCGAAAGCAAGGCAATCAGCTATTCGGTGAAATACATACGCCGCAAGCTGCCGGACGTTGCTTGGATACAGTCATTCGCAGATGAGCGGTGCGGTCGGTTAGGTGTAGTTTACCAGGCGTGCAGCTTCCTGTATTGCGGCGAGCATGTGGCAAGGTTTTACGAATTAGACGGTGTCTTTTATCATCGCAGCTTAATGTCACGCAGGCCAGAGCTAAGCAGTGCGGCAGCGTACATACAGTCCAGAAAGCAGGACTGCAAAGAACACAAGTTTAGGCAGTTTCGTTACGTTAAGATTCTTAAGAAATGGGCAAGCCGGCGTTTGTTGCTACCGGTCCTGCCTTATCCAAAACCAGCAACTAAGGATAAGTAATTATGTGTACAATTGAGACTAAAAACGCGGACGAAAAATTTAAGTTCACGCGAAAGCGACTCAAGCCGGGTTTGACTTACGTAGACCACACCTACCAGAGGCAGCTGCGACCGTGGAAGAAAGAGTACCGCGAAGAGCTGGCGGGTGAAGTTGTGGTTAATGTCAGGGACGATGGCAAGATTGCGATAATTGACGGCCAGCACCGCAAGGATGCCGCGGAACGGCAAGGCATTGCAACAATTCCGTGCAAGGCATTTAAGGGGCTTACTGTGCAGGACGAGGCAAGGTTGCACGACGAATTGAACCAGCAGCGCAACCAGTCGAGGTTTGACCGTTTCAAGGCAAGGCTTGCGGCAGGTGAGCCGGTAGAAGAAGAGATTTCGGCACTGATGGCAAAGCACGGTTATCGAATCGTTGCAAGCAGTAAAAGCGGGACCGCCTGCAGTGCGGTTGCTGTTCTTTACAAGTGGCACGCACGCTCGGCTGAAAAATTCGGGGAAGCTATCGCACTGCTTGCGGAATGCTTCCACGGCGAAGGCGAGAGCCTGCAGCGCAAGTTTTTGGAGGCGTGGTTTCGCTTGGTCCACAATAACGACTTGGACCACAAGCGCGCAAAGCGTCGGTTTAAAAACCACCCAGCAGCCCCGATACTCGCAAAGCATTTGTACGGGCAAAGCGACGGGCGTGACGATTTGGTTCTCAATGAACTGCTGCGAATTTACAATTACCGACTGAAGGAAGGCGACGAGCGGGAAGCGGTTAAAGGAAAACGCTAAGAACTGCCACCGTTCCCGCAACGACTAGTCACCATGTCGCGGGACGGTGCCAGACCGGCATGCTAGGGGTGCCGGCTCCTTGGACCCCTCGCCGGGTAGGCTAATGGTGATTAAACCGCCCGGCGGAAGTGGGGCTTTGAAACGTGGAGAATAAAATGAATAACGACGGCAGAGGCTACGGCAGCGGCGACGGCTACGGCTACGGCTACGGCTACGGCGACGGCTACGGCTACGGCGACGGCTGCGGCGAAGGCTACGGCAGAGGCAGCGGCAGCGGCTACGGCAGCGGCAGCAGCGGCGGCAGCGGTGACGGCACCGGCTACGGCGACGGCAGCGGCTACGGCTGCGGCGACGGCTACGGCTACGGCTAAATGGAACCTTTAATTTACACTCTTTTTAAACGAAAGCTACAAAAAATGAAGATTGACGCAAAAACCATCGAAGTTAACGGCGTAAAGTACATCCCAGCAGACAGCGTGCAGTCGCTAAGCGAGGCAGACTGCGACGGGTTGCGATATGCAATCATCCGATGCAGAGACGCAGGCGTACATGCGGGTTGGGTGAAACATCGTGAAGGGCGCGAAGTTAAGCTGATTGGGTCGCGGAGGCTTTGGCAATGGCACGGCAAGACGCTGAGCGGATTGGCGACAGAGGGCACGACAGACGCAAGTTCGTGCAAGTACGCGAACGAAGTGCCAGAGATTGACCTGTTAGACGCCTGCGAGGTAATTTATTGCACCGACGCTGGTCGTCTTTCGATTCAGGCAATGCGGGAGTGGGTCAATGAATAACGACGGCAGCGGCTACGGCTACGGCGACGGCGACGGCAACGGCTACGGCTACGGCGACGGCGACGGCTACGGCAACGGCAGGGGCTACGGCTACGGCATCGGTGACGGCACCGGCTACGGCGACGGCAGCGGCTACGGCAACGGCAGCGGCTACGGCAACGGCAGCGGCAGCGGCTACGGCAACGGCAACGGCAGCGGCTGATAAAACAGAACCTTTAATTTTTTACTCTTTTAAAACGGAAGCTACCAAAAAATGAAAATTGACGCAAAAACCATCGAAGTAAACGGAGTAAAGTACATCCCAGCAGATAGCGTACAGTCGCTAAGCGAGACAGACTGCGACGGGTTGCGATACGCAATAATTCGGTGCAGAGACGCCGGCGTGCATGCTGGATGGGTGAAACATCGCGAAGGACGCGAGGTCAAGCTGCTCCGGTCGCGGAGGCTTTGGAAATGGCACGGTAAGACGCTGAGCGGATTAGCGACGGAAGGGACGACAGACGCAAGTTCGTGCAAATACGCGAACGAAGTGCCAGAGATTGATTTGTTGGACGCCTGCGAGGTTATTTATTGCACGGATGCGGGACGAAAGTCGATTCAAGAAATGCGGGAGTGGGAGAATGAATAACGACGGCTACGGCTACGGCTACGGCGACGGCTGCGGTTATGGCTACGGCTACGGCAGCGGTTACGGAAACGGCAACGGCAGCGGCAACGGCTACGGCTACGGCGACGGCGACGGCTACGGCGACGGCGACGGCTACGGCGACGGCTACGGCAACGGCAGGGGCTACGGCTACGGCATCGGTGACGGATAACAATAAAGGGCACGAAATGAAAAAGCACATAGTTTTTCTGAACGGGCCGCCAGGTTGCGGCAAGGACCACTTAGGCGACGTATTGAACACGCAGCTCGCGTTTCGCCGCGACAAGTTCGCAGCACCGATAACTGGGGGCGTAGCTGGTATGTTTGGTTTGAATCATCTGGAAATCGAACAGTACCGGAACGCGTCCAAGGACTACCCGGCGGACATATTCGGCGGACTCACGCCCCGCGAGGTGTGGATATCATTTTCCGAGCAATGGGCTAAGCCTGTGTTTGGCCAGATGATATTTGGGTATTTGGCGGCGGAGCGCTGCCGGCAGACGTTTATGCCGCGTGTTGTGTTCACCGACAGCGGCTTTGAGCCAGAAGCCAGGGCAGTATGCGAAGCCGTCGAAGGCCACAATCTGCTGATACGGATACACCGCGAGGGCCGCTCGTTCGAAGGCGACAGCCGTGGATACTTCGAGCCGGACTTTTGCGAGTCGCTGGACTTCTGCAACCGTGGCGTTGCGGACGACGAGCGACGTATAGCTAGCATTGTGCGGGCGTGGATTGCAAGAACGGAGAAAAACGATGGATGAGAAACGCACCTGGGTGATGGTCGACGACGCCAAGGACGATAAGGAATTGGCACGCGTCGTGATTGCCTTTCGAAATCAAGCAGACATGGACGGCAGCTTGAAGGCGTTAGGCAAGGAGCTAAACAAATTCTTTCGGCTTGGCCTTCCAGCACCGCCGCTGCTGTGCGACTTGCTGCGGGCAATGCAGATAGCGCAGGCGGAAAGCAACCTAAACAGGGAGCCTGACGATGTTTGATATAATCGAGCACCACGCGATAGAACTGATTCTGCTTTCGCTGATTGCCGGCAGTGCGTACTGCCAGTGGCTGGTGTGGGTAATGGACCGCGAGCAGGACAGACAAGAATGGTAATCCTAATCGAAGCCGCCGGGCTTGTGTTCCGCTCGTTTTGGAGCGCAAACAAGCGGGACGAACCATACGACGAACAGCCAGCGATAGACGAATTTGCCGTGCGGCTTGGCAACGTAAGGCGATACGGTCGGCAGGTTTCAATGGCCCTGCGGTGTGATGCACGCTTTGTGCTTGTCTGGGACACGCCCGGCAACATACGCAAAGAACGGGTGACAACTTACAAGGCTCAGCGCGACAAGCCGCCAGAGGAACTACTGCGGGCTTACAAGGCGTGTCAGATTTTTGGCAGCTTCGAGGGTTGGGAGTCATTGTCCGCGCCTCGCGACTGGGAAGCTGACGACGTTATAGCGTCCGTCGCCAGGCAAGCGGCGGAACGTGGCGTGCGGTGTCAGATACACAGCGTTGACAAGGACTTTAACCAGTGCTTACAGAAAGGGGTGGTGGGGATATGCAAACGTGTTAGCGATACAGGTAAGCCGCAGACGTACACAGAGGACGATATGCGGGCTGACTTTGGCTTTGGCCCTGAACGCTGGGTCGATTACCAGTGTTTGATTGGCGACAGCGCCGACAACATTAAGGGGTTGCCCGGCTACGGCCCGAAACTATCCGCCGCGGTGATGCGTCAGCACGATGGACCGCTGGAAACTATGCCGGTCGAACTACTGCGACCGAAGCAACAAAAGCTGTGGCCAGACTTTCTGTCACAGCTGGAAGATTTGAGATTTTTACTGACTTTAAGAACCGATTTGGAGACGATGAAATGGGGTTTGTAATTAAACAGGAAGCCAGCCAAGGCGAAAGCAAATACGTTAAGCCAGAGCCGGGCACGCACGTTGCACGATGCGTACAGATGATTGAGCTTGGGACGTGGGAAGATAAGCGATGGGACGATTCATACGCCAAGAATGAAATCGTGCTCGGCTTTGAGTTCCCGAACATCGTCAGCGAGGAATCCGGCCCGGCGTTGATGTGGAAGCGGGTAACGTGGTCGCTTGGCGAGCGTGCGACGCTTCGAAAGATTCTCAAGTCTTGGCGGGGCAAAGACTACACGGCGTCAGAGCTGGCACACGGCGTTGACGTTTCGGCTGTCGTTGGGCAGCCGTGCCAGATTACAGTAGAGGAATGGGTGAACGCGACAACCGGCAAGTCTGGCGTTCAGATTGGCAGCATTGCGAAACTGATGGACGGCGTAACGTGCCCTCCGCAGATTAGCAGCACGGTCATGTGGTCCATCAGCGATTGGGACCAAGAAACCTTTGACACGTTTGCGGACCACCTGAAGGAGCGCATTCTGGCGTCGGACGAAGCGAAAGCCAGAACCGCATCGGACCCGCAAGATAAGGTCGACGCGTTGCTGAAGTCGAACGATATTCCGTTCTAGGGGTGGTGCCCTGGGGCTGCCGCGTTTTTTTGACTGGCGCGGCAGCCTATCTCTAACAGTGGCCCGCTCGTTGCGGGCTAGGTGAGGGGGTCTGGCGGTTGGACTAGTCACCCGCCGCCAGGCTTTTAAGGATGTGCAACAATGAAACCAGAGACAGCAGCAGGATGGCTCCAGCGACTAGTACGTGCGAGGGCTGGCGTAGCCCACACGCAAGCGGCAATGATTGATGGACGCTACCAGGCCATTGAGACGGATATGGGGATGTGTTGCTGCGTGACGTGCGGGCGTTTACTGCCGTGGAAAAGCCGCTGGAAGCACCAAAGCAAGAAGCACATTATTATCCAGGGTGGCCACTGGATACCCAAAAGCAAGGGACGGGAATGGCTGATGCTGTGCGAGGAGAACGTCTACCCGCAATGCTCGGTCTGCAATATGCCGGACAGCAGCGGAAGCGGTTACGGAAATAAGCAGGCGTTTGACACTTTCATATTTCACCATCTGGGAATGGACAGGATGAAGCAGCTGCAATCGGAAACGCGGCGGACGTTGAACCGCGACCAAGTCAAGGAACTATCGGACAAGTACAGGTTAGAATTTCACCAGCTACGAAGGAAACTAGAACGCTATGAATGACACGACAACCATACCAGCCGAAGCGTACGGCCACACGTTTACGCAAGGCACCGAAACCTGCTCGCGCTGCTACCAGACCAGGCAGCAACTAGAACCTGAGCTGTCGAAGTATTGGTCGGAAGCCGGCGTGTGCTGGGGTGCAGAACTGAAAGAGAAGGAGGTAATACACGCAGCGGCCAGCCACGATTGGCACTATGCGTACACCGAGTCATCAGAAGTCCGCAAGGCTGGCTGGCGAAGCTACAAGCGGTTGTGCGAGCTGGCGAAAACGGCAGGACTGAGGGGGCAATTGATAGCCAGCCTATGGCAGAAAGTAAGGGGTGCGTGATGAAGTACTACAAAGAAATGACAGCCGATGAAGCGTGCGACCACGACGTTTACATCGCACTCGAGCAACTACAGGCGAGCCAGGAAGTAACATTCGGCGTTGCGCCGGGCTTGTTCATGGAGGAAATCAGCGAACGCAGCGGCTGGGGTATTTATCAGGTGCGGGCAAGTATCAAGCGCGGGATTGCCGCCAAAGTGCTGGAATCAGTGCCGCTGGTCTACACTGGCAGTACCGGCAAGAGTTCTTACAGAATCATAAGGGGCTGAGCATGGATTACTTTGAAGAATTCCGCGCGGCATACCTTGCCGACACGAAAGAGGGGCGGGCAGATGCCGAGAAGAAATGTAAGGCGCTATTTCTACGCTGTAAACGTGACCGCTTTACGCCGCCGACGGTCGCCGAAATCCGCGACTATTGCCAGGAAAAGGGCTACGGGCTGGACCCGCTGGACTTCTACGAATTCTATGCGTGCAAGGGCTGGATGGTCGGACGCAATAAAATGGCCGACTGGAAAATGGCGGTCAACAGGTGGGAGCGCGAAGATAAGCGGAAGCGACCTAACCGGCCCGTTAACAGCAACACGTACGCGGACAAGTGGGCCGCCAAGGCGGCCGCCAAGAAAGCCCAAAACGAACGCGAAGAATACGAACGCAGCCAAACACTAGCCGATATCTGGAAGGATGCGGGGCGATGATTGACGACGCACTAATAACGCCAGACGGGCGGATGACTGAAAGCCGGTACGATGTCGAATCGTGCCTTTACGCCGTCCAGCGGGGGCTGTGGACCGCCTGCGGGTATGATATCGACCGCCAGGTTGTGCTGCTCGACTGGGGTGGCGTGCCGCGAACGGCAAGCAAGGGATTCAGTAATGTGAGAGTGACGATAAGCACTTGGACAGACAGCGGGCCAGGCCGGCGAGAAAGAAACGACACAACGGACTGCGTCCGACCAGTGCCGGAAGGCTTGCGACCGCGCTACGAGGTCAATTGGCTGGCGCTAGTCAAGGGTGATTACGTCCGCAAGATAGACGGCAACGGCCCAGAGCAGTCGATGAGGGGGATAAGCAGCAGCGACCAGGTTTTAATTAGGAGGGCAATAGCAATGCGCAAAGACGGTTTGCCGGCTGACGCAATAGCCACACTGCTAACGCATCAGGCCGGATACGACATAGCTAAAGGCAGGGTCGCAAACTGGGTGCGTCACATTGGCTGCCTTACTGTCGACGGTGCGGAAGGCAGGCGGCTAATCAAGCAGGCACACGCAAGCGGTGTTTCCGAAATTGTGATATGCGAACGAACAGGGCTGTCGCGACGTTTCGTTAACTGGATTATTAAGGAGTGGGGCAAGTCATGCACTATTACAAAAAAAACTGCGAGCTAGGGAAGCTTGGAGAAAGGGTTGTTAGGCGGTCGCTGCTGGGTAGTGAACCAATTGAAGGCAGGGACGGGCAAGAGAAGCGCGGCGACATAACGTGGGGCTGGCTTAATGTCGAGGTAAAGACGGAAAAGACCTACACAGGAAATCTGTTTATTGAGGAATGGAGCAACCGGAAGTGGGACGAAGAGGGTTGGTTTCGAAAACTGACTGAGTGCGACTATCTTTTCTATTTATTTATAAACCCAGAAGAGAAAGTGTTTCGGATGTTTGTTGCGCCATTTGAAAGAATAGGGCAGCACCTTAAACTTTGCCAATGCGGCGGCGAGCTGAAGCGGGTTAACTCTCCTCAGAAAAACGACACGTGGGGCTATACGCCAAGCATTGATTGCATGATTGCCAGCAATGCACTGTTTGAACTTCCGTTTATGTCAAAACAGGAGCCTGGCACATGCTTGTCCTCGCGCTCTTAATCACCGGCCCACAGCTACACGCTGTGCCGGTACGCATTACGCACACGAATATCGGCGTCTACGAATCGCGGCTAGACTTAACCCGGCTGCCGATGCGTCAGCGGCTGCAAGTGGTCCGCAGTATCGAGCGATACTATCGACCGCAGTACAGCGAGCCGATGCACCAGTGGCAGCGGGACGCCAAGGCGAAGCACATTGAGAACAGCGAGGCCATGTTGCGTGACGCGATGGCGGGCAGGCTGTTGCGTCAGCCGTTGGGATGGTTTGACGACTGGGCACGGGATGCTAAGCTGTTGGGTATCGAAGTCATTAATACAAGGAGGCCAGAGTGAAATACGACAATCCAACAAAAGCCCACTGGCGAAAATGGGCGTGGAACCGCATAGCCGAGGCAGCGTCGCCCGGCTGGCGTGTAATGTATCTCGCCGGTGAAGCAGGGCTGGACCACGAAGAAGCAGAACGTCGCGGTTTAATTGGGATTGGGGTAGACTGCGTCCAAGGGAACGTAGACGGCGTACGTTCACGAGGTGGGGTCGCGACTTGCGACCAGCTACATAGAATGATAGTAGAATTACAGCCAGATGCAGTTATTTGCGATTCACTGGGTGGCATAACCCAGCGCTCGCTAGTCGACCCGCTGGTCGCATCTGTTGGGTCTTGTGTTAAGCACTTTGTGTGGAACGGTCTTCGCGGCAGGGATAACCCAATTAAAGGCATAGAGGGAAATTTCACGTTTGAATTAGTTAAAGGTAGGTTAAGGCGCGCAAAAATAGGAAAACACAGGGGGAAACACGCAGCTATGGTATTGCTTTCCCACTTAGCAAGTATTGTGTCCGGCAAGGCTCATGGCGCTATAGAAATGTCACACCAGGAACTGCAATGGTTATTGAGCTCGCCAGCACACAAAATATTCTGTAGTGCAATACGTCCCTCTTACAATAGTTATCAAAGTAAGGACTCCAAGGGACTGTATTACGATTCTGTTTCCTTAAGTTTAAACAGGATGATAAAACTGGATTCCCCTGCAATGCGGTTGAAGCCAAGCAGGGCCACGAAAACCGCGAGAATGAAAGCCGCAGCCGCTAAAGCAGTAATCACAAAGAAGCGCACAAAATGACTTGCCCGGCAACGCCACACAACAACCCGCAGCACTGGCGACGGGCGCGAATTAAGGACTACTACCGCACGCACTTCGAACGCATTACGTGCTCGCTGTGCGGCAAGTTCATCGGATACAATGACACGTCCGTGCGGTTAACTAAAGCACAGCGGCAGCGCGCGGAAGGCCAAGCGGATTTGGGAATCGGCGAGTAGCCAACTGGGCTAGTTGCCTGAAACACAACAATTTCTCAAACGGGAAACAGCCACCAAATAGGAAACCATGAAACCATGAACCACGACGAAAATAAATACTGGCTTTGGCGTTGGCTGAGAAACCTTGATGAATTAGAGCGGCTCGACGAAGAGCGAAGGTTCCGCGAAAGCGAAGCGGTTGAAATGACCAACCTTTGGTGGATGGCGTGTGAATGCGTTGGGATAAAGGGTTCCGCGAGTGGTGGCAAGTTCCGCGATGCACTAAAGAGGCTTAAACAGTCCTCGTGCCGTAAATTCACTGTAACAGACGGCGAAAAGGAAGGGACGTGCTATGCGTTCCATGACCACTTCGACGTGTGGTGGAAGGACGGATCGACTAATTTAGGAATCGTTGAATTGAGCCGCTACGGGATTCGTGAGGTTGATACAGAGTTAGCAACATAACTATCAACTTGTCCCGACGCTCTAGCCAACTGAGCTGATAACCATGAGTGAAGAACGACACAAAAACGTAATTGAAATCCTGCGGCTTGAGTTGAAAAACCAGCAGGACGAATACACGCTTGACATGGTCGAGATGTATGCACTGATTGATGGGTTCGCACGGTATCGCGAACGCATTGAAAAGCTGGAATCCGCTTTGCGCCAAATCGCTGAGTCAAAATACTGCGAATACGAGCACGCAAGCGGACATAGGTACTGCGCCAAAATCGCACAAGACGCCCTAGCCAACTGAGCTAGTCAACTAACCAACAGAAAGGAAAACCATGTTTAACCCAGAAACCGGGAAAATCATCCACCTAACTCACGGAGCAGGCAATGGCGTCGACACTGCATGCTTGATGACCGCCTCAAACATGCTCTGCGGCAGAGGTGCGGACGGAGACTACAACAGTTGTGTCTGCCTAGTGATTCGAAGCTTCATCATCACAACCAACGACGCGATGCCTGAAGCACTTCTCGGCGAGCTCTACGGTCCGCTGGCTTGGGAAATCCTTGGCACGCGAACCGATGACCCATCAGTGGAACGTCAGCGAGCGTATCGATTTTCCGATTGGGCGGTACGGGAGGTTGCCCCAATCGCACTCGATGCCAAAGGGCTGCATGAGCAGGCAGCGAAATTGCGAGGGCTAGAACCAGTGGTAGACCAACCGACTGCCGCCGATGCCGGGAATGCCGCCAATGCCGCCTCCTATGCCGCCGATGCCGGGAATGCCGCCAATGCCGCCTCCTATGCCGCCGATGCCGGGAATGCCGCCAATGCCGCCTATGCCGGGAATGCCGCCAATGCCGCCGCCCATGCCGCCTGTGCCGCCGCCTATGCCGCCTATGCCGGCGCCGATGCCGCCTATGCCGGCGCCGATGCGGAAACCATCTGGCGAAAATGCCCCGACATCATCCGTGAGGTAGCTGCAATCGGGGACCGGCGACCAGTCGAGACGGTGATAGGGCACGATGAACTAGCAGACGCTCTAGCCAACTGAGCTAAAACCTTTAAGGACAAACCAGTGAGTATTGACGCACGAATAAG
>Ga0070727_10001836_pt1 | contig 21391 bp, 27 predicted proteins | sample tdAd472_FD_66722 | JGI IMG/M metagenome (GOLD analysis project Ga0070727, IMG submission 66722) | Marine sediment microbial communities from the Atlantic coast under amendment with organic carbon and nitrate - tdAd47.2 | ecosystem: Environmental > Aquatic > Marine > Coastal > Sediment | place...
TTGGGCGGGTGAGGGGGCATTGCTAAGGATGTCTTTAATTCCTTAAAGGACAACCAAGTCAACAATAATGCATTAATGCAGGGTGAACCTGAGGGCATGCAGAGTGTACTCCGGTGAAGTTGACTCCAGCTAACACTTTGATCTATATGTATTACAGTGTATTGGCGTGAAGTGCGGTGAATTCCAGTGCACACAATTTTAGCAGATCATAATCCGCGTGTCGGGGGGTCAAGTCCCTCCTCCGCTACCAATTTTTTAAAGCCAGTTAAGTCAAGCGCTTAGCTGGTTTTTGTGTTTCTGGAACTATTTTCAATTTTGTCGTTTTTTTCTCGTGTGGCACAATAGTGGAGTGGCACAGTGACAGAGTATATCTGTAGTGATCCTATGTGAGCGGGGGTGAATTAATGGCATCAATACGAAGGCGTCAAAATAAAAACGGCACGACTTCTTGGCATGTTCAAATCAGAAAGAAGGGGTTCCCTAGCCAAACAGAAAGCTTTGACAGAAAGATTGATGCAGACCGCTGGGCTCGCAAAATTGAAGCCGAGATGGACGCCAGAAAATGGCAAGATAATTCTGATGCCGAAAACACTACATTAAAAGCGGCGCTCGAACGCTATCACACTGAATATACAGTTCATAAAAAAGGTGTTGTGGCGGAAACCCGTCGCATAGATATTTGGAAGCAACATAAAATCGCAAGTTATGGTCTGAGCAGGCTAAACGGCTCTGATTTTGTTAGCTATAGAGATACTCGAATAACGGAAGGTATAAACCCCTCCACCGTTCGACTGGAGTTCGCGATTATTAGTCATTTGTTTAACATGGCTAGAAAAGAGTGGGGCTTAGAGGGGCTTCATAACCCTGACCTGCTCCCCATAAACTGGGTCATTTTTTGAGAGAGTTTTCCGTGTAAATTAAACATGGAGGATTTTTAAATGAAACGTAGAAGATTTAGTGACTGAGCAGGACCTTCGCGCCAGTGGCGCGGAGTAAGCCCGCGCAAGCAGATCATCGGCATTCTGCAGAAGCAGGTGGCAAATCGTTCCTTCCGTATATGCTACGTCCTACCTAGGCTCAGGACCCATTAATTTTTTATGGTTTCCAACTGGTTAAAAATATGATTCAAGATGATGGAAGGAGTTTCCATCATGAGCGACCTGTTTTATTTGAGTGAAGAGCAGCTTGATCGTCTGCGTCCGTATTTCCCATTGTCCCATGGGGTTCCCCGTGTTGATGACCGCCGTGTTCTCAGCGGGATCATTCATGTGTTGAAGCGGGGATTGCAATGGCGGGATGCGCCGAGAGAATATGGCCCCCACAAGACGCTCTATAATCGTTTCAGGCGCTGGAGTGAGATGGGGGTTTTTGATCGGATCTTCATGGAACTGTCCTCAAAAGATATTCCCGAGCAATTACAAATAGACGCTACTCATCTGAAGGCCCACCGGACAGCCGCCAGTCTGGCAAAAAAAGGGGTGTTCCCCGTGACATTGGCCGCACGAAAGGCGGACTGAACAGCAAACTGCATGCGGTCTGTGACGAGCGGGCAAGACCCGTTCTTCTACACCTGAGCGCAGGTCAGGTCAGTGATTACAAGGGAGCGGCTGTCCTGATGCATGACCTGCCTCCGGCCCGGCATTTGCTGGCGGACAGGGGGTATGACGCTGACTGGTTCCGCAAGGCCTTGCGCGACAGGAAAATCTCACCCTGCATTCCGCCGAAGAAAAACCGCAAACAGCCGGAGGCATATGACCAGACCCTGTACCGCCAGCGCCACAAGATCGAGAATATGTTTGCAAAACTCAAGGACTGGCGCCGTATTGCAACACGATATGACCGCTGCTCACATACTTTCCTGGCCGCCATCAAAATCGCCGCAATCGTCATTTGGTGGATTTAATGAGTCCTGAGCCTAGGGAAGCATAAGGGGAATTTGGCCAACAAGCCTCTTTACACTGACAGCGGTATTATCTGCATCAGTATTGTTGAATATTTTGCTCCAGGCGGCTTCCGCTGTCAAAGGAAGAGTTCCCTGCCATAGCAAATACAAGGTCAGCTTTGCCAAACCAGCGCTGCCTTCACCGTCCTTAACAAGGGATACAGGTCCAGGCGGAAGACCCAAACATTATCTACGAGGTCACTTGTGTGCCTCCACGGCCCTACAGAGGGAGGTTCTTCCACCTGGCATCGCCGCTTCATGGAAGGGGCGATAATCTGAGTTACTCTTGATGACCGCATATGCGATGCGGGCAACCTTGGCTGCTACAGCAGAATATGCCTTGCGCCTGAGGGGCTTGTTGTGGCGGTCATTTCTGACATATCTGTTGAATTTGTCCTTAAAACTATTTTCCCGCTGCATGATAGCGATCTGGCCAGCCATCCAGAAAGCCCTGCGCAAGCGGGCATTGCCGTATTTTGACAGTTTTGTCTGGCCCCTGAAGGAACCTGATTGCTGTGTGGAGAGGTTCATACCACAAAACTTGAGGAATTGCCGGTGATGCCTGAACCGCCGCAGGTCCCCGGCCTCGGCAAGTATTGTCAGGGCGTTGATTGGCCCGATGCCGGGGATTTGCTGAAGTCGGATAAAATCAGGATGCTCACCCGGCAATTCAATCGCCTGCCTTTCAATCTCGTCCCGTTGCCGGATCAGGGACAGACCTTCCTCCAGCACCATGCGGAACATGGAAATGGCTTTGGAATCAAGGGCAACTGGCAAGCCGATGCTTTCACGGGCAGTGTCATATATATCGGCCAGCAGGCGTTCCTTCGATACCTTCCGGCCAACAACATTCCAGGCCCGGCTTGTGAATTCTGTTTTGCTGTGACAGGTGATACTGGCCGGAGTTGGAAACTCTTTCAGGAAATTCAGAAGCCAGCCACTCCGGCTGCGGTTCTTGTAGCGCTCGGCTTCTGGGAAATAGAGGGGCAAATAGTGGGTCTGGATCCTATGCCACAGTTCGGTCTTGGCCTTTGATACAATCTCATGGGCAGGGAGCGTGCTGTGACCTGCCGCAGCCTCTCTAAAAGAGTCAGGGCGATGTGCCGCCAAACATAACCGAGGTCCCGGAGTAAGGGCCCGAAGACAGTGTTTAGGATGTCTTTAGTTATCAAAATTCATAAAAATGTGCAAAAGTTATCAATTTTCATGGAAAGTTATCGTTTTTCATGATAAGTTGACTCAGTATTGATTTTTCATGCTTTAGGATCGTTTTTCATGGAAACGCACCAAAAGAATCCATTTTCAGGGCCAGTTACTGTTTTTCAGGAACACAGGCTACCTGAACAAGCCAAGCCAGTTGGTTATGCTGCGCTGATTGATGCGTATGAACTTGCTGTGCCGACCCCCATGCGGCTAACAGCGATTGGGGCGCATCACAGGATCATCGAGACAGATAACTGGCGGCTTCTCACGCCTCGTCATGATCCTGAGGCATCTCTTGAGGGACACCTCGTCTTTGCCCTTAAGTATGAGGGCCTTGATTTGGTCCTTCTGAAGCGCCTGTTCTTGACCATAGGCGGTGAACCTATTGAAGCAATTGTGAAAAACAGCCCTACAGGCGCGTATGCCCGGCGCCTCTGGTTTCTGTATGAGTGGCTGACCGGACAAAAGCTTGACCTGCCTGATGCACAAAAAGGCAGTTATGTGCCGGTTGTTGATCCAAAACAACAGTGGGCGCCGGGCGGCAAATCAGTCTCTCGACACCGCGTGAAAGATAATCTTCCCGGTACGCCTGAATTTTGCCCCATGGTCTTTAAAACAAAGCTTATTGCCGACTTTATGGCCATGGATTTGAAAAGCAAGGCTGAAAAAGCGGTTGCTGCGGTACCAAAGGATATTATGGCCCGGACAGCAGCGTTCCTGTTGCTGAAAGATTCCAAATCCAGCTATGTGATTGAAGGCGAGAATGCGCCTCAGGATCGTATTCAGCGTTGGGGCAGGGCTATTGGAGAGGCTGGCCTTCGTGCTCTTGATCTTGAAGAATTAAACCGCCTACAGAATATAGTCATCGGGGATCAGCGTTTCATTCGTATGGGCCTTAGAGCCGAAGGAGGTTTTGTAGGAACCCATGATCGGGACACACAGATGCCTTTACCTGATCATATTAGTGCCCGACATAATGATCTGATGTCGCTGATTGACGGTCTGGTTGCTTTTGACCGGCTTGCCGCAGATATTGATCCAGTGATTGCTGCCGCTGTACTTGCTTTTGGTTTCGTTTATATCCATCCATTTGAAGACGGTAACGGCAGGATACACAGATATCTGATCCATCATATTCTGGCGCACCGGGGCTTTACGCCGCCTGGCGTGATTTTTCCCATATCTGCGGCCATTCTGGATGAGATTGATAAGTACCGGCTGGTACTTGAGAGTTATTCGAAACGCCTGCTACCGCTGATAGACTGGCGCCCCACAGTTTCCAACAATGTTGAAGTTGTGAATGACACAGCCGACTACTATAGATTCTTTGACGCAACACCCCATGCGGAATTCCTGTATGGATGTGTGCAAAGGACCATAGAGCAGGACTTGCCTCAGGAGGCAGCTTATTTAAGGAGCCACGATATGGCTCTAACAGCCATTATGGGTCGGGTAGAAATGCCGAACCGGATGGCCGAGCAGCTTATCCTTTTTGTCCGGAAAAATGGAGGGCATCTCTCCAAAAAGCGACGAGAACGAGAATTTGAGGCGCTCACGGACAGGGAAGTCAAGGACCTGGAGAACATCATAAACGATGCTTTCGACGGCTGATAAAGGCAATTTCAGACTGAGATCAGTATGATAGTTTTGAAACAGTCGATCTCAGGGGGATGGAAGTCGTTAATATTCACCGGCTGGAAGGTGATAACTATTATGACACTTTCTATGGTTCCTAGGGGAATGATATTATCGACGGCAAAGACGGTGCCGATAATCTTTATGGCGAAGGTGGCGATGATTGGACTTGTCTTAAAAAAGTGGACAGTGCCTTCAAGATTAACAGGCTTGTGGCGACCTTTTGATCAATTTATAACCTGATTCGGGGTCCTCTTTGATAACATCCTAATTCAACAAAATAATCAGCGTCTGTAAAAGCCATTTTATCTTGTGGGAACAGGGGATGGTTATCAAGAAAAATTTGCATTTTTTGCCATTATGTAGGTGAATGAACGTTTTTTTTTTGGCTTTTTTGGGAGGCAAGATACATCGGTCAATTTCCAGACCGGATAGGACGTTCCATAACGAGTTTCTATTGTTGGAAGGGGAGGGTCAATCGCGAGAAAGCGGCTACAGCCGCTGTGAATTCAATGCGTTCGGCGTCCGGGGCATATGACATGGCATCGACAAATTGCGCATACTCGCGTTCATACTCCGGATCTGTCAGAAGGCAAGCCCAAGCCTCCATTGTAGCCTCTGCGAGGGGCGCCTCAACCTGTCCCCCGCGTCTGCTGTCGTCGCAGTGGGCGCGGCGCGCCGCCCGCGCAAAATTCTGATCGGCAAGGGCTCGTTTTTCCAGGGCGCACAGATCATGAAGATGGCGGACGATCGTTGGATCATTGTCACGCGATCCGGGCGGCTGGCTTCTATCCCTGGTGCGCAGGCGCCATATCAAGGCGCTGAGTTTGTCTGCAGCCGTCTCGACGGGAGACACACACTCTATCGCACAATCCGGCGGATCTTTTTTAAACTGGGTCACAAAGGCGGAAATCTGCCGCCATTCTGTCGGAAAGGGTACAGTTAGAAACTTCATCTCGAGTTTGAGGTGGGGGCGTAAAGAGTGATCAAGGCCATGCATTTGAGGGTAGATGATGTCAAGGCCGAAAAAATGGCCGCCGTCGTGAAAGACCATATCATCCACCCTCAGGCCCTCCGCAGCGTTAACAAGATCGATGACGGTTTTGCGAAATTGTCGCCGTTTGGCGCGGGACGGCATAGCCGAAGCTTTGATTTTGAAATCGATATCCTCCGAAAATCTTTGAATAAGACCATAACCTTTGGACAGGCTGGTGCCGCCGGAAAAGACGCACGTCATGTCCTTCGTGGGTATCGAGGCGATAAGGCCCAGCAGTTGAACGGCGTACCAGTCCTTTTCAATAAAGGAGGGGGCGACGCCAAGCTCTACCGCGATCTCTATGATTTCTTGCGGGTCAGGCGGCTTTCTCAAAGGTGATTGACCTCCCGTTATAAGAGATTTTCCGGGAGATGCGGCCCTTCACGCCGATAACGCGGCCTGTGGGAACCTGCGGGGTTTGCCCGGCATTATAGGCCTTTTCATACCGGGAAGGTGCGACTTCCACACCGAGTTTCGCCAGCGCCGCGATCGCCAGATCCCGCAATGGCCGTTCCGGCACGGGGGCACCGGTCAGGGAAGATTTTTTGGCGCGGGCGTAGATGCCCTGGCCGATTTTAACCAGAACACCCTCCTGAACCAGGGTCCGCAAGCCCCTGCCGATCTGATCGCTGTCCGAAAGATCGGCAAAATCACCGGGCAGATATACGAAGGCTTTACCGCGTTTGATGCGATAGCGCATCCTGCTTGCCAATGTCTGCTTGGTCGTCATATTATTTCCTACAAATTTACGACACTATAGTAGTACAAATTTACGACATTTTCAATAGATGGTAATTAATAATATCTAAGTTAGAGTAATATATTATGAAGTAACCATAGATTTACCGAATAGATATAATACTGGTATATTGAGTTTTAAAGAGGCTTTCTCGGGGAAGCCGAACAATCCTGATTTTTTCGACGATATTGGCGAAAGGCGTTGAGACCGGCGCGCGCATGGCGGTGTTTATTCAGCGTGCCAGGAAATATCCATGCCGCTCAAGGCGTCGAGATATTCATCGCGGGTGATGAAGCCGATGCAGGGAAAGGCGCCTTTGTCGCTCAGCTCGTCATTGGCGAGTTTTTTCGCCATCAATATGGCGGGCATGGCGGGAATATAGGGGCCGTCGCCATGGCGAAGGAGCTGGGCCAGCATCACCTGGCGATGCCGACCAACGGCAAGGGCGGCGCAGTCTATGAAGTGAACGGCCTGATCAATGACTGATCCATGACTGCGGCAAAATCGTTGCGGCGGGGCGGGCTGCCGCCCTGTCTGGAAGGCGCCGCGCGCGCCGCCTCAATCCTGTTCCTAAAAACAAGGGACCCACTTGCTGGCTAACGAGTGATAAGGCGCAATTCTGCAATAGAGTCTTATGGTAAGGTTATTGAATTCTACGTACATTGAACCCTTTTCGTTGAAGAAGGTCTATGACGGAATTTTTCCCAACCATATGCGCAATACCAACAACGACAACGGCATTATTCAATCCTTTAGAGAAATAATCGTCTATTTTGCCAGCCCAGCGCCGATTGCGTTCGTATAAAAACGCTTCTTTTATGGAAACTTCATCCGGCATTCCACGCTTTATAAGCTCATCAAGTTTTTGGGTATCCCCATCAAGATAAGCCATAACCAATTCATTGAATTCATCAGCATAGTTTTCCGCCTCTATCAGGGACTGATAAAACAGCTTGTCCTGGGCCTTATTATCCAGCCCGGCCATCAGACGAAATCTGGCCTCATTGGTTTCCAGGCCAATTACTTTTATGTTGTGTGTACGCGCCAGCCCAACCATCGTAGCTTCAACCCCAATCTCGGGACGAAGCTCCGCCTTCTCCTCCAAATACTGAGAAAATACGATTGCTGCGAACCAGGGTCGAAAATGATTGAGTGATTTTTCAGGAAAGTTTGTCCGCTTTGCAACATCCGTCAGCTGTCTATTGGTTTCCTGACGAATGAAATCGGTAATGGATTGTTGATCGGTAAGAAAGGCATATTTGTCTAATAAAGGAACAATATTACGATGTTTATTCTCCTCAGGCCGCACCTCCATAAAAATCGTATCTGACTTTACAATCTTCTCTCTCAGGTCTTTTGTAAGCCACGGAACAGGTGTTTCAAAAGCATGGACGCTTCCGAAAAGAATATAGGAACTCTTGCCCTTAATGACTTCCCATACCGGAATTTCAGCGAAAGCAGAAAACGCGATCAAATTTAAAACCACGCTTGCCAAACCTATAAACAACAACTTAGTATACTTATTCATCAAATTCTCCCGTATGCTTCTCCGCCACTCTGAGCCGTCATGGATGAGGCAACGGCAACAATGGCATTCATCATGCTGGTGCGTTTCGCTAGCCTTAATGCGGTGGTATCAGGGTATTGATGGATGACCCTGACATTTCAACGTCAAAATCCTTTATTTTCACATGGATGGAGCAACTGAAAAATACTCGAAATGATATATTGGGAGATGATAATTTTATTTCTTATGAGCAATGTTATTATGCCTGTGAGCAACAACTATTTCGCAATTACCGACTAATTTGGATGTCTTTTCCATGGATCTGTTCGCGTGTTAACGAGGGGAAACTGGTTTTTGCGCGGGTGGTCTTATGACCTGAAAAGTGTCAAATTATTCTCGCTTCAGATAGATGCCGGAAAGTTCTTGAAAATTTGCTGACCATCTGGAAGTGGCATTTACTATTTCAAGAATAGCAGGATGTTTAATTCGCCGTTCGGCAGAGATCGCATAATAATGCTCTTTGACCTCTTCTGTGCGGCCAATAATTTTGACATTATATTGATCCTTTATCATTCCTTCAATCAGTGTGGGTGCGGCAAACACGCCATGTCCTTCGCGTCCAAATGATTTCATTAATGCGCTGTCATCAAATTCGGCAACGATATTTGGGACAATATTGTATTTTTCCAGCCATGAAGATAGCCTTTGTCTAACCGCTGACTTTTTGCCCTGCATAAGAAAATTTTGCCCCGTCAAGGATTGAGGGAATCCTTTTTTATATGACGAAGCCAGTTGCTCGGTGGCAAAAAAAGTAAATCCGCTTTCCGTAAGATAGTGATTATAGGCCTTTATGTGACTGCCTTGCTCAAGGGGGTGGTCTGTAATAACCAGGTCCAGTTTGCTGATGGCCAATTCTGCCAGTAAACTGTTCTGATCACCCTCAATGCATATAAGCCGAATTGATTCAGGCATATTCAATACCGGAGTAAGTAGTTGTTTTGCCAACACTTTAGGTATCACATCTGTTATGCCTACAGTAAATGTCAACCAATAGGTTGGTTCCCGTGTTTTCAGGACATTATTTATTTCATCGCCCAGTTGGAATATATCATCTGCATAGCTGTATATCAAACGACCCATTTCAGAAAGCAGTAACTTTTTCCCTTTGCGATCAAATAAAGCAACCCCGATTTGTGCTTCGAAAAAGGTGATTTGGCCACTGATTGTTTGGGGGGTCAAATTAAGCCTTTGACTAGCCTTGGTGATACTTCCTTCAGTTGCAACGACATAAAAATAATATAGATGATTAAAGTTTATCGGCGTCATAGTTTTCTTCGTATTTTTAGAATAAAAAAATATTATATTCGATTATATCGATATAGGCAAGGTATATGTGGCTTAAATATTAAGTGATGATTTATTGTATTATGTGTAATAATGGTGCTATTTCAATAGGTTTGGGGCCGGTGGTATGGGGGAAGTATAATAATCGAATTATTCGAATATATATTAAGGCATAAACGATTTTACATGAAATCGCCTATAGGTTATCTTTGGGTTCAATATTCATTACACAGACTTTGGATGCCATGACGTTTCATAAAAATATTAATCTGCTGAGAAATTTTGCTCTGCAAAGTATAGTTTGTGGTCGTCAGACAAAAATTGGCGCAGGAGTGATATTTATCACATTGATTATATCTGTTTCGGTTTTTGCAAATGAGAGTGTGCCGGCGGATCGAGATCAACAGTTACAGGCATCCTGTCAGTCACTGATCACGGACCCAAAGCACGGTAATTCACTGGCTTGTTCTTTTTATATTCGCGGGTTTCTAGCCGGGGTTCAGGAGACTGATAATGCCATTGCCACAGAGCTGAAAAAGAAATACGACAAGCCTGAAACTTACATAGAGAGAGCCTATAAATATAGAGTTGGCAAGAGAAGTGATCGAAGACAATATATTGATTTCTCCCATTTTTGTATGCCGGATAATGGCGCAGAGCTGCGCATTATTAAGAAACTCCCAAAGGAATTACCAGACAACGGCATCCGAATTATAAACAACGAGATATTGGACCTCCTAAAAAAGACATGCTCGTCTGTTTCAGCCAAAAAAAATGAATAGATGATGAAGATAGATATTCAATCCTGTGATGTTGAGCTTGGCAAGGCAATAGAAACTCACATTCAACGAAAACTCCAGATAGCTTTATCTCGAATGGAGCCATATATCACAGACATTTCAATCAGTATATCTGATGTGGATGGAATGAAGGCTGGGGGTCATAGGCATTGTCGAATGCAGATTTCCAGTACCGAGTTTGAAGATATTATAATAGAGGATACGCAATTAGATCTTTTTTATGTAATTGACCGGGTAATCCATAGGGCAAGCCGTTCTCTGGAACTTAGGATAGAGCAGATATAAAAGGTAATCTAATGCGACATACTATCAGTTTATCACTGGCCCTAGTGGCGTTTTGGTTGCTTAATTCAGGTCACTATACTTCTCTCATTTTATGGCTGGGAGTGATTTCCATCGTTGCTGTCGTGTATATAGTTCATAGAATGGATGTGGTGGATAACGAATCACAGCCACTGGGCCTTTCAAAAAAGATATTGGGATACTATGTCTGGCTTGCCAAAGAAATTATTCTAGCCAATATTTCCGTTGTAAAGCAAATCTGGCTTGGTAAGGATACAATCTCCCCCACCTTAACAACTATTTATGCAAGCCAAAAGACCGATATGGGGAAAGTCATATATGCAAATTCGATTACGCTGACTCCGGGGACCGTCACAGTGGATATCGTTGCTGATCGCATAACAATACACGCTTTGATGAGGGAAACTATTAAAGGTCTGGAAACCGGTGAAATGGATCGCCGGGTAAGCCAGTTGGAAAATTGATGCTGATAGCTGCCACTATTGCCATTCTTGTTGTTATGGCTCTGACAATCGTTCGGGGATGCATGGGGCCAACGCTCTATGACCGTATTCTTGCCGTTAATATGTTTGGTACAAAGACAGTACTGCTTATTTCTCTGTTAGGCTTTGTGATGGGGCGCCCGGAATTTCTGGATATTGCCATCGTCTACGCCCTGATTAATTTTATCAGTGTGATTGGTGTGTTGCGTTTTTCCGACTCCCTTGGGTTTAAGCAAGCTCCCCAGGAGAAAGAATCAGGGGAAAAAGGTTCATGATGGATATGGTCATTGATATAAGCAGCGCACTGTGTCTGTTACTGGGGAGTTTTCTCTGTCTGTCGGGCGGGGTCGGCATTATTCGATTTCCTGATTTTTATACCCGGATGCATGGGGCTGGCGTGACTGATACTCTGGCGGCAAGCATGATTTTAATTGGGCTGATGCTACAAAATCCGGATGCGATCGTCATATTAAAACTGGTGATGATATTGTTAATGACTCTGTTCATCAGCCCAACAGCAAGCCACGCCATAGCCAAAGCGGCGATCAATAGCGGTCTCCTGCCGCTGCTCGATAACAAAGAAAATAAGGATGGAGAATCCTAATCGCATTCCTAGTTGACATTGTTTTACTGGCCTTCCTGGTATGCATCGCCATTGCTATTGTTCGGGTGAAAGACCTGTTTGCAGTGGCGATGCTATCGGGTATTTATGGTCTGCTTTCGGCCAGCCTTTTTGTCACTATGGATGCCGTGGATGTGGCTTTTACAGAGGCATCTGTGGGGGCTGGAATATCCACTTTGCTTATGTTGACGACGGTTGCCATGACCGGTCGATCCGAAAATACTGTGCGCCATAAGCCCGTATTGGCTTTGGTGGTTGTTTTTGTCACGGGAGCCTTGTTGATTTATGGCACATTGGATATGCCGTATTTTGGCGATGTTCAGGCCGCCGCCAACCTCCATGTTGCCCCGCGCTACATTCAAGATTCATTTCAGGAAATCGGGGTGGATAATATAGTTACTTCGGTTCTTGCTAGTTATAGAGCGTTTGATACTTTTGGTGAGGTCGTTGTTATCTTTACGGCCGGTATTGGGGTGCTGGCATTGCTGACATTTACCCGCCGTCCCAAAGGTGATACTGAAATAAATTCCCTAAATGATTCAATGCATGAACAATATCTGATTGTACGGATTGTCAGTAAAATACTGATCCCTTTTATCCTGTTATTTGCCCTTTACGTGCAGTTTCATGGAGACTTCGGACCCGGCGGCGGTTTTCAGGCCGGTGTCATATTCGCCGCTGCCATAATTCTTTATGCCATGTTATTCGGCATGAGTGTAGCGCGCCGTGTCATTAACCAGTCCTTTGTTCAATTATTCGCTGCTGTTGGGGTTTTAACATACGGCAGCGTGGGGGTGGCGTCTATGTTGAACGGGGGTAATTTTCTTGATTATGATGTTTTATCAGATGACCCTGTCGCCGGGCAGCATTTGGGTATTCTTTTGATTGAATTAGGGGTTGGTATCGCCGTTGCGACGGTTGTAATCATCATCTTTTTTAACTTTGCAGGCCGCATTGGTTTCTCAAAGCGTGAAGGAAATAAAGAATGATGATATTGGGACTCTATAATTACTGGATTGTGGTGGTGCTGATGATGATTGGCTTATACATCGTTATCGCCCATGGCAACCTTGTTAAGAAAATTGTCGGCCTGAATATTTTTCAAACATCAGTTTTTATATTTTATATCAGCTTGGGCAAAGTCGATGGGGGAAGTGCCCCCATATTGGCCGAGGGTGTCAATCTGTATTCGAACCCCTTGCCCCATGTCTTAATTCTGACCGCAATCGTAGTGAGTTTGGCAACCACAGCATTGGGGTTGGCGATTGTTGTCCGTATTAAAGAAGCCTACGGAAGTATTGAAGAAGAAAAAATCCAAATGGAGGATAACAAAGAGTGTTAGCGCACCTCCCCGTTTTACAAGTGCTTATTCCGTTAATGGCGGCCCCCCTGTGTCTGTTTTTGAGGCGGCCATATCTGGCATGGATATTCACGTTGATCGTGAGCGGCCTGACATTTTTGATCAGCATCATCCTGCTTCAGCAGGTCATGACTTCGGGCAGTATCATCTATGCAATGGGGGGCTGGGAAGGGCCTTGGGGAATTGAATACCGCATTGATAAACTCAGTGCATTTCTGTTGCTGATTATTACAGCGATGAGTACCGTAATATTATGTGCCGCTCATACCAGTATACGCAAGGAAATACCTAAAAACCGTCAGATATATTTTTATATTCTATATCTGTTTTCCTTGACCGGCATGTTGGGTATAGTCTCTACTGGTGATGTATTTAATGTTTTTGTTTTTCTGGAAATATCGTCTTTGTCCGCCTATGCCCTGATTGCTCTGGGCGAGGACAGGCGCGCCCTTTGGGCCGCCTATCAATATTTGATCATGGGGACGATCGGGGCCACTTTCATTCTGATCGGTATCGGCCTTATGTATCAGATGACCGGCACCCTGAACATGGATGACCTTGCCCGCCGCCTGCCAGAGGTTGCACAGACGCGCACCGTCTTTGTCGCCTTTGTCTTTTTCACCGTTGGTGTCTGTCTGAAACTCGCCCTGTTTCCCCTTCATCTGTGGTTGCCCAATGCCTATGCTTATGCCCCGTCAATAGTGACAGCATTTTTAGCGGCCACCGCAACTAAAATTGCCATTTATTTGCTCATTCGCTTTACCTTCTCGGTTTTTGGTCTTTCCTTTTCCTTCACTACCCTGCCGCTGCAAACTCTGTTCGTGGTGCTTGGTCTCGTGGGAATATTTGTGGCCTCAACGGCGGCCATATATCAAAAAAATGTAAAGCACCTGTTTGCCTATTCCAGTGTGGCTCAGGTTGGTTATATGATTGTTGGGTACAGTATGGGCACCACGATCGGGCTCATGGCTACGCTGCTTCATCTGTTCAATCATGCCTTGATGAAAAGTGCTTTATTTTTAGCCTTAGGGGCAGTGATGTACCGTATCGGCAGTGTTCAACTGAGTGGTTTTCAGGGTTTGGGCCGCCAAATGCCCTTCACCATGGCGGCCATAGTTGCGGGTGGTTTAAGTTTAATCGGCGTGCCGCTGACGGTTGGTTTTGTCAGCAAGTGGTATCTTGTACTGGCCTCAGTAGAAAATGGCTGGTGGCCGGTGGCCGTTCTCATATTGCTGGGCTCGCTATTGACGATAATTTATATTTGGCGGATTGTTGAAGTTGCCTATTTCAAGGATCCTATAGTAGGTAGTGAGCCAGCCAGGGAAGCTCCATTGGCGTTCTTGATACCCATATGGCTGCTGGTGGGAGCCAATTTTTATTTTGGTGTGGACACGCGCTTGAGCATTCAGGTGGCGCAGGCAGCGTCCCAAAGCCTGTTTGGAGTTAGCCCATGAGCATCTCCCTAGAAACCATGTTACAGCTCTGCATCATCCTGCCGCTACTCGCGACTGTGGGCATCGCTGCCACCGGCAGAAACTCCAATTTGCGCGAAGGGGTCACCATCGTGACCAGTCTGGTGGTTCTCTATCTTGTTATTAATCTTTACCTTGGTCTCAAGGCTGGAGAAAAAATTACCGTACAATGGTGGGAATTGCTGCCGGGGTTACAAATAAGTTTTTCCATTGAGCCGCTTGGAATGATATTCGCGTTAATTGCCAGTTTCCTCTGGTTGATTACAACGGTCTATTCCATTGGTTATATGCGGGCTCATCATGAAAAGAATCAAACCCGCTTCTATATTTGTTTTGCCATAGCCATTAGCAGTGTGATGGGAATTGCTTTTTCAGGAAATCTTTTCACTCTCTTTATCTTTTACGAGATATTGACCCTGTCCACTTATCCATTGGTCACTCATGCGGGAACGGAAAAGGCCAAACGAGGGGGGCGAATTTATCTAGGCATATTGCTCAGCACGTCCGTTGCTTTTTTCCTGTTGGCTATTGTGGGTACCTGGTTTGTTGCTGGTACCCTGGAATTTACCCCTGGAGGTGTGTTTGATTCCACAGTCAATACAACAGTAGCTGGTATTCTTCTCGTGCTATTTATTTTTGGTATTGGCAAGGCGGCAATTATGCCTTTTCATCGTTGGTTGCCAGCCGCCATGGTCGCGCCGACTCCGGTGAGTGCCCTGTTACATGCCGTTGCTGTGGTCAAAGCCGGGGTGTTTACGGTGTTAAAAGTCTGTGTATTTATTTTTGGTATTGATCTGTTACAGATATTGCCCAGTACCCAGTTTCTGCTCTATCTGGCAGGTGCGTCAGTGCTATTGGCCTCTCTGGTGGCCATGCGGCAGGATAATCTGAAAGCCCGGCTGGCCTATTCTACTGTGAGCCAATTAGGCTATATCACCATTGGTGCCTTGTTGGCGTCTTCTGTGGGGATTATCGGCGGTTCAATGCATATTGCCATGCATGCTTTCGGTAAAATAACATTGTTTTTCTGTGCCGGGGCCATATTGGTCGCGGCCCATAAATCGAATATCAGTGAAATGCGGGGCATAGGCCGGCAGATGCCTATTACCATGGTGGCCTTTTTCATTGCCAGCCTCAGTATCATTGGCGTGCCACCCGCCGGGGGAAGCTGGAGCAAATGGTTCTTGCTAATGGGAACGATGGAAGCGGCACAATGGATTCTTATGGTCGTGTTAATGATCAGCTCGCTGCTGAATATAGCCTATCTGCTTCCCATACCCTTGAGGGCCTTTTTCCCGGGTAGAGGGGTTGTGGATAACGGAGCCGGTATCCGTGAGGCCCCGTTGCCATCATTGATTGCCCTGTGCGTTACCGCAGCAGGCAGCGTGGCGCTCTTTATCTATCCCCAACCATTATATAAATTGGCGACAGCCATTCTGGATATATCAGGAATGGTCCATGACAAATAACGAAATGAACAAGACTAAAAAATATCTTTTTGACAAGCCGCAAAATATAAAACGCATTTTATATTTTCTGTACGGGTGTTGCCTACTGCTCTTTGCTCTGGATTTTGTGATTAACCGTCACATATATCATAGTTGGGAAAAATTATGGGGCTTCTATCCGATTTATGGCTTTGTCGGTTGTGTTGTTCTGGTTCTGGTGGCCAAATGGATGCGTACCTTCCTCATGCGTCCTGAAGATTATTATGAACGCGGGGAAAAGAAAAGCAAACTGAAAACAGGGGGCCATAATGTGGATGATTGAGATACCACCCTTTGTTCCTTTCTTCATTGGTGCGCTGATTATCCTGGTGACTCGTGGAATTTTACGCAGGGCAATTATGGTGCTCATTCCCGTTGTGAGTGCTCTTCATCTCTGGATGGTGCCTGACGGAACCCTTGTTCAATATGCTTTTCTTGATTATCAGTTGATACCTTACCGGGTTGACAAGTTAAATCTTATGTTTGGTTATGTGTTTCACATAGCGGCCTTCATTGCTATTATCTATGCCCTGCATATCCGCGATACTATGCAGCAGGTGGTGGCAATGTTGTATGCGGGCAGTGGGCTGGGGGCCGTATTCGCAGGTGATTTGTTGACCTTATTTGTCTTTTGGGAATTAATGGCCTTCACTTCAGTGTTTCTGATCTGGGCGCGCAGAACCGAGCGGTCTTATGCTGCGGGAATTCGTTATCTGATCATTCAGTTCTTGTCAGGTGTTATTCTTCTGGTAGGAGTGCTGTTTTATCAGGCTGAAAATGATACATTGGAATTTGGGCATATTGGTCTGGAGGGCATTGCCGGCTGGCTCATCTTCCTTGCCTTTGGTATTAAATGCGCCTTTCCCATGCTGCATAACTGGCTCACTGATGCCTATCCTGAGGCCACCGTTACCGGCACGGTTTTTCTCAGTGCCTTTACCACCAAAGTGGCTGTTTATGCTCTGGCCCGGGGCTACCCCGGTACAGAATTGCTGGTATATATTGGCGCGGCTATGACCTGTTTCCCCATATTTTTTGCCGTGATTGAAAATGATCTGCGCCGGGTATTGGCCTACAGCCTGATCAATCAGGTGGGGTTCATGGTCGTTGGCATCGGTATTGGCACAGCATTGGCTATCAATGGCGCCATTTCACATGCTTTTAACGATGTCATTTTTAAAGGGTTGCTGTTTATGACCATGGGGTCCGTCCTCCATATGACGGGACGGATCAATGGCTCTGATCTGGGCGGACTTTATAAAACCATGCCCAAAACCGCCATATTATGCATCATCGGGGCGGCGTCTATTTCTGCTTTCCCTTTATTCAGTGGGTTTGTCAGCAAATCCATGGTGATGTCTGCTGCGCTGGAAAATGGATATGACGGGATATGGCTCATATTGCTCTTTGCCTCCGCTGGTGTTTTCCATCATGCGGGTATTAAAATTCCCTATTTTGCTTTCTTCGCCCATGATTCAGGCATACGTGCAAGTGACCCGCCGAAGAATATGTTGATTGCCATGTTCATTGCAGCGTGTCTGTGTATTGGTATCGGTGTCTATCCTTCTATGCTCTATTCTCTATTGCCCTATGATACGGGCTATAACCCCTATGATGCGACCCATGTGCTGGCACAGACTCAATTGCTGTTTTTTTCCGCACTGGCCTTTGTCTGGCTTAACCTGAAAGGATTATATCCCCCTGAGTTGCGGTCAGTGGTTTTGGATGCGGATTGGCTTTATCGCCGGATGTTTCCCGCGGCAATCCTGAATATAGTCTCGGTGATTTATAAAGCGGACAGCTCTTTACGTCAGGCTTTTCTTGTCCGGCTGGATAAGCGTCTGGATAATCTTGCTCAGAGGCACGATAGGCTCAGTGGCCTGCTGTCACGTAATTATCCTGTGGGCAGTATGGTGATGTGGGTAGCCGTGATCCTCGCGGCCTATTTGTTTCTTAGCTTTTTCCGTTGAAGGAACAATGGACGGGAAAGGCTGTTGGGTCGATGATATCTTTATTGAACGCCTAGATTTTATTGGTTTCAGAGAATTCCACAAGATTTCATTGAGAAAAAAGAAATAGGCCGGAATATAGTTTGGATTTAACTCCAGCCCTCGCAACCAAATTTACCGAATAATATCAATAAATTAAGCAGACTTCGGGCGTCTTTCTTTTGCTCGAAAACCGGGCCAGATACCATATAGCCACCAACAGAAATCCAATTTGGGCGTAATACCCGAAAGCAGAGGCGCTTGTTTTGACAACCGGTTATTGTGTACACTGGCGCGTATGTATAATATGGTGATCGCAAAATTGACGGGGAAGCAGACAATATGGGGGAAACGATGGCCCATCCCAGAGCATTCATCAAAGCCAGCATCCGGCCCGACAATCTGGACCCGGAGCTTGCCCGCGCGCTCACGATCATTCGGGCGGGCTTCACTGAGGCCAGCACAGCCGTCCCCCGCCGCGCGCCCCCGACGCGTCCCACAGGTGACAAATTCAAGCCGCCGGTGAAGGTCTTGCGCGCCGGGCAGGTCCTCAAACCCCGCAAGGACCCCGAAAACCTCAACAAAAATAACCCCGGCCGGATCCTGCGGATTTACAGCTTTGACGACGCGAAAATCTTCCCCGGTCGGCAGATCTTTGTCGAGGTCAATCAGAAGAAAATGACCCGCCCGAAATTCTGGGCGGCGGTGCGGCAACAGCTCGACGCCCTGGCGGCGCCGGTCTATCTGCGGGTCGATCACGCCCGCGGGGTGAACGGCGCGGTCCGCAACCGCTCGCCCTTTTATCTGCATGTCCTGTCCCGGGGCCGGCTGCTCTATGCGGACCGCAGCAACATCTGGGCTTACGGCCCGATCCCGGAGACCATAACGAAGGCCGTCCGCGCCCAGCGCCAGCAGGACACCTTTCAGGCGGAGATCGCGGCCTTCATGGCACAGCAGCGCCAGTTTTTTCGTCAGAAGAATTACCGCCGCGCCGGCTATCAGCTCCGCAACAGTATCGAAGCGGCCTATCATATGCTCCTGACGCTCCTCCACGGCCACAGCTATCCGGAGACCGACATCGCCTTCCTGCGGGCGCTGGCCGAGGCGCTGGCCCCCGACCTGCGCCAGCCCTGGTTCCACGGGCCGGAGGATTATGAGGCCGAGTTCGACCGCCTGCGCCATGCCCATAAGGACACGCACCGGTTCCGGCAATATAAAATGAGCGAGGCGGAGATCAAGACCCTTAGCCTCTGCCAGAAAAGGCTGCTCAAAATGGCCGATAAGCTGTGTCAGAAGAAGATCAGCAGTCTTTGAAAGGGACACAGTCGAACTCTCAATATTATAAAGGGAACACAAAATGAACCATTTGCCTGATCATTTATCTTGTCAATTGGTAACATATATGTTACCATAATGATCGATATTAAGGAATATCTGCGGCGGGATGGCCATAGCCCTTTTGCCGATTGGTTCGACAGGCTCAATACACAGGCGGCTCTGAAAGTGAATACATGCCTGACCCGCGTGGGTAACGGCCATACGTCCATGATGAAGAGCGTTGGCGGCGGGGTTCATGAATGCCGGATTGATTGGGGGCCGGGCTATCGGGTTTATATTGGCAAAGAGGGCGACCGGCTGATTATCCTTCTCGGGGGAGGCACCAAGAAACGCCAGCAAAGGGATATCGAGGTCGCAAAAATTTTGTGGCAGGACTATAAGACACGCAAGAAGGACCCGTAAGCATGAGCCTTACCCGTAATTTTAAACAGACTATTCAGGCAAGAGCCCTGCGCGATCCTGAGTTTCGCGAGGGCCTGTTCCGGGAAAGTATTGACGCCATGCTGGCCGGGGATACGGATACGGGGAAAATGCTGCTCCGCGACTATATCAACGCCACCATCGGCTTTGAGGAATTGGGCCGGATCGCCGACAGATCCCCCAAAAGCCTGATGCGCATGTTCAGTCCCAGCGGAAATCCAACGGCCAATAACCTGTTTGCCATCATTCATGTCTTGCAGGCAAAGGAAGGTCTGCGGCTTGAGGTAAAGGCATCCTGAACCTTTATAATTTTCTGTCCATGGCAGAGTGGCGGATGTGGAGGACCTCTACGGCCTCCTCTCGGATGAGATAAAGCGCGCGATAATCGCCAATGATCAGATGCCGGATGCCCAGGCCGAATTCTCGATCCTCCGGAGCGATCGGGCAGCGTTCGGCCAGTTCGTCAAGCTTCTCGAGGGCGGCCATGATCGCCAGATACCAGTTGAGGGCGTTTTGCGGCGACTCTGCGCCGATTTCCTGATAGCGCTTTATGAGATCAGCTTCCGCGGTTGGCTTTATGTCAACGCGGTATTTCTTCACAGAGATTTTTTTCAACGTGTGATGCCGTGCTTGGCCTCAAATTCAGCGGCAAAATCCTGCAGCGGGCGGCCTTCCTCAGACAGAGCCTTGCGGATATTGACGATGCTTTCGGCGTAATCCGCCAGTTGGGCCATGCGCTCATAGGTCTCGGCATCCTGCACCACAACGGCGGCCTTGCCGTTCACGGTCAGGATTTCCGGGCGTTTGCTTTGGGTGAGCCGCTTGATATGCTCCGCCGGCTTGCGGCTAAAATCAGTCACGGTGTGAATATCAGAGCTGCGAAACATGGGGCAATCTCTATGAACAGTGAATAAACATGTTATTCTCTGTTATGGGCCAATAAGGCTTTCTTGTCAAATAAAGAACTAATCTAAAGAATACAGGTGTCGCACTTGCAATTTGAATTAGCCTAGAATAACAAATAAGTATACTGTCCCCAGATTTCCCCTGTCCCCAGATTTCCCAAGAATTATGGAGGAATAAGGGCAGAGCGCTATCATGCTTGTTGGTGATATTCAAAACTATCAATAATACCATTCTCCATAGGCTGTTTTATAATTTCCTGTACAGCAGTTTCAAAATCGTCTCGTTTTTTCTGATCAAATTCTGAGTGGCAACAATCAAGAATAACATCTGTGGTGACGTGGACCGTATCCAAATTGTCATTTATATTAACATCTATCACGCCAGGAACTTTTTTTAATAGATCAACTAATTCTTGAAGTGTCATTGGTTTTCCTCTTTTCTCTTATTTCGGCCGCTTCAGTATTCCTTTGGCGAGTAACAAAAATTCAGAATCAAGTCGCTTCGGCCATGAGCCATTGCGATTATTACCATATTTCAATATGTTAAAGCTCGTACCTAGGCTCAGGACCTATTAATTTTTAGGATTCCCAAATTGTTTTAAATATGATTCAACATGGTGGAAGGAGTTTCCAGCATGAGTGACTATTTTTACCTGAGCGAAGAACAAATTGACCGTATCCGTCCCTATTTTCCACTCTCACACGGGGTTCCCCGTGTTGATGACCGACGTGTGATCAGCGGGATCATCCATGTTCTTAAGCGAGGCTTGCAATGGCGAGATGCACCGAAAGAATACGGGCCTCACAA
>Ga0070727_10001837_pt1 | contig 21388 bp, 17 predicted proteins | sample tdAd472_FD_66722 | JGI IMG/M metagenome (GOLD analysis project Ga0070727, IMG submission 66722) | Marine sediment microbial communities from the Atlantic coast under amendment with organic carbon and nitrate - tdAd47.2 | ecosystem: Environmental > Aquatic > Marine > Coastal > Sediment | place...
CATGGCCCGGGGCCACCCCGTCGGAGGGGGGGGACCCCCCCCACAACAGGCCCAGGGCCATGCGAGTTGGGGGAGGGGGGTCCCCCCCGCCTGGCCCAAGGCCATGCGCGGTCCCACTTGGGAGGCGTAACTCCATGCCCTGCAACCAATACGCCTTGCACACCGGAGACATGGGTGAGACGTAACCCCTTAGCCGGGGGGCTCGTCGTTGGCCGAGGGCAGCGAGCTCGCCAGCACGATCCCGGCGATCACGGGCAGGATCCAGCCCAGGGTGAGGTAGCTCACGGCCGCGGCGAGGAACTTCCAGTCGCGCGGGACCAGGCCCATGACCAAGTACGCGAGGCACCAGGCCGGGATCTGGACGACCATGACCGCGAGCGCCGAGATCCCGACCGCCGGGTGGGCGGGGGAGCCCAGCTGGACCGGGCGCGAGCCGTAGCCGTATGCGTTGGCTTCGCTGAAGGTGCGGAAGCGACTCAGGGTCCGGTTCAGGCGCCGGCCCAGGGCGCGACGCTCGACCACGCGGGTGGGCAGCTCGCCCGTGCAGCCGAGGGTCGCGCAGGTTCCGAGGGTCAGCGCGCAGCTGGGGTGGTAGCGCGCCCCGCAGGCGGGGCAGGGGACCTGGCTGCGGGCGAGGTCGCTGAGGCAGTAGGGGCAGCGGGGTTCGCTGAGCTCGCGGGGCGCCGCCTCGATTCGCAGCGCGTCGGCGGGGGCGTGGGCGCAGCCCGGGGTGCGGCAGCCGCGGAGCTGCTGCGCGCAGGCGGGGTGGTAGGGCGACCCGCAGCCCGGGCAGAGCGTGCGCTCGCCCTCGGCGGTTGGGCCGTCGCAGGCCAGGCAGGAGGGCAGCGCGGGGGGCTTGGCGGGGTGCTCGCGTTCCTTCACACCGCGACCCTAGCGCCGCGGCCTCGTCCACGCGCGGTAGACTCCCCGTCATGGCGACTCCGCGGGTGATCGTGTTGGGTGGCGGGCTGGCGGGGGTGTCGAGCGCGCTGTGGCTGGCGCTGCGCGGCGCGCGGGTGACCCTCGTCGAGCGCGAGCCGCGGTTGGGGGTCCACGCCAGCGGGCGCGGGGCGGGGCTGATCCGCCAGGTGCTCGCCGACCCGGTGCTGGCGGCGCTGACTCGGCGCGGGGGGCGGCTGTTGGCCGAGCCGCCCGGGGGCCTCGCGCCGCTCTACGCCGTCACCGGCTCGGTGCTCCTCGCCAGCGGGGAGGAGGCCGCGCCCTACCGCGCGGCCGCGCGGGCGGCCCAGGCCGACGGGCTGGAGTGCGCGGTGCGCGACCCGGGTGAGGTCGAGCTGTGCGGGGTCACGCCGGCGCCGGGCTCGATCGCGATTCACACACCCTCCGACGGGCTGGCGACGCCGGCGCGGGTGCTGCAGCGGCTCGCCGACGCGGCGGCGCGCGCCGGGGTCGAGCAGGTGCTCGACGCCGAGGCGACGCTGGTGCACGCGGGGGGCGAGCTCGCGGTCGAGGCCGGCGGGCGCCGCCTCGAGGCCGAGTGGGTGGTCAACGCGGCCGGGGCCTGGGCGGCGGAGCTCGTCTCCGCGGCGGGGGGGGCGGCGTTGCCGCTCACGAGCTACCGCCGGCACCTGGTGCAGGCCGCCTGCGACGCGCCGCCCGCGAGCTGGGTGTGGGACGTCAGCCGCGGGGTCTACGTGCGGCCGGACGCCGACGGCGTCATGCTCTGCGCCTGCGATCAGACGCCGCGCCCGCCCGAGGACGCCGAGGTCGACCCCGCCGAGGTGCGTCGGCTGCAGGCGACCCTCGGCGAGCTGGCCCCGCGCTGGGCCGGGCTCGAGCTCGGCCGCCGCTGGGCCGGGCTGCGGGGCTTCGTCCCCGACGGGCGCTTCGTGATCGGACCCGACCCGCAGTGGCCGCGGCTGGTGTGGGCCACCGCGCTGGGCGGGCACGGGCTGACCTCCTGCCTGGCGGTGGGCGAGCTGGCCGCCGGCGCGGTGTTCGGCGAGCCGACCCCGGCGGAGCTGAGCCCGGCGCGCTACCCTGCGGTGGAGGTGGGCTCGTGAGCTGGACCCGCCGCCCTGCTGAGGTTCGTGCATGAGTGACGACGACGCGCCGACCCTGCTCGGATATTTCGCCGACGGCTTCTCGCCGCCTTTGATCGGGCTGTGCGTGCTCTCCGGGCTCGCCGTGGGCTTCCTCAGCGCGCCCTCGGCGCCAGCCGAGGCCTCGCCGACCGAGACCAAGCCCGAGAGCCCCGACGAGCCCGACGTCGACGAGCCCGACGTCGACGAGCCCGAGGGCGACGGCGAGCCGCTGAGCGCGAGCGAGATCGAGCGCCTGATCGCGGCCGGCGACTACGCCGAGGCCCAGGAGGAGGCTGAGCTCGCCGGCGAGCGCGCGCTGGAAGAGGAGGCCTACCTGTTCGCGACGCTGACCGCGCGGATTCAGCCGGGGCCCATGGCCACGGTCAAGCAGCTGGAGGAGGTCACCGTCGCGGGCGAGCAGCGGATCGGACGGATCAAGCAAGAGGACGCCGAGCTGCTCCAACTCGAGGGCTACGACGGGACGACGATCGACCTCCCGGCCAAGGGTCTCGACGAGCGGCGCACGTTGCACGGCATGGAGGCGCGGCGGGTGCTCGCCGAGCGGCTGCGCGCCGACCGCAAGAAGCTGGGCGAGGTGGGCGGGCTCACGATCCACCGCTACGCCTTCTGGGCCTACCGCGCCGGGCTGCGCCGGCTGGGCACCGAGCTGCTGGAGGAGGCGCTGCGCACCGACGAGGGTCGGGTGCTCGTCGACATGTTCGGCAGCGGCGACTTCGAGCGCCTGCAGCGCGCGCGGCTGGTGGTGTGCGGCACCCTCCCCGCGTCCGGTACGGGGCTCCCGGCGGACCCCAAGCCGGTGCGCCCCGACCCCAAACCGGTGCGCCCCGACCCCAAGCCGGTGCGCCCCGACCCGAGGCCCGTGCAGCCTGGGGAGGTCGTGATCGTCGACCCGCTGGCCGAGGACCCGGACTGGCAGCGCGCCGAGGCCGCCTACCAGTCGGGGGTCCGCGAATACCGCGCGGCCTTCGGCCAGGTCGGCTCGCCGCGGCTGAAGGCCGCGATCAAGCGCTTCCGCGCCGCCCAGGACCTGCTCGACGCGCTGCTGAACAAGTACGACGGCGAGCCCGGGCAGCGGATCGAGCGCCGCCTGGTCGAGCTGAACACGCTGATCTACGACTGCGCCAAGCAGGGCGGCGCCTAGGGTTCGAGCTCTCTAGCGTTCGAACAGGTGCGCGGTCTCGTAGACGCTGGCCGGGAAGCGCTGCTCGCCGGCGTCGGTGACCACCCGCAGGCGGCGCTTGAGCACGAAGTCGAACAGCAGCGGGTTGTGGGCGAAGACCTCCTCGAGCAGCGGGACCTCCGCGGGGTCGAGCAGGCCCAGGCCCGCGAGCTGGCCGGTGCGAATGATCAGGTCGATGGCGGGCAGCGGGTAGTCGCTGCCGTTGATCAACAGCGGGTGCAGCTGGGGGTCGCCGAGCAGCTCGGCCAGGATCGGGTCGCAGCGGTTGAACTGGGGCGTGGCGCTAATGTCGGCGAACAGGCGGCCCGTCTCGCGCGGCTCCTTGGCCAGGCGGCGGAAGAGGGCGAAGCCCGACTCACGGGGTCGGCTGCCGTCGGCGGCCGGGTCCTGGTCGAGGTCGGCGTTGGTGCCCAGGCTCGCGCAGTGGGCGAGGAGCACGGTCACCCCCTGCTCGAGGGGCGCGCGCAGGCGCAGCGGGTTGCCCAGCTCCTGGGCCTCCTCGGCGTGGACCGCCTGCTCTTCGCCGGCGTGGGTCAACAGCGGCAACCCGTGGCTGGCCATGCGCTCGTAGAAGGGCAGGCAGCGCTCGTCGAGGGGGTCGATCCCCATGGCGTTGGGCAGCCACTTGACGCACTTGGCCCCCAGCTCGACGCAGCGATCGAGCTCGTCGAGGGCGTCGGCGCGGTAGGGGTGGATCGAGCAGCAGAAGAGGAACAGCTCGGGGTGGTCCTTGACGATCTGGGCGACGTAGTCGTTGGGGGTGTAGAACTCGCTGACCTCGGGGCGCGGGGTGCCCTCGTGGTCGTGGTGGTGGTCGAAGGCGAGCAGCAGCATGCGCCCGCGCGGCGACTGGGTCTGGGCCAGGTCGAGCAGGCGCTGGAGGTAGAGCGCGTCGGCCTGGCTCTCGTCGTAGATTCCGGCGGCGCCTTTGTAGAAGCGGGTCTTGGCCATGCGGACCGGGCTGGTCCAGCTGAAGTTGTCGGCGTGCACCTGGCAGCCGGTGTCGCCGACGCCGAGGCCGATCACGTGGGCGTGGACGTCGACGACCTTGGCGGGGTCGAGGCCCTCCCAGGCCTTGGCGATCAGCGCCCGCGCGGCGTCGCTCAGGGGGACGTCCTTGACGGGGGTCGGCGCGGGCACGTAGTTGAGCCAGGTCACCGAGCCGGCGAAGCTGGCGGTGGTTCCGCCGAGGCAGAGGGTCAGGAAGCGCCGGCGCGAGAGCAGCCGGCGCCGCGGGGCTCCTGCTTCGGGCGTGGGATCGTTAAGGTCATTGGACATGGACGCCCCCTCTCCACCTCCAGCTTATGCGGAGCCTGCACCGCGGGCACGGTTGTGGTGGGGTTTCGTCTGCGCCTGGACCGCGGTGGTGTGCACGTTCTCGCTCTCCAAGGGCAGCGTGGTCGGGGACTGGCTGCGGATGATGCTCCGCTGGTGGCGCAAGGCCGGGGTCGGCAAGCCCCACGAGACCCTCTACCACCTGCTGGGCTTCGTGGTGCTGGGGCTCCTGGTCGGGGTCGCGCTCTCGCGGCAGCGCAAGCTCTGGCGACCTGCGTGGTGGGGCTGCGCGCTGGGGGCGATGCTCGTCCTGGGCGCTCTGGTGGAGGGGTTGCAGGTCTTCGTCCCCGCGCGCACGCCGAGCCTGTTCGACTTCGGCGGGAACGCCCTGGGGGCGGTGTTGGGGTTGGGCGCGGTGACCGGGGTCCAGGCGCTGCGGCGCCGCCGGACCGCTCCCCGAATTGAAGCTTGAGCGCCCCGGCTCCAGGCGACACAGTACAAGCGGCAAAGGAGGACACCGCGGCGCACCGCGGTGGGCGGGGACATGAGCTTGTTCGGGCGGATCGCCGTAGAGAAGAAGCTGGTCAGCGAGGACCAGCTCGCGCGAGCCCTGCGTCTGCAGGAGGAGACCCGAGCTCTGGGTCTGGAGAAGCCGGTGGGCGAGATCCTCGTCAGCGAGGGCACGCTCAAGCCGACCGACGTGGAGCTGATCCTGCGCCTGCAGGTGATCAACCAGCGCGCGCGGGAGGCGCGTCGGTTCACCAAGGTCGCCGTGCACAACAAGCTGATCGACGCCGACCTGCGGAAACAGGTGCTGGCGGTCTGCGCCCGTGAGGGCTACCAGCGCGTCGTGGGCGACGTGCTGATCGAGCTCGACGCCCTGACCCCGCCGCAGGTGCGGGCGATCGAGCGCGCGCTCAACCGCAGCGCGTCCCAACGCCTGAAGCCCTACTCGCCCTCGGAGTCGGGGCGGATCGCCGAGCAGATCCGAATCGACGACGACGAGGACGACGCCGCGCGACGCGACGTCCGTTCGCGTCGCGACGACGTGGTGCTCGCCGCGGTCGCCGTGCGCGAGGGGTTGCTGCTGATCCCCGAGCTCGAGCGCGCCCTCGACGAGCAGGCGGCTCACGACGAGCCGCGCCCCAGGCTGCGCGAGGTGCTGCTGACCCGCGGCGTGCTGCGCGAGGACGAGCTGGAGCTGATCGACCGCGCGACCCAGGGCGCGCGCAACGAGAACCTGCAGATCCCGGGTTACACGGTCCACGACCTGCTCGGCAGCGGGCAGACGAGCCTCGTGCTCCGCGGGCGGCACGACCTGATCAAGCGCGAGGTCGCGATCAAGCTCTTTCGCACCGAGCACATGGAGGCCACCGAGGCCGAGAAGTTGATCGCCGAGGCCGAGGCCAGCGCGCGGCTGCGGCACCCGAATATCGTCGCCTTGCACGAGGTCGGGCGCGTGCACCGGCGGATCTACTACGTGATGGAGCTCGTCGACGGGCCGACCTTGCTGCAGGTGATCCAGCGCTGGGGCAAGGTCCCCGAGCGCGACGCGCTCAAGATCGCCCGCGACGTGGCCCTCGCCCTCTGTGCGATCTCCGACGCCGGGCTCGTGCACCGCGACGTCAAGCCGCAGAACGTGCTCCTCGCCCCCACCGGCGAGGCCAAGCTGACCGACCTCGGGTTGGCCATGGAGGTCCACGAGGGTCCACGCGAGGACACGGGCTCGATCGTGGGTACGCCGGTGACCATGTCTCCCGAGCAGGCCAACGGGCAGCGCCTCGACGTGCGCTCGGACCTCTACTCCCTGGGCGCGACGCTGTTCTACGCGCTCACCGGCAAGCCGCCCTACCCCGGGCGAACCTCGGTGGAAATGATGCTCGGGCACCTGACCAAGGAGATCCCCGAGGTCCGCGACCTGAACCCGCAGATCCACGCCCGCACCGCCGACCTCGTGCGCCGGCTGTTGGCCAAGGACCCCGACGACCGCCCCCAGACCGCGGAGGAAGTGGCGGCGGTGCTGGGTCGGATCGCCGGGGACCTCTCGGCCAGCGACGCCGCGCCGATCGTCTAGTTTCAGGGGGCCTCTCCGAGGCCCCCTCGGCTAGTTTCAGGGGGCCTCTCCGAGGCCCCCTCGCCCTCGCAGCGAAGCTGCTCGGGCTCACCCCCAACGGGCTCAAGGCTGAGGTTAGATAGCGCGCGCCGAAACCAAGGCGTTGCGTGGGCCGAGGTCGGCGAGCTTTGCCTCGGCGGCCTCGAGGGCGGTCAGCAGCTTGCGCCGCTCGGCGGCCTCGAGCTTGATCGTCTCGATCCCGTCGTCGGCGAGGGCGGCCAGCGCCTGAGCCAGCGGGTCCTGGGCGGTGGCGAGGTAGCTCTGGCTGAGCTCGTCGAGCATGGCTCGGTAGCGGTCGGTGACGAGCTGCTGCGCGGCGGCGCGGCCTTGCTTGACCGCGGCCTCGCCGGCCTCGCGGAAGGTCTCGAGGATCCGCGCCTTGGCGCCCTTGCCGGTGTTGTCGCCGCGCGATACCGCGCCGCGACAAGCGGCCTCGATCGGCTCGATCAGGGCCTCGACCAGCTCGACCGCGACGGCCTCGCGCATGGCCTCGAGCTGCTCGGCGGTCCAGAAGGTGCTCGCCTGGCTGACCCCCAGCAGGAGCTCGCGCTGGATCTCGAACACCTGCTTGGGCAGGCCCTTGGGCCAGAGTTTGATCGCGGCCACGCAGAGCTCCTCGATCAGGCCGCGGGCGGTCTCGGCGATCTCGTCCACGATCCGCTGGATCGCCTGCACCACCAGCGGGGACCAGCCGCAGGCGATCCAGTCGACGTAGGCGCGGGCGAGGTCGCCGGGGTAGTCGAGACCCTGCTTCTCCCATACCCCGCCGCGGGTCAGCGCGGCGTTGAGCGAGGGGTAGCGCAGCGCGGCCGCCTCCTGGCTCATGGTCTCCAGACGGCCGACGGCGAACTCTTCGGCGTCGTGGCAGAGCTGCTCGATCCGCGTGGGGAGCCCCTCGCGCAGGAGCTCGAGCCCGTCGTCGGTGGCCTGCTTCAGGCGCCCCCGAAGCGGCGCCGCAGCCTGGCGTAGGCCGACGCGAAAGGTCTCCCAATCCTCAGCGGACGGACCCCCTTCCCGGTTGCGGCGCGCGAGGATCGCCAGGTGACCCTCGAGGCCGAGGCGCAGCTCGTCGTAGGCGCGCCGGGTGACCTTGGCCTGAGCGGCGTGCACCCGCTCGGCGACCTGATTCAGCGCCTCGCGCAGAGCGGGGACGCCGGTGTCGGCTTCGCGCTCGAGGAAGGCCTCCTCGCTCCAACCGGCCTTGAGGTTGAGGTAGTCGGGGCCCGAGACGCAGACCACGTCCATGGACTCGCAGAGCGCGCGGACCGTGGCCTCGCGCCGCTCGCGCATGGCGGGGGAGAGCCCGTCGAAGGCCTGGGAGCTGCGCAGGGTGTCGCCGATCATGCGCCGCACGCGCTTGCTCATGCGCTCGGCGAGGCCGCGGAAGATCGCGGCGGGGTCCGGGGGCGGCTCGCCGTCGTCGAGGGCCTCTTGCCGCGCCTGGTTGAAGCGGTCGCGGGCGACGTCGTCGAGGTGCGTGATCGCGACCACGAGGTGCACGGGGTCGACCCCGGCCTGGTCGCCGAAGAGGAGCTTGGTGATCACCCCCGTCTTCTCGATCAGCTCGGCGAGGGACGAGGAGATCCCCTTGTTGGTCGCCACGAGCACGAGCACGTCGCCCTCGTTGCGCACGAAGCCCTCGGCCACGCGGCCCGCCGGGTCGCCGACCACGCCGACCCCCGGCAGGTCGACGACGTTGTAGTGGCGGAGGAACGCCGAGTCGAGCTCGAGCTCGAGGGAGGCGACCAGGGGGGCCAGCCAGCCCGCTGCGTGCAGGCGCACGGCCTTGTTGAACTTCTTCGCGACCTTGAGCTTGGCGCGGTCGAAGGTCGCCTGGCTGCCCATGATCCGGCGGACCTCGATGATCCGCGGCCAGTAGTCCTCCAGCGCCTGGTCGCTCATGCGCGGGGCGCGGGCGAGCACGGCGCGCAGGCAGTCGAGGAGCGTGGTCCGCTCGACGTCGTCGTCGTCGTGCTCACAGAACATGGCCCGCGCCTGGGAGAGCATGTGCTCGCCGTAGGTGCTCAGCCGCCCGCGGACGACGCCGTCCTCGTAGGTCGGCTCCTCGGCGCCGCCCTCCGCGATCGCCGACATCAGCTCCTTGGTGTCGCTGGGGAACTCGTAGGTCTCGCGCTTGCGGTCGATCTCGCCGCTGCGCTCGAGGTAGCGCTCGATCCCGAAGCGCAGCCGGTTGAGCGCCTCGCGGGTCTGGTAGGCGACCTGCAGCCGATCGGTGTCACCGAAGGTCACGTTCGTCGCCTGGGCGGTCAGCGGGCCGATCCCGCCCGAGGGGAGCACGCGCTGATCGAGGAGCGTGTTGATCAGGGTCGACTTACCGACCTGGCTCTCGCCGACGAAGCCCACGTTCAGCCGGCGCTGCTTGGCGATCGCGCGCCGCAGGCGCTCGGCCACGAGGTCGATCTGGTCGAAGGAACCCAGCTTGCGCGCGGCGAGCAACGGCTTGAGTTCGCGGTCGTAGAGCTCGAGCAGCTCCCCTGGCTTGTTGGGCATGCGGTCTCCGTGTGCGGGCCAGGGTAGCGCTAACGCCCGGCTTCGCGAGTGAGGGTCGCCAGCCGCTCCCAGGGGAGGGCGTCGAGCTGGTCGGGCGTCGCGCGCCAGGCCCAGTTGCCCTCGGGTTTGCCCGGTGTGTTCAGCCGCGCCTCGTCGCCGAGGCCGAGCAGGTCCTGCAGGGGAGCGATCGCCATGAAGGCGCGCGAGCGCCAGCCCATGTCGAGCAGGCCCCACACCGGGTCGCCCGTGAGCTTGGCGTCGACCAGCGCCTTGTGGGTCGCGTCGAGGCCGGCGTACCACCCGGCGGTGGTCTGGTTGTCGTGGGTCCCGGTGTAGACCACGCAGCCGCCGTCTGCGGGGTAGTTCTGCGGGAGGAAGGGGTGCTCGTCGCCGTGCTCCTCGTCCCAGGCGAACTGGAGCACCTTCATGCCGGGGTAGCCGACCGCCTCCAGCAGCTCGGGCACGTCCGGGGTCAGGTCGCCGAGGTCCTCGGCCACGATCCCGCCGGGGCCGAGGGCCGCCTCGATCGCGTCGAACAGCGGCTTGCCGGGGCCGGGGACCCAGCGCCCCTCGACGGCGGTCTCGGCGTCGGCCGGGACCTCCCAGTAGCTGGCGAAGCCGCGGAAGTGGTCGATCCGCACCCAGTCGTGGCGGGCGAAGGCCAGGCGCATGCGCTCGATCCACCAGGCGTAGCCGGTGCGCGCGTGCACGGGCCAGTCGTAGAGCGGGTTGCCCCAGCGCTGGCCGTCGGGGGAGAAATAGTCCGGCGGGACCCCGGCGACGACCTCGGGCTCGCCGTCGGCGTCGAGCTGGAACAGCTCGGGCAGCGCCCACACGTCCGCGCTGTCGCGGGCGACGAAGATCGGGGCGTCGCCCACGATCTCGATCCCTAGCCCGCGGGCGTGGGCGCGCAGCGCGTCCCACTGCTGGGCGAAGATCCACTGCACGAAGGCCTCGTGCTCGATCGCCTCGGTCAGCTCCAGGCGCAGCGCGTCGCGCTCGTGGGGCAGCGGACGGCGAGCGCGGGACCAGGTCCAGTGGGCGGCCTCGCCCTCGCGCGCGCGCAGCGCGGCGAAGAGCACGTAGGGCTCGAGCCAGTAGGCGTGCAGGCGGCGGAACCCGGCGAAGGCGGCGCGCTGCTCGGCGTCGGCGTCGGCGCGGAAGGCGCGGCTGGCCTGGCGCAGGAGGTCCTGGCGCCAGGGCGCCGACTCGCCGGCGACCGCGCCCTCGGGGAAGCGGCGCTCGAGGGCGGCGGCGGGCAGCAGGCCCTGCTCGACCAGCAGCTCGGGGCTGATCAGCAGCGGGTCCCCGGCGAAGGCCGAGGCCGCGGCGTAGGGCGAACCGCCGTAGCCCGGCGGCCCCAGGGGCAAGACCTGCCACAGGCGTTGCCCCGCCGCGCCGATCCGGTCGAGGAAGTCGCGGGTCGCAGGGCCCAGGTCGCCCCGCCCGCAGGGGCCGGGGAGGGCGGTGGGGTGCACGAGCACGCCGGCGCGCCGGGTGCGGGTCGAGGTCGAGTCGCTCACGAGGTCGAGGATAGCGCGGGATAGGGCGCGAGGCCCTCGCCGCGGGGGGTGCCTGCGGCGGTTTGCCCCTCGGGGCGCGCGCGCTAGGATCCCTTCCATGCAGAGCACCACTCGGCTCCGGACCGTCGCGATCGCGTTGGGGACGTTCCTCCTCGCGCTGCTCGTGATGTGGATCGTGGTCGAGCTCGCGCCGCTGAGCCTGCCGCTGCTGCTGGACCCCTCCCAGGCGCCGGCGGGGTCGACGGAGGTCATGCGGGACCTCTCGCGCATGCTCGGTGTGGCGCTCTCGATGCTCGTCGCGTTGTGCGCGATCGCGATCCCGCTCACGGCCAACGTCTACACCCCGAAGCTGATCGAGCTCTTCGTCGCGGACCGGATCAACAAGCTCGCGCTGGCCTACTTCGTCGTCGCCAACGCCTTCGTGCTCTGGAACGCCTACGTGGTCTTCGACCAGCTCTCGCCGGCGACCTCGCAGTTCCGTGTGTTCGTCTCGCTGCTGCTGACCCTCGGCGCGCTGATGCTGATCGTGCCCTACGTGGGCTACGTGCTCCGGTTCTTGATCCCGCGCACGATCGTGCAGCGGCTGGAGCGCGAGCTCTCGCGCGCGGTCGACAAGGCGATCCGCAGCGGACACCCCGAGGAGGTTGCCGAGCTGCGGCGCGAGGCGCTGGAGACGATCCAGTACCTGGGCAAGATCGTGCTGCGCTCGGTCGATCGCTACGACCGCGACACCGTGTTCGAGGGCCTGCGGGCGCTCAACGACGTGTTCCACACCTACCAGCGGCGCAAGGACGAGCTGCCCGCGGAGTGGTTTCGCGCCGCCCGCGGTGAGATCCAGGGCCTGGGTCCCGAGTTGATCCAGGAGGCCCACCGCCAGCAGGCGAGCGTGGAGGTCGCGATCCTGCAGGAGTTCAGCCTGGTGCTGCCCCTCGCGATCGGGCGCCTGCCCGAGGTCGTGGCCTCCCTCGCGGCGAGTACGCGCCACTTCGGTGTGGCGGCGGCCCAGGCCAACGACGACGGGGTCAAGGAGCAGGTGACCCTGTTCTTCAACACCTTCCTCCGCGCCTCGCTCCAGCGGCGGCACCCGGACACCTTCTACAAGTTCGTCTACCAGTACCGTCGCTTCGCCGAGGAGATCCTCGACTGCGACCCCGAGCACGTGGTGCGGGTCACGTTCTTCCTCGACTACTACGGTCACCAGGCCGTGCGCATGGGGCTGGGGTTCTTGATCAACGTGGTCGCCTACGACCTGGCCTCGCTGGTCGAGCTGGCCTACCGCCGACGCTCGGCGGTCCGCCTGGAGCTGCTGCGCTCGCTGATCGAGCTCGACCGCAACGAGGCCGGGCTCTCGAGCATGCCCGGCGTGGTCAAGGCCCAGCTGATCCTCGCCGCCAAGCTGCACACCGCCCAGGAGGGCCGCGCGGTCGGCTCGCTGATCCGCGAGCTGAAGAAGCTGCCCCAGGAGCAGCTCGCGGTCGCCGTCTCGCAGATCCTGGCCGCGCGCGAGGAGAACTTCTGGGAGATCGCCGACCGCCGCCGGCACCTGGACCACGTCGAGCCCCGCTACCGCGCGTCCCTCGACGTGCTGCGCGTGCGCCTGCTGGGGGCCGAGACCGTCGACCCCGACGTGCTCGAGAGCAGCGCCGAGCTGGTGCGGCCCGAGGTCCACGACCGCCGCGAGGACAAGGTCACCACCGGGCGCCTCGCGCGCCGCGCGCTCGAGGCGGAGGGCGCCGGGGCGCAGACCCGCGCCCTGGCCCGGGAGGTGCTCGCTCGCGAGGCCAGGCAAGAGCTGGGCGCCGAACTCGGCGGGGAGTATCCCCCGCCCTCGGGCAGCGGACCCGCGTCCCCCGACGACGGCAGCGCGCCGGTGAGCCTCGCGTCCGAGGTCGAGCCCGCTGGGGTGGTCGATCCGAAGGCCGACGCCGAGACCCCCGGCTCCAACGGGAGCCCGGCTGAAACCCCGGCGCGGGGCGAGGCCAAGTCCTAACAGGCCAACCGGTTAGAGGCCCGCCTGCGGATTTCGCGTCAAATCCACGGTGCCCGCGCATAGAGGGGGTGTGACTCAGGTGACCGAAGCCCCCGAGCAGAGCGAGCTGGCCCTCCGCGCCCGCGCCGGCGACCCCGAGGCCTGGGAAGCGCTGTATCGGGCCCACGAACCTGCGCTCTACACCTACGTCTACCACCGGGTTCAGCGCGACCGTGCGCTGGCCGACGACGTGTTCCACGACGCCTTCCTCAAGGCCGTCGAGCGGATCGCGAGCTTCGACCCCGAGCGCGGGAGCTTTGGCGCCTGGCTGACCGGGATCGCGCGCAACGAGCTGCGTCAGCGCGTGCGCTCGCAGCTGAAGGGCAAGCGGGTCGCGCTCCCCGACGAGCTCCCCGCCGACGAGCCGGCTCCCCGCGACGTGGGCGAGGGGGTGAACCTCGCGTTCAGCCAGCTCAGCGCGGGGCACCAGCGCGTGCTCGCGCTCAAATACCAGCAGGGCCAGTCCCTGGAGGCGATCGCGCGCACGCTGGAGAGCACCCCCGCGGCGGTGGGGTCGCTCTTGCACCGCGCGCGCGCCGCCTTTCGCCAGGCCTACGGCCGACTCGCCTCGGGAGGTGCCCAGTGACCGACCGCCTGCCCCCGCTCCCCGAAGACGACGACGCCCTGGAGGCGCTGATGCAGACCCACCTCGAGCCCGTGACCCCGTCCCCCGAGCTCAGCAGCCGGACCCTGGCCGAGCTCCGCCGACGCGCGGCGCCCGCCGACGCGCGTCCGGGTGCCTTCGCCCTCAGCGCCCTGGCCCTGGCTGCGTTGCTGCTCGTCGTGCTCTACGCCTTGCAGGCCGGTGTGCCCGGGGGGGTCGCTCCGCTGACGCCCGGCGACCAGGAGCAGGGCCCGGCAGAGGGCCCAATCGCGGACGAGGAGCAAGACCCAGTGGAGGGTCCGATCGCGGACGAGGAGCAGGACCCGGCGGAGGGGCTCGCCGAGCAGGAGCCCGTGATCGCCGACACCTGGACCTTCAAGCCGGGCGAGGCCCCGGCCTTCGAGGCCGACATGGACTACGGCCAGCTGCGTCTGCTGCTGAAGGCCGACACGATCGCGATCGGCAAGGTCGCCCGGGTCGACGCCCAGGGGGCCGGCGTGCTCGAGGGGGTGGAGGTGATTCGCGGAGAGGCTCCCAAGAAGGCGCCGACCGTGGGCGAGTTCAACGGCTGCGAGGGCGTGCCGGACTTCAGCCGGCTCGTCGGGCAGCGGGTGTGCGTGTTCCTCGTGCGCGCGAACAACGAGCTGCAGCTGCTCCACGGCAGCTCAGGGATCCAGCGCTTGCCCTTCCGCGGCAAGCTCGGCGCCGCGGCGCTGAAGGCGCTGGTCCAGAGCGGGAAGCTGGAGGCCAAGCAGCTCGAGGCGTTGGTCGCGGCTGAGGGGCCGAGCGTGCTGACCTGGCTGGAGGGGCAGCTGCCGGGGTCGGCTGCAGGGGCGCTGGAGTCGCCCCAGGTTCAGGGCGCACTGCGCGACCGCTTGGCAGGCCTGGCCGTCGAGACTCCACGTGGAGACGTGATGGCGATCGCGCGGTTCCTGCGGGCGACGACCCTGAGCGCTGAGGAGCTCTCGGCGCTGTGGTCCTACAACGAGACGTTCACCTCGAACCGGCTAGGGGCCTACGTGCGGGGGAAACCCGGCTACTCCAACCGGGTCGAGGACCACGTTGCCTTCCTCCGCTTCATGGGCCGCTACGACACCGCCCTCGCGCTCGTCCAGAGTGAGATCGGTTTGGACCGGGTTCGGCGGCAGGCCGAGCAGAGGAAGGCCCCTCCGGCTTGGGGCAAGCTCTACGCCGATCTCAAGGACGAGCTGAACGCGCGCTTGGACGAGCAGAAGCAGCGCCGCTGAGCGTGCGCGCGCCGAACGGGGCCGCGCTGGCACGGGGGGTGCACATGGGGGTCCTGTAACGGGCTTGAGCACGAGGCGCGTCGACTTGACGCCCTCGCATGCTGCTCAGCCGGTCAGAACAGGACCGCCCCCCATGAAACGAACCGTGCTCTTGGTGCCCCTCCTCCTGGGGCTGCTCTCCTTCGCCGCCGCCGACGAGCTGACCCCCGGGCGTTACCGGGTCAGCGGGACCGAGCCCGGCTGGGGGAGCTACACAGGCGAGGTCGTGGTCGAGGGCAGCGCGCGTCGTCAGCGCTACGCCGGCGCCGTGCGCTGGGCCGACGGGCGGCCGGGGGCGGTGCGGGGGACCGTGTTCGTCAACTCCTTCGGGAGCCTGGTCTCGGAGCGGTTGACCAAGGGAGGTGGCATGACGGGCGCGCTCGCGGGCACCGCCGACACCCGCTCCCGGGTGGGCTCCCTCGCGGGTCCCTTGGGCAACCGGGCCGAGACGGCTTTCGCCCAGGCGGGCCGGCGGGGAAGCTGGCGTCAGCTCTCCAGGCGGGTGACCGTTCGCGTGTTGAGCTTCAACATTCTCGGCTTCAAGTCCGACTGGCTGAGTCGCGCGGGTCGGGTGGCCAAGGTGATCCGCGACGCCAGGCCCGATGTGGTCGCCTTCCAGGAAGTGCTGGGCCAGTCGCGGGGTCGCTCGGCCCAGATCAACTCGTTGGCCAAGCGCTCCGGCGGGTTCCGCACGCGCTTCGAGGGCTACCGCAAGTATTCGTGGCTCGGGCCCTGGATGGGCAACGCGGTGATCTCGCGTTGGAAGATCGAGGCCTTCCAACGGGTGCCCCTCTCCAGCGGCGGCAAGGGGATCGAGAACGACTACCCCCGCGGCGCGACCTGGGCCCGGATCGCGCACCCCTCGGGGGCGCGGATCGACGTCGGCTCGGTGCACCTGCACCACCGGCACGACAGCGGCCTCGACGACGACCTGCGGGTCAAGCAGGTGCGCGAGGCCAAGGACGCCTTCGTGCGCCGTGGCTCGGCGCTGCGGCTGTTGGTCGGCGACTACAACGCGCGGCCCAACTCGCCCACCGTGCGGACGATGAAGGACGCCGGCTGGCGCGACCTGTGGGTCGAGGCCCGGCCCAACGACCCCGGCTACTCCGCGAGCGTGCTCGGCGGGCGGAGCCCCAAGCGGATCGACTACGTGTTCGCCAAGCCCCGCGCCGGGAGCGACGTCGAGGCGCTCAGCGCGCGGACCTTCGGCCCGCGGACCCGGGGTGACAGCGGGGACCTGGTCAGCGACCACAAGGCGGTGCTGGTCGTGCTGGCCCTGGACGTGCCCGTCGGTCCCTGACGCTCACGGTCCTTCGCGAGACGTGATAAGACGGTCGCGGCGGCGAGAGCCGTCGAGGGGGAGGACGACCGTGAAGCGCACGTTACGGGGGTTGGGCGCCCTCGCGTTGGGGGCTGCCCTCTGGGGCTGCAGCGACCCCGAGCCGCAGCCGGAGCCGGGGCCTGGGCCCGCTGCTGGGATCGAGGACGGCGGCGCCGGCGACCCCGCCGGGCTCGAGGCCTTCGAGACGGTCTACGCGGTGTTGACGCACCCGCGCTGCATGAACTGCCACCCCGCAGGCGACCGCCCGCTGCAGCACGACGCGAGCGTGCCCCACGCGTTGAACGTGCAGCGCGGCCCCGACGACGCCGGGCGGGTCGGCATGCGCTGCACCACCTGCCACAGCCAGGCCAACCACGACCAGCCGCACCTCCCGCCGGGCAGCCCGGTGTGGCGCCTGGCGCCCCGGGCCCAGGCCTTCGAGGGCAAGAGCCCCCGCGAGCTGGCGCTGCAGCTCAAGGACCCGGCGCAGGTGCACATGACCGGCGAGGAGCTCGTGGCCCACGTGCGCGACGACGCGCTCGTCGGCTGGGGCTGGAACCCTGGTCCGGGGCGGAGCCCGGTCCCGGTCGCCCGTGAAGACTTCGTCGCCGCGTTCAACGCGTGGCTCGCCGCCGAGGCCCCGGTTCCCCAGGAGGACGAGTGAAGCTCACGATCAACGGCGAGGTCCGCGACCTCCCCGGCCTCGACCCCGAGACTCCGCTGTTGTGGGCCCTGCGCGACGGCGTGGGGCTCACTGGGACCAAGTTCGGCTGCGGCATGGCTCAGTGCGGGGCCTGCACGGTGCACGTCGACGGCCAGGCGACCCGCTCCTGCGTGCTCCCCGTGGGCCAGGTGGGCGAGCGCGAGGTGACCACGATCGAGGGCCTGAGCCCCGACGGGTCGCACCCCGTGCAGCAGGCCTGGGTCGAGCTGGGGGTCGCCCAGTGCGGCTACTGTCAGGTCGGCCAGATCATGAGCGCGGCCTGCTTGCTGAAGCAGATCCCCAAGCCGAGCGACGACGAGATCGACGCCGCCATGGCCGGCAACGTGTGCCGCTGCGGGACCTACCCCCGGATCCGCGCGGCGATTCACCGCGCCGCTGGAGGTGGCAAGTGACCGCCACCCGCCGCGACTTCCTCCAGAGCATGCTCGCCGGGGGCGCCTTCGTGCTCGGCGCGCCGCTGCTGGGCCCCGTGCGCGCCTTCGCCAACGACCCCAAAGTCGCGCCCTGGCGCGCGAGCCTGTGGCTGACGATCGACCCCCAGGGGACGGTCACGATCGTGGCCCACCGCTCGGAAATGGGCACCGGGATCCGCACCTGCCTGCCCGCGGTGCTCGCCGACGAGCTCGAGGCCGACCTCGAGCGGGTCGAAATCGAGCAAGCCCTCGGTGACGCGCGCTACGGCTCGCAGAACACCGACGGCTCGTGCTCGATCGTGAACTTCATGCAGACCATGCGCGAGGTCGGCGCCACCGCGCGACACATGCTCGAGCAGGCCGCCGCCAACGTGTGGAAGGTGCCGCGCGCCGAGTGCAAGGCCGAGAACCACCGAGTACACCACGCCGAGACCAAGCGCTCACTGAGCTTCGGCAAGCTCGCGGCCTACGCCAGCCAGCTCGAGCCGCCGGCCAAGGACGCCGTGAAGCTCAAGCCGCGCTCGGAGTGGCGCTACATGGGCAAGGGCTTCGCGTCCTACGACGCCCCCGCGATCGCGCGCGGGCAGGCGACCTTCGGCGCGGACGTGCGGTTGACGGGCATGAAGTTCGTGACCGTCGCCCGCGCTCCGGTCTACGGTGCGCCCCTCGAGGGCCACGACGCCACGGCGGCCTTGCAGGTCCCGGGCGTCGAGCAGGTCGTCGTGATCCCGGGCTTCAAGCCGCCGCACCTGTTCCAGGCGCTGGGCGGGGTGGCCGTGGTCGCGACCTCGACCTGGGCCGCGATCCAGGGTCGGCGCAAGCTGACGTTGAACTGGGGCGACAGCCCGCACGCCGCCTACGACTCGGACGCCTTCCGCGAGGAGCTGCTGGAGTCCGTGCGCAAGCCGGGCAAGGTGCTCCGTGAGGCCGGCGACGTCGACGGCGCGTTGGCGTCGGCGGCGAAGACGGTGCGCGCGGAGTACACCACCCCGTTGCTGGCCCACGCGCCCATGGAGCCGCCGGTGGCGGTGGCCCACGTGACCGCGAGCGGGTGCGAGGCCTGGGCGCCGACCCAGAACCCGCAGGCGGCTCAGGACACCCTGGCCGCTGCCTTGGGCCTGCCCAAGGAGCAGGTCAAGGTCCACGTGACGCTGCTCGGCGGCGGGTTCGGGCGCAAGTCCAAGCCCGACTACGTGGCCGAGGCCGCGATCGTCTCCAAGGAGATCGGCGCCCCGGTGCAGGTGGTGTGGACCCGCGAGGACGACCTGCGGCACGACTTCTATCACGCCCCTGCGGCCATGCGCTTCGAGGGCGGCCTCGACGAGCAGGGCCAGCTGGCCTGCTGGGCCCAGCGCTCGGCGTTCTCGCCGATCGCCTCGACCTTCTCGCCGGGGGCGACCGAGCCGGCGCCCTTCGAATTGATGCTCGGCGCGACCGACGTGCCCTACGCGGCGCCGAACCTCAAGGTCGAGAACTGCCCTGCGCCCGCCCACGTGCGGATCGGCTGGCTGCGCTCGGTGTGCAACATTTGGCACGTGTTCGGCAGCGGGTCGTTCCTCGACGAGCTGGCCCACGCGGCCGGCAAGGACCCGGCGGAGTTCCTCCTCCAGAGCCTGGGCGAGGGTCAGCACCTCGAGCTGGGCGAGGGCGTGGTCTACCCCAACTACAACAAGCCCCTCGAGGAGTATCCGATCGACCTCGGCCGCCTGCGCGGCGTGGTCGAGCGGGTCAAGGCCAGCGCCTGGGGGCGTGAGGTCCCAGCCGGTCACGGGCTGGGGATCGCCGCCCACCGCAGCTTCCACGCCTACGTGGCCGCGGTGGTCGAGGCCAAGGTCGACGAGCGGGGCCAGGTGCACGTGCCGCGGGTCGACCTCGCGATCGACCTCGGAACCGTGATCAACCCGGACCGGGTCCTCGCTCAGATGGAGGGCTCGATCGTGTTCGGGTTGAGCCTCGCGCTCTACGGCGAGATCAGCGCCAAGGACGGCCGGATCGTGGAGGGCAACTTCCACGAGTACCGCCTGCAGCGGATCCACGAGGCCCCCGAGATCCACGTCGAGATCGTGGAGAGCGAGGCCCTCCCCGGCGGCGCCGGCGAGCCCGGTGTGCCCCCGATCGCGCCGGCCCTGGCCAACGCGATCTTTGCCGCCTGCGGCCAGCGCCTGCGCGACTTGCCGCTGCGTCCAGAGGCGAAGTAGGGGCGAGGGCGGAGGCAAGCTTGCCTCCGCCCTCGGTCTAACTCCTGGGGACCCAGCGCGAGACCGAGAGCGCGTTCTCGCGCACCCAGCGGTCGATCAGGCGCCACACCCGCGGGCCGGGGATCGAGTTCGCGCGCCCCCGCGCCTGAATCACCGTGCGCGTGGCCCGGTGGACCTCGACGGTGGCCAGGGACACCACGCCCCGCGGATCGCAGCGACGCACCGACCAGATCGTGCAGCGCCCGGCCGCGCAGCCGCGGGCGTAGGTCGCCACGCAGTGGCGCAGCGCGCGCCCCTCGGCGACCAGCTCGCGCGAGTTCAGCAGCTCGACTACCCGATACTCCAGCGCGTCGTCGTCGTCGGCGGCGGCCGGGAACCCCGCGGCCGTGTAGCGCAGGAGCGCGTCCTGGACCCGGGGGTCGTGCTCCCAGCTCAGGCGACCGGCGGCCGCGATCCGCCCCAGCTGCGCGTGCCAGGCCTCGACCTCGCGCAGGAGCGTGGGCAGCCGGCGCTGACGCATGGCCAGGTTGGGCCGCGCCGGGCCGGCGGCTCCAGGCGGGGTCACGAAGCGCTGGTGGTGGAGGTAGTCCACGATCGGCGCCAGCTGGTGCGGGGAGAGGGCGGGCTGGGCGTCACTCCAGCGGAGCACGTCGCGCCAGAAGGGCTCCTGCTCGGCGGGGAGGTGGCGCGCGAGCCGGGTGCCGAGGACCGCGCGCGCGAGCCGCGGGCGGACCCCGAGCCCCAGCGCCCAGCCCAGGCGCAGCGCGTGCTCGATCGGGGTGTTCGCGGGCGCCTGGAGCACGAAGTGCGCCATGCGCTTGGTGAGGGGGAAGGGCAGGCCGGGGGCCTTGCGCAGGTTCTCGCCCCGCCCGAGGCGCACGAACCACGCTTGGTGGGTCGCCTGACCCTGGGTGAAGGCCTGGTCGAAGAGCGCGGGCACGGGGTAACGCGCCAGCAGGTGGCGGAGCAGCGCGGCGAAGCGGCGGCCCACGCTGCGGGTCGAGCAGCGGAACCCCTCGGGGCCACGCAGCCAGTCGGCGTGGTGACGGACCAGCCCGCGGAGGGCGATCGCGTAGTCGGGGTCGCTCCGCAGCAGGTCGAGGGTCGCCGTGGCCAAGCGCGCGGCGGCGGCGGCGTGGGCGCGGCTCTCGCGGCGCGCGTCCTCGATCAAGTCCGCCACGCCGTGGAGGTAGGAGTGGGTGGGGAGGTCGCGGGCGCAGAGCTCGCCGCGGCTCAGCTGGCGGATCGTCCGCTGCGGGTTGCGGGAGTGGCGCCGCGAGGACGCGAGGGCGAGCGCGGCGTCGTCGCGCTCGACGACGAGCCCCTCGGGCGCACGCTGCCGCCGCTGGCGGAGGCGCTTGCGCTTCGCCTTGTTCGAGCGGGATCCGGGTGCGTTCTGCTTGGGCTTGGCCATGGGTCGTCTCGCGGGCTGACCCGCGGGAAACGACCTGCTGTCACCGAGGCCGGCGCGCTGCGCTATCCTCGTGGTCATGGAAGCCGACGCCGACCCGCCGCCAACCCCCAATCAGAAGCGCTCGGCCACCTGCCTGTTTCTGCTCGTGGGCGCGCTGGTGGTCTTGCCGGTGCTCAGTTTCTTCGTGTTTCCTTCGCCGCACCTCGAGGTGCTCGGTCACCTGAAGGGCCACGACCTCGCGGCCGTGCACTCGGCGGCCCTGGGCTGCGCCGCCGACGACGCGTTGCGGGGGGCCTACGGCGAGTTCGAGCAGCTCTTCGCGCCCCAGCCCGAGACCCGCCCGCTGGAGGCGCCCTTGCCCGCGGCGCTGTTGGCCCTCCACCCGCGCGCCGTGCTGGTGAAGAAGTCCCGCGTGGTCCTGGTGTGGGGCGCCGAGAGCATGGGCGGCGCCGAGGTCGGCCTCGTGCTCGCGGACCCCGCCGACGAGCAGGACCTGCGCCAGGCCTTCGGCGCCGCCGCCCTCCAGCCGATCGGCCCCGGCGCCTGGTCGCTGGTCACCCTTCGTTAGCGAAGCTAGACGCTTAGAGCCCTCAGCCCGTTGGGGGTGAGCGCGAGCAATTCACTTGCTCGGGCGAGGGGGCCTCGGAGAGGCCCCCTGAAACCAAGAGCCCTCAGCCCGTTGGGGGTGAGCGCGAGCAATTGACTTGCTCGGGCGAGGGGGCCTCGGAGAG
>Ga0070727_10001840_pt1 | contig 21373 bp, 24 predicted proteins | sample tdAd472_FD_66722 | JGI IMG/M metagenome (GOLD analysis project Ga0070727, IMG submission 66722) | Marine sediment microbial communities from the Atlantic coast under amendment with organic carbon and nitrate - tdAd47.2 | ecosystem: Environmental > Aquatic > Marine > Coastal > Sediment | place...
CTCATGATTCCGTCGCAGCGCCTGTACTATCAGGCGATCTACCGGCCCCGAACGACCGCCATCCTTGCCATGCAGTCGCAGTAGCGGCTAGCCGAGCATAGCGAGCGCCTTGTTCAGCTGATTGTTGCAGCCTTTGAATTTTCCAGCGGCCTTGGCGCCCTCGGCAAAGCGGATAAACATCAGGGCACGCTCCAGTTTGGAAAATTCGATCTGACTCTTGGCTGATTTTTCCTGGGCAATCTTCAGTCTGGCCTCGCAGTCCTGTTTTGGGCCTGCGTGTCCGGGGCCGGTGAGTCCGACGAGAAAGGCAAACGCCAACGCTGCTGTGAATGTTTTCCATATGGGCATGTTCGTTGCTCCTTTGCGCAAATCGCAGGCACACTGTGGGGTATGACTTCCTGTGGGGACAAGCCAAAATCCCCCGCTGCATCGATGGTGGGTCTCGTCTGAGCGTTGCAAAGGACGATTATCTCGCGTCCAATCTTTTGTTCATTCGTCGTTAACAAGCCCTCGCGCATGATGCGTCTATGCCTGACGCATCTGGAAATACCACCGCGGCCTCCTACGGCGACATCACCCGCTTGATCGAGCGGTTGCACCGTCGCTATCTGGATGTGATCCGCTATGAACTGAGCCAGCTCGGCATCGACGACATCAACGCCGTTCAGGCGTTGCTGTTGATGAACGTGCAGGCCTCCGAGGTCTCGATCCGCGAGCTGGTGGATCGTGGCTACTACATCGGCTCCAACGTGACCTACAACGTCCGCCATCTGGTCGAGACCGGTTATCTCGATCAGGAGCGCTCGGAACGCGATCGCCGCTCGGTTCGGATCCGCGCGACGGAGAAGGGCACGACATTGTGTGCATCGCTGGTGGAGATGGAAACCCGGCACGCGAGCGCACTCAACGCCGAGGACGAGAATGTGGGCGCCGCCTGGTCGCTTCTTCGTGGCCTCGAGCGTGTCTGGTCCGACGATATCCAGTTCGGCTAACGCTACCGTTTACATCTGAATTGCGCATTTATCGCCGCCGGCCGGGCATCCAGCCTTGCCGCGCCGCGCCCGCAATGGTCCAATCGCTGTCCTGTTTATGGTGGGGACGCGGTCATGACCAACGGCATTTCACTCGACGGCAAGCGGGCACTGATTACCGGGGGTGCCAGCGGTATCGGCGCTGTGACAGCCGGTGTTCTGCGCGATCTGGGCGCAACCATCGCCATTTCCGACATCAACCCCGACGGGTTGGCGGGCGTCAGCGCCGATCTCGGCGATTGCCCAACCTTCGTGTGCGACGTGTCCGACGAGGGGCAGGCGGAAGCCACCGTCGCGGCGGCGGCTGACACGCTTGGCGGGCTCGATATCACCGTGAATGCGGCGGGGGTCGTCGACGAGGTGAAATACGCCCTCGAGCGTGACATGGAGCCCTGGCAGCGGATCATGGACGTCAATTTCAGGGGCACATACCAGATCTGCCGGGCGGCGGCACGTGTGATGGTGCCGCAGGCATCCGGCGCGATCGTGAATATCGCCTCGGTCAACGGTCCGGGTGGCTGGCCGCGGCGCACGGCCTACGGTCCGTCGAAGGCCGCGATCATCGCGCTGACCCGTGAGTTGGCCTGCGAATGGGGTCCGCACGGCGTGCGGATTAACGCCGTCGGCCCGGGCTACATCGCCACGCCGATGATCCAGGGGCTCGTGGATGCGGGAAAGGTCGACACCGAGCGCCTCAACAACCGCACGCCCATGGGGCGGCTCGGCACACCGGCGGAGGTGGGGCAGGCGATCGCCTTCCTGGCGTCCGACTTCGCGTCCTACATCACCGGCGAAACCCTCTTCGTCGACGGTGGCTGGATGGCCTATGGCGGCGCGGGCGACGTGAAGACGTTTTGAGGCCGCGATGATCACGAAGCGCTGGAATCTGCTCATGTTTCTCGCCCTTTATGGCGTGGGAGTCGCATTGTCTTTGAATGCCGGCGGTGCCCGTGCGGAACCGGTGGACGCGGCTGGGGTTATCCAGCAGATCGACCTCTACGATGCACTTCTGAAATACCCGCAGCCGGCCTGGATTTCCGGGCAAATGGAGCCGGCCGAATTGCTCGACCAAAGTGAGTTTTTCAAGGAGCAGAATGGCCCGACATTCATCATCGAGCAGATTCCCGACGGGCAGTCCTTCGAGCGGTGGACAAGTCTCTTCGCGATCGTTGCGGAAGAACTGCAGCCGGACCAGGCGGTCCCGATGCAGACATTTGTCGGGCTTTCGGTCGAGGTAAACAGGCGGGCTTGTGTCGAGGATGGTTTCGGCGTGCAGGTGCTCGGGTCGGACGAACGATCCACGATTGCCGTGATGGTCTGCGATTCGGTTGCCGATGGTCCGCCGGAAGTCGGCTATGGGCCCGGGGTCGGGGAGGTAAGCATCTGGCGGTTCGTCGTGTTCGAGAACACCTATCTCAAGATCTATCAGCGCTGGCGCGGCCTGGCGTTCGACATCGACGTCCGGGGCGGCTGGCCGGTCGCGGAGGCGGAAATGCTGGAAATGGTGCGCCGGATAACCGATCAGGTGGAGGTTCTGCCGAACCACCTGCGCCGCTAGCATTTGCAGGGGAAGGGTGATTCGCGGGGCGTTGAATGGTTAAGTGTTTGCCATGAACCTCATGCACAAGATTCGCTGGTATCACGCGGTCCTCGCGGTCACCACGTTGCTGGCCTATTTCACCGGTGATTTCGGCTTCATCCACGACTGGCTCGGCTATGCGGTCGGGGTGATCATCATATTGCGGCTGGGATGGGCGGTGTTTAACCCGCGCCAGCTGGGCCTGAACCGGTTTTATCCGGTGTTCGATGGCATCGAATGGACCAACGCGATCACTCATCCGGCGATCAGCAAGACCCTGATCCTGGCCGTCGCGGTATCAGTGATCCTGGCCACAGCGACTGGACTGCTTACACTGATCGATGGCGGCGAGGTGTTCGATGATCTGCATGAAGGGGTGTCGGGCGCCGTGATCTGGGCGGTCGTTCTGCACGGCGGGTACCTGTATCTGGTCAAACGACCATTGGCGCGCTTCATGCTCTACCGGGACAATCCGGCGAAGAAGGGTATATGAGGTAGAATAATATTAAGCGCATAATATATATTATGTTAAATTATGGACCATCAACTAAAGCAATGACTTAACGTCCAATGCGCTTACGGAAATGCGCGCATGCCGTCACCCGCACCAGAAACTCCGTATTATTTATCAGTTGATCAATAACGGTGACCCCCGCTGCCCGCGTCAGTGTGTCGTTTGCGGCGGTTCCAAATCCGTCTCTGCGGCTTGCGCCGCGGCAACCTGCTTCTTCACGCTCAGTTCACCCGACACCCAAGCGTCCAGGATGGGTTGCAGGGCGTCGAACGGCTGATACCCCACACTCAGTGCGGCCAGCGTGTCGTCCTCGCGCAGCACTACCGTCGGGAACCCGGTGACGCCGGACTGCTGGCACCAGGTGAAATCACCGATGGTTTCCTGCTTTGCCACATCGGATTCGAATGCCTCGGTGAAGGCCGCGGTGTCGATGCCTTCCTTGGCCGCGTATTCGATGAAGGTTTCGAGCTTCGTCGTGTCCGTGTCTTCCACGTAATAGCCCTTGTGAATACGCTCGTAGAACGACAGCAGCGCCTCCGGCTTCAAATTGCGCACGACGACAGAGGCACGGCAGGCCGGTTCGGTATCGAGCACGAAGCCGTCGCGATCGAAAAACGCATAGTTGAAGGGCTGACCGGTCGCCTCGGCGACCTGTTCCCAGTGATGCTTGATCCGGGCCTTGTATTCGTCGTTCATCGGGTCGGTGTCGAAGGCATGCAACCCGCCGACGACCAGCCGCATGGGCGCGGCTTCGCCGTATTGCGCCACGATCTTCTGCAGGACGGGTGAAAACCCCCAACACCAGGAGCACATCGGGTCGCCGACGTAGATGATTTCGCGTTCCATGATCCCAGCCCTCCCGGGGCGTCCGATATTCAAGATATTCAAGCAGCCTAAAGACTTACATGGGGCGTGGCGAACCCCTTCCCGTTACATCATTCGGGAATATGGATCACCATTCCGTCGATCCCGGGTTCGACACCCGCCGGCAGCCGGGCCGCGAGGCGCGCATAGTCGGTACGATGCCCCAAATGGGTCAGAATTGCGCGCTTCGGTCGAACCCGATCGATCCAGCCGAGTGTCTGGTCCACATGGCTATGGGTCGGATGGGGCGTTTCGCTGAGAGCGTCGACGATCCATACCTCTACCCCGTCCAGCAGCGTGAAGGCCTCTTCGGGCAAGGTCTTAACATCCGTCGAATAACCAAATGGTCCGAAACGAAAACCAAGCGACGGCATCCGCCCGTGTTCCTGATCGAAGGGCTGGATCTCGATATCACCGATCACAAACGGCCCATCGATCACATGCGGAGTCAGACAGGGCCTCCAGAACTGGGGGTTAACGTCCCGATATGGCTCGAAAATATAGGCGAACCGTTCCTGGAGAATGTCGATGGTCTGGGCGCTGGCAAAGGCATCGATCGCGCCGCCATGGTGGTGGTTCAGGCTGCGGATATCGTCGATGCCGTTGACATGGTCCGCATGGGCGTGGGTGAACAGGATCGCATCCACCTGCCAGACCTCGGCATCGAGCAGCTGGACCCGCAAATCCGGCGACGTGTCGACGAGAATCCGGGTGTTTTCGGTCTCGACGATAATTGACGGCCGCCGGCGCCGGTTGCGCGGGTCGTCGCGGTCGATATCGGCCCATCCGTCGGGCCCCAGCAAGGGAGTCCCGCCCGAGCTGCCGCATCCCAGAAGCGTGATTTTCATGGGGCGTTTGGCGGGTTTTTGGGGGGTCGGGCGCGGGAGAACAGGCGGAAGAAGTTCGCACTGGTCTTGTCATGCAAATCCGCCAGCTCCAATCCCTTCACCGCGGCCAGGGTTTCCGCCGTGTGGACCACGAATGCGGGCTCGTTGCGCTGTCCCCGGTTGGGGACCGGCGCCAGGAACGGGGCATCGGTCTCGACCAGCAAGCGGTCCTCGGGTACGTCCCGGGCGATGTCCCGCAGTTCCTCGGCGTTCTTGAACGTCAGGATACCGGAAAAGCTTACATACATGCCCAGGTCGAGCGCCGCCTCGGCCAGGCCGCGCCCGCTGGAGAAACAATGCATGACGCCGGTGAACGCGCCCTTCGCCATTTCGTCGCGCAGGATGTCGGCGGTTTCGGCGTCGGCGTCGCGGGCGTGCACGATCAACGGCAGGTTGGTTTCACGCGCCGCGGCGATATGGGCTCGGAAGCTGATCTGCTGGCGATCGCGCGGGCTGCGGTCATAGTAGTAATCGAGCCCGGACTCGCCGATGCCGACGACACGCGGGTGGGCGGCGAGCTCGATCAGCCGTTCGGGCGTGTCCTGCCCCTCCTCGCCCGCATGGTGCGGGTGCACACCGACGCTGCACCAGACGTCTTCGAAACGCTCCGCGACTGCTTTCACACCGTCGAACCGGCTCAGATGGGTCGAAATCGAGACCATCGTACCGACGCCCGCATCACGTGCGCGCGCCACGACGTCATCGACCTCTTCGCCGAAATCCTCGAAATCCAGATGGCAATGACTGTCGACCAGCATGGGGCTCAGTCCGCGGCTTCTTCGTCGACGTAGCGCGGAAACACAGGGCTCGGCTTCGGCAGCGTGGCACCGGCGGCCAGTGCGTGGTCGGGCCCGAGATGGTCAAAGCTGCGCGCGTCGGGCGCAACAGCGAGCTGATCCAGCATGTTGGCCGCAGATTCCGGCATCACGGGCTGCACGATAATCGCCAGATGGCGGATTGTCTCGGCCAGGACGTAGAGAACCGTACCCATACGGGGCGGATCGGTTTTGCGCAGCGCCCACGGGGCTTGCGCGTCCACATAGCGGTTGGCGTCTGCGACGACCTGCCAGATCGCCTCGAGCCCGCGGTGGAAAGCCTGCCGGTCGAATTCCGTGCGCACCTTCTCCAGCACGCGGAACGCCGAATCGAGCAGTTTCTCGTCATCCGGCGTGAACGGGCCCGGTTCCGGCACCGTGCCGTCACAATTTTTGGCGATCATGGACAGCGAACGCTGGGCCAAATTCCCGATATCGTTCGCCAGGTCGCCATTGATCCGCGAGACCATGGTTTCGTGGCTGATATAGCCGTCATTGCCGAACGGCACCTCGCGCAACAGGTAGTAGCGCACGGGATCCAGCCCGTACTGGGACACCAGATCCTCGGGCAGCACCACATTGCCCAGGGATTTGGACATTTTCTCGCCCTTGTTCAGCAGCCAGCCATGGGCGTAGACCCGCTTCGGCGGCGCCAGCCCGGCGGCCATCAGGAACGCTGGCCAATAGACCGCATGGAAGCGCACGATGTCCTTGCCCACCATGTGAAGATCGGCGGGCCAAAACGTTGAATAATCTGGATTTTCTTCGTCGGGATAGCCGACGGCGGTGATGTAGTTCGTCAGCGCATCGAGCCACACATACATGATGTGGTCCGGGTCGTCGGGCACCGGAATGCCCCAGTTGAAGCTGGTCCGGCTGATCGAGAGATCCTTCAGCCCGCCCTCGACGAAGCTGACAACCTCGTTGCGTCGTGTATCCGGCCCGATGAAGTCGGGGTTTGCATCGTAGAAATCGAGTAGCGGCTGCTGCCACTTGGACAAGTCGAAGAAATAGCTCGGTTCCTCGACCCATTCGACCTCCGCACCGGACGGCGCGGTTTTCTGGCCGTCGGCACCCTCCTCCAGCTCGGATTCCGCGTAGAACGCCTCGTCGCGCACCGCGTACCAGCCGGAGTAGCTGCCCAGATAGATGTGACCATTGTCCTTGATCGCCTGCCAGATCGCCTGCGCGGCGCGAATGTGCCGCTCTTCGGTGGTGCGGATGAAATCGTCGTTCGAATAGTTCATGTCCTCCGCCAGACGGCGGAAGTTCTGGCTCACCTCGTCGGTGAAGGCCTGTGGATCGACCCCCGCTTTCTGGGCCGATTTCTCGACCTTTTGACCGTGTTCGTCGGTGCCGGTCAGGAAATGTACGTCATAACCGTCCAAACGCTTGAAGCGCGCGAGCACATCGCACGCCAGCGTCGTGTAGGCGTGGCCGATATGGGGCCGATCATTCACATAGTAGATCGGCGTCGTCAGATAGTACGGGCTTGATGCCACGGTGTTGGTCTTTCAAATGCCAGGGTTACGCGCTGTTCCGCTTCAATCGTCGGCCGGCGGTTCCGGCGCCTGGGCCCGCGCCTGGGCTTTGCGCTTCTCGTTTTCCTTATTGCCGAACCAGACCGCCGCGAGCAACGGCCACATCAAAATCAGGAGCCAGTCGAACATGGCCGGCGGCAGAAATGCCAGGCCGCGGGGCTCGAGGAAAAAATGATCGACCATCCCGATGATAATGACCACCCACATGATGTAGGTCAGCGGCGTCAGATATCGCAGAAGAAATGCCTTCATGGCGGGTTACCGGGCTCCGTTCGTCATGCCGTTTTCGCAGCGGTAGAAAGTTCAAAAAACGTATTCAGAACAACTTGTTTGCGGTCGAGGTTCACGCTGTCTGCGCGGGTCGTCAACTCGTTGACGTTCTCCCACGCTTTCAGCCAGCGCTCAAGTCCGCTGCCACCCGTGCCCGATGTGGCGTCGCTGCGGATCCGGCGCAACATCCACCAGTTCAGGATTTCCAGGAATGTGCGGTATCCCGCCTCCCCGGCGGCGCCGGCAAACTTGTCGGACGTGATGTGGAGTTGCTCGGTGTCGATGTTCGGCAGTTTTTCGACCAGTTGGGACAAGTCCTGATAGAGCTCAAGCCCGCCGGCCCGTGCCAGATCGATCGCCTTGCCTGGTGACCCCCCGGAGATATCCGAAATGATCTGCATCTCATCGGCTGAAAGATCGCTTCCGGCCCGCGCCATGACCTCTGCAACCTGTTCCGTGCCCAGCGGATGCAGGGGCAATGCGCGGCAACGCGAGCGGATCGTCGGCAGCAAGCGCGACGGCGCATGGGCCACCAGCAGAATCAGGGTGCGTGGCGGCGGCTCCTCCAGAACCTTGAGCAGCGCATTCTGGGCATTGAGGTTCATCTCATCGGCAGCATCGACAATCAGGCAACGCCAGTCGCTCATTGCGGCCGTGTGGTGCAGAAATGTGCTGGAATCGCGGATGTCCTCGACCGAAATTTCGGTGCGGAAGCGATAGGGAGACCGTTTGGTCATGCTCCGGCGGATTAAACGGCAATCGGGATGGGCGCCGGCGATGATCTTGCGCACGTCGGGATGGGTCGGATCGGTTTCGATATCGCCCTCGGAAAGCGCGGCGTCCGGCGCGGCCAGAACCAGGCGCGCGAAACGCCAAGCGAGGGTCGCCTTGCCGATACCGGCCGGCCCGGTCAGCAGCCACGCGTGGGCCATACGCCCGGTGTTTCGGGCCTGGACGATGGTCTGCCGGGCCGCGTCGTGGCCGATCAGAGAGCCGGTCTCGAGCCGCGGACGCTCGATGCGTTCGATCAGCTCGTCGCTCATGCGGGGTTCGCCTGGTTCATGATGTCAAATTTGTAGCAAACGGCTTGCCACACCGTCTCCGTGATCGCTTCCGGGGTGGAATCCGCGTCGATCACCCGGACCCGCTCGGGTGCATTCGCCGCGATGTCGAGGAAGCCCGCGCGAAGCCGTTCGTGAAAGGATTTGTCCATCCGCTCGAAACGGTCTTCGCCGCTGCGTGTGCTGGTGTTGCGCGAAACCGCGCGTCCCACCCCGACATCCACCGGGATATCCAGTATCAGCGTGAGGTCGGGATCGTCATCGCCGACCACCTCGGCATGCAGGGTGCGAATGAATGCCTTTGAAATCCCGTGTCCATAGCCCTGATAGGCCATGGTGGAGTCGGCAAACCGGTCGCACAGAACCCATGCGCCCTTTTCGAGGGCCGGGCGAATGGTCTGTTTCAGATGTTCGCGCCGGGCGGCATAGAGCAACAGCGCTTCGCTGACGGGATCCCATTTGTCCGTCGCGCCCGACACCAGCAGGGAGCGGATGGAGTCCGCACCCGGTGCGCCGCCGGGCTCCCGGGTGGTAATGGTGGAGATGTCGCGCGCGTTCAGACGATCGGCCAGGCGCGCGATCTGGGTCGTCTTGCCGGCCCCTTCCCCGCCTTCGAATGTAATGAATTTACCGCGCTGCTGGTTCGCATTCATAACGGCAGATGTCACACGCGCTGCCGGTGCCGTCAACCGCCCGAGGACGAACCAAAGATAATGAAATTTATGGCGCTTGTGATGCGGCCGAAAAAGTCGAGCTGGCCCACATCGGCCGCGGTTTTCAGGGGCCGGCTGATCGGCTCCATGTCGGGTGCGGTGACTTCAAGCCGCGCGACCTCGACCCCGGCGCTGATCGGTGCGGGAATCGGGCTCTCATACATGACCTTGACCCGCATGCCGCGGCGCGACGACTTCGGGATTGTTACGGCCAGGGCCTCCTCGATCACGAGCGGGACGAAACCGGCGTCGCCGAGCCAGACTTTCGCCTCCTCAACCGTCTCACCCGCCTCGAACAGCTGGAAGTTGTCGAAGACCCGGAAACCCCAATTGAGCAGTCGTTCGGATTCGGAACTGCGTGCCCGCACGCTGTCGAGGCCATTGATCACCATGACCAAACGCCGATCACCACGCACCGCGGATGCCGTCAAACCGAAGCCCGACGCCTCGGTGTGACCGGTCTTGAGGCCATCGGCGCCGACCGCCTTATACAGCAGAGGATTCCGGTTGCCCTGGGTGATCGGCTTGCCGTCGAGGCTCTTGCCGTAGGTGAACTCACGCTCGGAATACAGGCCGTAGAATTCGGGATACTCACGAATCAGGAACAGGGCCAGCTTGGCCAGGTCGCGGGCCGTCGTGACATGATCCGGGTCCGGCCAGCCCGTGGCGTTGCGGAACTGTGTGTTCGTCAGGCCGATCTCGATCGCCCGCTCCGTCATCAGCTCGGCAAAGGCCTCTTCGGTGCCGGCGATTCCTTCCGCCATCACAATGGAGGCGTCATTGCCGGACTGGACGATGACGCCGCGCAGCAGGTCCTCGATCTTGATTTCATCGTTCACGCCGACGAACATTTTCGACCCGCCCATGCGCCAGGCCTTTTCCGAAACGCGGAACGTGCTGTCCAGTTGCAGGCGCCCGGCGCGCAACTCGTCGAATACGAGGAGCGAGGTCATGATCTTGCTCATCGACGCAGGGAACATCGGCGCGTCTGAATCTTTTTCGTACAGCACCGCGCCAGTGTCGAAATCGATCAGGATGGCCTGGCGGGCCGTGGTCTGGAATGTCGGCGGCGCGGCCTGGGCCGGGTTGATGACGGCCAACGTCGCCAGGGCCAGGAGTGCGTATCGAAAGCGGCGGACAATGCGGTTCATAGTGGTCAATTCACGTGTGCGGGTGGAGCGAGCAGCGCAACTATACGGGCGAATGCGACGGAAAAATGTCACGTGGACTTATTCGACAATAAGCCGGGCCTCAGGCACGCCGGCGTTCATGACCTGGGAAAGGGTTGCATCGGCAACGTCAACAGTGCCGAGCGGCCCGATCCGGACCCGGTAAATCTCGGTCCCGGAGACCGCGAACCGGCTGATCTGGGTGGGTCCCATGTCGTAGACCCTGTCGCGCATGCGCAGCGCGTTCTCCAGCCGCGAGAATGCGCCGGCCTGAACATAGATGCCCGTGGGCGATACCGGGAGCACCTCGACTTCGTCGGGCAGGATCGGCGCACGCGCCGATTGGACGGGTGCGGGATCCAGGGGGGCCGTCCGAACCGGTGTTTGTGTTGCCGATGGCGCCTGTACCGGGGTCGTTCCGGCACTGGCACCGCTGGCCGGCAACGGTTTCGAGACGACGGCCTCGCGCGGCGACGCCGCGACCTGGAGTTGTTGCCTGCTGCCGTTTATGGCGGCGACCTTCAGCCGGCGGCTTTCATCCTCCAGGATGTCGACCTGGACCTTGGCGGTCCCGTTGCGCTCGAACCCCAGAAGCTGGGCCCCGCGCCGTGACACGTCGATGATCCGGCCGTGGGCAAACGGGCCGCGGTCATTTATCCGCAGGACAATCGAACGGCCGTTTTCCAGGTTGGTCACCCGGACGGCGCTGGGCAGCGGCAGTGTCCGATGGGCGGCCGTCAGGTCGTTCTGGTTGTAGGTTTCGCCATTCGCGGTTTTCTTGCCGTGGAAATTCGGCCCGTACCAGGACGCGATGCCGGTCTCGGTATATTGGTAATCCTCTGACGGATAGTACCAGGCGTCCTTGATCTGGTAGGGCGAGCCGACCTTGTAGCGCCCAAGCTTGGCGCCGGAATCGTCCGGTCCGTTGACCTGCTTTGCCGTGTGAATGAGGAATTCGGTTTCAGCACAGGCCACGAGCCCAAAGCAGCACATGGCCGCGAGTGCCAGCGGCCGAAATCGACGGCCCAAGCCGGGTATCCCCCTGAATTCGAAGCCGATTTTACTCATCACGTGTTTCTACCCTACCGGCCTGCGATTCGGTCTGACAGTTGGCCCACTGCCATCGCGAAATAATGCGAGCGGTTCCAGCGCAGGATCGCGCGGTAATTCTCGTAGACAATAAAGGCCTGGCCGTCCTCGCCGCCCGGGCGAAGGATGGATGCGGGAATGTCGCGCGCGGGAAGATCGCTGCCGTCCGTGCGCCGGACCCCGAGGTCCTGCCAACCGCTGATCGGTTTGACGACATCCAGGGACACGAGCGACGCATCGAAACCCGCAGGCAGGGTGACCTTGCGCCCCCAGGTGATGTCATCGCGCCAGCCGACCCGCTTCAGGTAGTTCGCCGCGGATGCGAAGACGTCTTCCTGGGTATTCCAAATATCCTTGGCGCCGTCGCCGTTATAGTCATGCGCGAAGTTGAGGAAGCTGGACGGCATGAACTGGGCTTGGCCCATCGCGCCCGCCCAGCTGCCTTTCATCTGCGCCGGGTCGATATGCCCCTCTTCGACGATTTGCAGCGCCTTCAGCAACTCACCGCGAAAATATTTGCTGCGCCGCCCGTCATAGGCGAGCGTCGCGAGTGAATGGATGACCGGAAAGCCGCCGGTGAATTGACCGAAATTTGTCTCGATGCCCCAGAGCGCCACGATGAAGCGCGGCTGCACCCCGAACGTCTCGCCGATTTCGTCCAGCAGCGCGCGATGCTTCGCGAGCCGTTCGCGCCCATTCTTGATCCTTGTGGCGTTGACGATGCGTGTTTGATACGCCTCGAACGTAACCGTGGATTCGGGTTGATGACGATCGAGCTCGATGATCCGTGGGATCGGCGCGACGTCGACGAGGCTGCGATCCAGCGTGCCCTGACTGATGCCGCTGGCCAGCGCGTCGGCGCGCAACCCCTCGAGCCAACTGAGAAAGCGCGCGTCATCGCTTTGCGCGGCCGCGGCACCCGCCGCGAGCCAGAGCGGGAGTGCGAGCAACCCTCCCATGAGAATTCGGTTCAGTCGCATGACACCTCAATGTGCTACCGCAACGAGGCGTGCCACACCGGCTTCGCGTCGGGCAATCACGATTGTGCGACAGCGGCCGGCGAGGATTTCCGTTTTTTGGGTGGTTTGGCGTGACCGACGCTATGCACCCGGCTATGAATGCAGCTCGTTTTGGAGGGGGCCATGAAGCTCGGATTTTTCACGCAGCCCGTACACCCGATCACCCGTGATTATCGCGAGGTTTTGCGCGAGGATCAGGCGGCGATCATCCTGGCGGACGAACTCGGCTACACCGAGGCCTTCGTCGGCGAGCACATGACCGATCTGGCGGAGCCGATCACCAGTTGTCTGGTTTTTCTGGCGACGCTGATAGACCGCACCAAGCAGATCAAGCTCGGCACCGGCGTCATCAATATGCCGAGCTATCACCCTGTCCATGTCGCGGCGCAGGTCGCGATGATGGACCATCTGCTCGACGGCCGGTTCGTGTTTGGCATCGGTCCGGGCGGATTGCCGTCAGACATCGAAGTGTTCGGGAATCTGGACCTCGACAAGAACGAGAAGATGGTCGAGGCGATCAACCAGGTGCTGGACATCTGGGCCGGGGACGCGCCCTACAATCTCGAGGGCAAGTTTTTCAAGACGTCGACCGAGCGCACGCTGTATCCCGAGATCGGTCAGGGACTCATACCCAAGCCGCTGCAAAAACCCCACCCGCCGATCGTGTTCACGGCGCTGGCCCCCTACTCCAAGGGCATAACCCTGGCCGCCGAGCGCGGCTGGCGCGGTATTTCCTCGAATTATGTGCAAGCCCATTGGGTCGCGACCCACCTGCCGAAATTCGTGGAAGGTCAGAAGAATGCGGGCCTGGCCGAGGACCCGTCCCAATGGTCGGTGGCCAAGAGCATCTTCGTCGCGGACGACGCCGACACGGCGATCAAGTATGCCCGCAGTGAAGACGGCCCCTATGGCTTCTATTTCTCCAACATCCAGAAGAAGCTGCTGCGGGGTCGCGGGGCGACGGGAATGGGTTTGTTCAAATCGCATCCCGATCAGCCGGACGAAGAGGTCTCCGTGCGCCATTCCCTCGACACCCAGGTGATCGCCGGATCGGTGGAGGATGTGGTCGAGCAGATTCTTGAGCTGCGAGAGATCATCGGACCCTTCGGTCAGTTGATGTATACCGGGCATGACTGGGCCGATGTGCCCTTGTCCCGCCGGTCGATGGAACTGATGGCCCAAGAGGTCATGCCGCGCGTCAACAAGGCGCTGGGTGAATAGCCGCTACTGCTGAAGGAGCAACTTGATGCCGCGTTACGACGGTCCGATCATCGATTCCCATCACCACATCTTCTGGGACCTCGAGGCCAACTACCCCTGGATGAGCCAACCCATGCGCCCGATGATCTTCGGCGATGACTGGTCGGCCCTGAAGCGGGAATATTCCGTCGGCGACCTGATAGCTGATTTCACGCCACACAACGTGGTCAAGTCGGTCCATGTTCAGGCGAACTTCGACATCACGCGCCCCGTGGACGAGACCGCCGGCCTGCAGGCGATGGCGGACGCGACCGGCTTCCCGACAGGCATCGTTGCCTATGCGGATTTGACCGACCCGAACCTGGAGAGCGTCCTCGACGGCCATTTGAGCCACGGCAACACGCGCGGCATCCGTCAGCAGGTCTACTGGCACCCCCAAAACGAGTATTGGCGGTATGTGGGCCGTGCGGACTTTTGCCTGTCGACGAGTTTTCGGCGTGGCCTTTCGGTTCTGTCGGACAAGGGCCTGACATTCGATTTTCAGGGGTTCGCATCGCAGTTCGCGGACCTGGCTATGCTCGCGCGCGAGTGCGCTAACCTCAACATCTGCCTCGTGCATGCGGGCATGCTGACTGCCACCGACAACGCGACCGTTGAAGAATGGCGTGAGGCGCTTGCGATTCTGAAGCCGGTTGAGAATGTCTTCATCAAGGTGTCGGGACTGAACACCTTTACGCGCAAAGTGGATGCGAACCTGATGGACATCGCGGCGAACACCGCGTTGGACATGTTCGGGCCCGACCGCTGTTTCTTCGGCAGCAATTATCCCGTCGAACGCATGTGGACGTCATTCGGCGACTACGTGTCGGCGCAAAAGGACGTCCTGGCCGCGCGATCCGAAGCGGAGCTCGAGAAGTTCTTCCACGACACCGCGCGCGGATTCTACAGCCTGTGATCGCATGAATTTGTTTCCACCGGGCGGGTTAATTCACGTACTCTGTGTGTGATTTCCCCGACGGAGACGCACGGCCATGATCTTCCGGCAACTTTTCGACAGCGAATCCAGTACCTACACCTATCTGATGGCCAGCCGTCGCGGCGGCGAGGCTCTCATCATCGATCCGGTGCTCGACAAGGTCGACCGTTATCTCCAGCTGCTCGAAGAACTGGACCTGCGGCTGATCAAGGCTGTCGACACCCATGTCCATGCCGACCACATCACCGGCCTCGGCGCGTTGCGAGACCGCACCCGATGCATCACCGTGATGGGCGAGCAGAGCGGCGTGGACGTGGTCTCGATGCGGGTGGCCGAGGGCGACACGATCGATATCGAGGGGTTGCGCCTCGATGTGGTCTACACCCCCGGACACACGGATGATTCCTACAGCTTCCAGATGGATGATCGGGTCTTTACCGGCGATACGCTGTTGATCCGCGGAACGGGCCGAACCGACTTCCAGCACGGTGATTCCCATGCTCAATATGATTCGATCTTCAACAAGCTGCTGAAACTGCCCGACGACACGCTGGTCTATCCCGCCCATGATTATAAGGGCGACACGGTCAGCACGATCGGCGAGGAGCGCGCCTACAATCCGCGCCTGCAGGTCGCGTCCGAGGCCGAGTATGTCGAGATCATGGACAATCTGAATCTCGCCAATCCGAAGATGATGGACGTGGCGGTGCCGGCCAATCTCAAGATCGGCCTGCGTCAGGACGACCTCGAACGTATGGGATTGTCACTCAATTGTGGCGAGGGCATCGCCCAGGTCGAAGATCCGAGCATCATTCTCGTCGATCTGCGTGATGATCCCGAGCGGGAAAAGAATGGCGTGATCCCCGGTTCGGTCCACGCGCCCTACCCCGATCTCGACGAGAATGTGAACCCGGGCGGCATGTTGTTCGAACTCGCGCGTTCATCGGGCAAGCGGATCGTTTTCTACTGTGCCTATGGCGAGCGCTCGGCGATGGCGGTGGAAGCCGCATTGGGAGCGGGCATCGACAACCCGTGCCATCTGGCAGGCGGGATTGACGCCTGGAAGGCTGCCGGCGGGCCGCTGGCCTAGGTGCCGTTCGGCTTGCGCTGTTCGTAGACCATCGCGTCCTTGCCGGCGATCGACCGGTCTTCCACGAAGACGAACCCGCATTTCTCCAGCACATGGATCGACGGATTGTTTTCCCGTTCAACCGCGGCGATCAGCCGGTCCAGGCCCAGCGGACCGAAGGCATGGTCGACGACGGCGCGTCCGGCCTCGGTGGCATATCCCCGGCCCCAACGATCGCGGCGCAACCGATAGGCCAGTTCGATTCCCGGCACGCCTTGGCCGAACTCCGCCAGGCCGCACATGCCGATGAGAGCACCGCCTGCCCGTTCGATAACGGCCCAGATGGAAAAGCCCAGCCGTGCCTGGCGGCTGATGTTCGTGGTGATGAAATCTTCGGTCTGCTTGTGCGATGGATGCGGGCCGTGGAGGCTGAAATGCATCACCTCGGGGTCGGCGAAGAAGCCGAAGGCCGCCGCCACGTCATCGATAAGAAATGGTCGCAGTTCGAGACGGCCGGTCGTCAGCGGTTGCATTGATCTGATCCTTACGCCTTCATGCGGTCAATTTAGCGGAGGGATTTCGATTTGGAACGGGTCAGCGGGAAAATTGCGCTGGTGACGGGCGGCGCATCCGGGATCGGACGGGCGTCGGCGATCATGCTGGCGAACCAGGGCGCGCGGGTGGCGGTGTCGGACATCAACCTGGACGGCGCGCGCGCCGTCGCAGAGGAAATCGGCGAAAACGCCATCGCGATCGCCCATGATGTGACCGATGAGACCGCCTGGACGATGGCCCTCGACACGGTCGTCGCGGCGTTCGGCGGGCTGCATGTGCTGGTCAACTGTGCGGGAACGGCGATCGGCGGGACCGTGGAGGACACATCGTTCGAGGACTGGAAGTGGCTGCATTCGCTGGACCTGGACAGTGTGTTCCTCGGCTGCAAATACGCGATCCGGCATATCGCAGCCTCGGGCGGCGGCTCGATCGTCAACATCTCGTCGATCTCGGGGATCATCGCCGGGCACAATCTGGCGGCCTACAATTCGGCCAAGGCGGGCGTGCGTCACCTGACCAAGTCGGTCGCCCTGCACTGCGCGCGCCAGGCCAACCAGGTGCGCTGCAACTCGGTGCATCCGGCCTTCGTCGACACGCCGATCCTCGACAATATCCTCAAGCGCGGCACCCGCGAGGAAGGCCTCGAACGGCTGGCGCAGCAGATTCCCCTGGGCATCGTGGCCGAGGCCGACGATGTGGCCTATGCGGTCGTCTACCTCGCGTCGGACGAGAGCCGCTTCATGACCGGCTCGGAGCTGGTACTCGACGGCGGCATCTCCGCCATGTAGCGCGCGGGGCGGCGCTTGCCCCCGCCCCCGCCGACCGACACAATGATCGCGGACATTCACAGGGGACTATCATGGCCACGGAACATCGACTGACATCCGCACCGGAGAATCTCCGTTGGGGCGCATTTTCGGCAGACTTCGAGGCTGTGCTCGAAATCGAATCCGGCGACCGGGTGGTCATCGAGACGATTTCCGGCGGGCCGGACCAGATCCCCGAGGAGGTCCGCGACAGCCTGTTGCCCGACCATGCCGCCTTCATCGCCGACAACAAGCCGATCCTGCCCGGCCATATCATGACCGGCCCGGTTGCGGTGCGCGGGGCCGAGCCCGGCGACGTGCTCGAGGTGCGGATCATCGATGTCGAGCTGCGCCAGGACTGGGCGTGGAACATGATCATGCCGCTGAAGGGCTCGCTGCCCGAGGACTTCCACAAGAAGCGGGTGCTCAACATCCCCCTCGACCGCGACGCCCATGTTGCAAAACTGCCCTGGGGTGTGGATCTGCCGTGCAACGCCTTCTTCGGCGTGATGGGCGTCTCGCCGCCGCCCGAATGGGGCACCATCACTTCGATCGTCCCCCAGCCCCATGGCGGCAATCTGGACATCAAGGAGTTGGGCGCGGGCTCGACATTGTATCTGCCGGTCCATGTCCCCGGCGGGAACTTCCAGACCGGCGACGGTCACGCGCTGCAGGGCGACGGCGAGAGCTGCCTGTCGGCGGCGGAGACGGCGTTGATCGGCACCTTCGAGTTCCACGTGCGCAAGGATATCTCCTACAAGATGCCGCGGGCGGAGACCGACACCCACTACATCACGATCGGCATCGATCAGGATCTCGACGATGCGGCCAAGCAGGGCCTGCGCGACATGATCGTCTTGATCCAGGAGCGCACCAACCTGTCAGCCGAGGACGCCTACTCCCTGTGTAGTCTCGCCGCGGACGTGCGGGTCTCCCAATTGGTCAACGTCAACAAGGGTTGTCACGTGATGCTGCCCAAGGCGGCACTTCACGGTGCGGCGGACGCGGCGGGCAAGCGGCTCTAGGAACTCAGTCGTCGGCGTAAGGCGTGAGCTCGTCGAGCGCGGGCTTCACCTCGTCCATGAACAGCCGCAGATTCTCGATCACGCTGTCCTTGGGCTGCTGGGCATAGTGATAGATCAGGATCACGTATTCCGCCGGCAGGTGTTTCCACTGTTCCACGAAATGGTCACGCACCTGGCTCGCGGAGCCCGGCACGAACAGGCCGGTGTCGATCATCGGATCGACGAGGTCTTCGAGGGGTGTATCGGGCTGGACATTCGCCTTGGCGCGGAGCGCCTCGGGGAGGAAGTTTTCGTAGAAATGCTTGTAGATCATGCCGTCATAGGTGGCGACGGCCTGGCGCGCATCGGCCATGGTCTCGGCGATCCGCGGCATGCGCACAATCGCCTGGTTCTGGCCCAGCGCGTATTCGTGCCCGGCGCGTTGTGCCGCCTCGACATAGGCCGGGCCGAAATCCGCGACCTTGTCCATGCGTGAGAAATAAGCCGGGATGAAGCCGTTACGCCCGGCATATTCGACGGTTTCCTGGCTGGCATTCGAGGCGATGAAGACCGGCGGGTGAGGCTTGGTGTAGGGCGCCGGGACGACACTGATCCGGCGGACTTCACCGTCGGGCCCGATTTCACCCGCAGCGCCGAGTTTCTTGGTCCAGGACGCCATGGGCCAGTTCTCGACACCGGTGTCGTGCGGAAACGGAATCTGCCAGCGGTCCGAATTGTGTTCGATGCTGTCCTCGGTCCAGGCCTTGAGCACGATGTCGACGGCGTCTTCGAAAATTTCCCGGTTGAGCCGGTCGTCCGCCCCGCCGTCCGACAATGTCGCGCGGGTGCCCAGATGCTGGCCGAGAATGTCGGTCCAGCGGGACTGGAAGCCGCGCGAAAAGCCAACGAAACAGCGTCCCTCGGTCAGGTGATCGAGCATCGCTGTTTCTTCCGCGACCCGGATCGGGTTCTGCGCGCTCATCACATAGCCGAGCTGGCCGACCCGGATGTTTTCGGTCCGCGCGCCCCAGAATGCGTTCATCACGCCGGGGCTGGGGCTGACCTCATATCCTTCGGAATGGAAATGATGCTCGATGGCGGTGACGCCCCACAGGCCGAGCCGGTCCGCCTCCTCGACGATGTCGCACCAGCCGCGCAGGGTTTTCTGGAACAGCTCCGCGTTCCGCCCGATGGGGCGCAATGCCATGCGCGCCGCCTCGGTTTCTGCGGGAATGACCGGATACATCTGGACAATGACTTTGACCATCGCGGGTGCCTCGGACGCCTGGAAACGTAATCCGGCGTTTATGGCGGAGGTCCGGTCCTAAGTCACGCCGCCCGTGTTTTGTTCATTATTGGTTAATGTCTTTCGGCGAACGTGGCGTATCGCGTTAGAAAAGCAGGAAAAACATGTCGTCACGAGTAGTCGGATACACCAATGAACGTCGCCGCGACCGCCGGCGGGAAATTCTCATCGAGGCCACCCTCGACGATCAGCCAATTCGAATTCTCGACATCGGCTTGTCAGGCTTTGGCGCCGATGGCGCCAAGAAGGTGACGAAGGACATTATCTGGCCCGAGGAAGGGCAGCTTTCCGAGCTGCGTTTCACCGATTATCGCGGCCGCGACGTGCTGATCCTGATCAATGTCACGAGCGTCGAGATCGACGAAGGGCGCTTCGGCGGCGAATTCGTCGAGCTGCCCGGCAACGCTTTCGACGTGCTGCAGGATATCGTCACACTGCGTGACCTACGTTCGGCCGCCGCCGCCGAGTAATCGTCAGTCGTGCGATAACTGACGTTTCTCCGACTGTGCGGCGATGCGCTCGCGCCAGGCCAGCCACATCGATGATCCGAAGATCACGATGCCCCCGATCCAGGTGTAGATGCCGGGGACTTCTGTGAAGACCGCAAACCCGATCAGTGCACCCCAGACGAGACGCAGGAAATCGATCGGCATAATCGCGTTGGTCGAGCCTGTGCGCAGCGCCTGGGTCAGTGCCCATTGGGCAAATGCCCCCAGAAAGCCGGCGGCGGCCAGCCAGCCGATGTCTGCCAGACTGGGCGTCGTCCAGTAGGGAATCGCCGGGAGCAGCGCCATGGGCGTCATCATGATCGCCATCCATGCCGTGATCGTGGCGCTCGATTCCGTTCGACTCATGATTTTGATGATCAGCAACACCGCTCCCCACAGGGACGCCGCCCCGACGAAATACAGAGCGCCGGTGTCGAGGGCCGACGGCCCCGGCCGCACGATAATCAGCATGCCGGCGATTCCGACCGCCAGCGCGATCACGCGGCGCAGCGGGAAGCCCTCGCGCAGAAATATGGCCGCGAGCAGCACCGCAAACAACGGCGCCAGAAACGTCAGCGCGCTGGCGGCGGCCAGCGGCGCCAGGGTCAGACCCACATAGAACAGAAGCATGGACGTGAGGTGCAGGACCGCGCGGACGAACATCAGGCCATGGCGCCGGGTCCGCAGGAAGCCGGTCCCGTTGCGCGCGATCATCGGGACAATGATCAACATCGTGAACAGATTGTAGAAAAATGCGACCTCGAAGGCGTGCATCTCACCTTCGGCCACATGCCGGATCATGGCGTGGGTCGAAACCGCGATGAAGGTCGCGGCGACCATCCAGAGAATTCCGGCAACATTATCTGGCCGACGGCCGGTGTGGTCACCCGCGGGCGGACTGGAAATGGATGTCGTCACGCGCGCTCCGCTGGCCTATCGGCGCGGAGCTTACAGGGTTCCATCGCCGCGCGCGATGACGGCCCGCCGCGTCTAGAAGAAAACGAAGGCCCGGGTCTCGATGCTCTCGCGCGGCGATGCGCCGGCCGGTGCTGTTGGATCTTCGAAAGCCGTGTGGACGGAAAAGCGTGCGCGCCCGTCCGTGGCGGAATCATACGTCTTGATCAGCAACGCCTCGTCGGCCTGGAGCCGCGGATACCAGAACCATTCGTGGTCCGGGTTGAAGATTACCTGCTGCACCTCGCCGATCCGGTCTTTCGAATGACGCTCGACGGTGATCAGGTCCCCGTCCGAAACGCTGCGCGCGTCGCACAGTGCCAGTGGTGCCGTCTCGATGGGCGCATGGTTGGATCCGCGCCAGACATTGATGATGGCGAAACGGCGCGACAGAAGCTCTTCAGCTTCATCGCCGGGAAACAGATCGCGCACCCGTTTTTCGGCAGACGCCTGGGTGTAGTCG
>Ga0070727_10001841_pt1 | contig 21372 bp, 13 predicted proteins | sample tdAd472_FD_66722 | JGI IMG/M metagenome (GOLD analysis project Ga0070727, IMG submission 66722) | Marine sediment microbial communities from the Atlantic coast under amendment with organic carbon and nitrate - tdAd47.2 | ecosystem: Environmental > Aquatic > Marine > Coastal > Sediment | place...
AGAACGCTGGTCGCCTACTGTTACCGTATAGGTGGTAGTAACATCAGGATCGACTGTTATACTTGCCGTTGTCTCTCCTGTGTTCCAAAGGTAACTGACATTACCCGTTGCATTAGATACGGCTGCTGTCAATAAGACACTTTCCCCTTCACAGATTTCCTTGTCTTGCCCCGCATTCACTGCCAGGTCACAAACAATTGTAAAGGTTAAGGTTACTATATCACAGCTCGCTCCAGCACCATTATCTTGGGTGTAGACGGCAGTTTTCAAGGTATAGGTTCCTGCCCCTAATCCCAAGGCTGCATCATTTAGTTTATATCTGAAGGGGCTAGTGTTTTCAATATGGTCTCCTACCATATTACCACTCACATCTGTAAATACTACGCTGCCAGCCGTACTTCCAGAAATAATTGCCTCGATATTAAAATTAAGAGGTAACTCTGAGGAATTATAGGTGCCATTATTAACAATGGTAGCCCCCAAAGTCCCCGCATCCACATCATAAAAAGCCAATTGGTCAATCGCAGCATCACATTCAAAACAAGTTGCAGTAGCGGTCACCCCTCCGGAAATAATATAGGATTGCCCTTTGACCGATTGACCATTTTGGTAATTACGAGTATCAATCGTGAAATTGACGGAAGTGGCTGTACCCGGTACATCATTAAGGGTAAGCATAACGATATTTAGACAACAAGTTCCCAATGATTGATCAGGGCCATAAATAATAGATTGGGCTTCTACGCCACCAGCCTCTGCTTTCGTCAATAAATAGCGACCATCATTGGTCATCTCTGAGATGGGAAGCTTCACCGTCACATCTCGTGGTCCAGCATCGGTTGCCAACGGAATAGAAAAGGTCTTTATATTATTATAGGCCTTTAGTCCATCCGTAAAACGCATACTTGGGGTAAGGTTTTCCGTCGTATTCCGGAAAGCATATACCACCATCGATTGATATTTACAGGCATCGGTTGGATCATGTGTAATGGTATTGGCATTACCTGGAATCAAACCACGATATACATGAATACCTGAACTCGCTGTTTTGGGAAGTTGGTAAGCAGTGCCATCAACATCTACTGTAATATAATCTCCTTGGCTAGTAGATAGATAGGTGATTTCTACCACATTTTGAAATTCGGTGCCCGGAACATTCAAGCTAGAAGTAGGCTCACATTCATCCCCTACACCTAGCACATCTATTTTCTTACCATCACCACAATCAAAGACTTGCGGATCAGGAAGGGGAAGACAATTTTCCAACACAGTGATGGTGATAACATTAGACTCTCCTATGTACTCATCACAACCATCTCTTCGACTACACCTGATAAAGCAAGTCGTTTCACTCAATGGACCAGGGTTATAGGAATGACTATTGGCGCCATCAATAATCATCCAATTGGGATCATCTAATGACGCTGGAGGTACACATGAAGTTGTACTCTTGATCCAGATATATTCGATATCTCCTGTCCCCCCAGAAGGTGCTGTCTTATTGACAATCGTACTGGGATCGAAAGTAGGATCAGCACACCCCTCCTGGTGTGCACCAATTGTACCACCTGAGGTTACATTATTACAGGTACAAGGATCCCCTTCATTTCCAGATAATCTAAAATTAAAATCACCATTTAGTCCACCTGCACTGAACCATCCACTGGCTCCCATTACATTTTCATTCAGGTTGGCTCCCTTACCTACTTGAAACGGTTCACCTCGCTTGGTCAAATTAAAAGTCCCTTCGCTCCCCGAGATGAATCCGCTTAGACCCGTGTAGTAATACCAATTATTGGTACTCGGTGTATAACAGGAAGGCCATTTGGGGCTACCAATAGGAATTGAAGATGTCCTTCCAGAAAAAACAGCAGTAACATCGAACCATTTGCCCGATCCATTAGTAGCATCCGCTCTACCACTCAGTAAGGCGGTTCCATCGGAAAATTCTTTCAATCTGGTGCTCGAAGCGAAAGTGTAATTCACGCCATCTAACCAAAATCCATAGTGTGAAGATGAAAGACAACCCGACGTATTCGTTACATTTCGACTAATACAGCTGGAAGGCAGACAACTACTGTTCAAGCCTACTTCTATTGCCGTAGAAGCAGTACAACCATTAACATCTGTCACCGTCACCGTGTAGAGCCCAGCATCAGATAAACTGAAACTACTAGCAATTTCTACATCACTACTAGAGGTACTAGAAAATGAAAAGCCATTTGGTCCTTCCCATTCATAGGAAGCCAGGTCATTTGGATTTACACTTAAACGAAGGTGGTCTCCTTCACAGACCAAAACAGTGCAATCTCCATCGGTAGACCAACCACCGTTGTTTATATTTTTTTCGCAAACTAAACTAATATCGCAATCAACCGTGGTCAAGCAAACTTGATCAATCTTTAAATAGTCTCCACTCGCAAAACCTTCTACCCTTGCATACGAGGTACCACTTGGGGCATTCGCCGCAATGGAATAGAATTTTAAATCATTATTAGGATCCACATCATATTCTACATACCTGGTCTCCCCAGAAATGTATCCACCACTAGAGTTATAGAAGGCCAATCGCACAAAATGATTATAGGAAGGTTTATGCGTACCTGCCCAGAAACTCAAGTTCATCTGAGTCCCTGCACCAATACTATTGACTTGTTGCCAAAACCAGGCATTGCTAGTCGTTGCTTGTAAAAAACCATTATTGGCTCCACAAACTTGATAACCTGTCCCATAATAAAAGCTCCCACCAGCGCTAATCCAACCGAGTGTAGACCCTTCAAAACTGGCGTTGATTAAAACATTATCAGGGCAACTACAAGTCAAATCTTCGGTTTCAGCCCAAGCAAAATTGCTGATTAAGCTAAGTCCTAAGAAAAGCAATAGTGTAAAGCGTTGTTTCATGTTGAAGTGTTTGTTGATTAGGCTAGATGACATTGAAAAAAACGGACCTTGTAGCAGGGACAACGTTTTTTCTATTTTGTGGTTAAGGAGTAGATTTTTTTTCATGCGACCTGGTCTTGAATTGGGATAATGAGTGTGAATTGGATTGAGTTATCGGATGCAAGCCCTAGGGTTTGCTTGTATTGCACCTTAAACAGGTAGAGGTCTGCCCTTGCCTGTAGCAGTGCTAAACTTATATCTGGAGGCTTAAAAGATTTTCTAAAATGATGATAAAGAGGGGGGAAATCCCTTAGGTAAACTATCAAACAGGAACAATAAAGAAGGCTGCTAATCGTTCCTAATGGGAAGATTAACAAATAGGTAAGCATGCATAAAATCAACATTTTATGCATAGGATTATAGGGAATGCTTGCGCATCCAATGTCATTCATTAGTGTTCATTTATTCCAATACTTGACCAGCAGAAAAATTGAAATAGCTGGCCATTTCTTAATGTTTATATTACCAATAAGTAAGAAAAGACTATGAACCAAACTATAATACCAGGCATAGCTCGTCAAAGTGAATTGCTTCAACTTAACTAAGACCATTATAACAATGGAACCAGACTTTGTGTAAAATCTCAAAGTATGACTTCCACTACGAATACTGGAGGAAGTATCATTAATGTTTGGTAAAATCGACTATGACCGATAGGGAAAGACTGTTGTTTAACTTAGTAAGTATGGGAGAAAAATTGAGAGAAAATAGAAATTTACGCTCAGATGTTGACCTAAAGGTAATACGGAATAATTAATAGTTCTCTAGAAAATTAGAAAAAAAATTATTCGTGCCTAAATAGTCAATATTCGTACTAATATGCTGCTTTAGTTTAAAAAAATCAAATTTCTCTCCAATTATCCTTCTTAAATACTTGGAAATTTTGATATGAGCAATGAACGACGACGATGCGAAACCGGTACTCGAGCCCCATCCACCATAGTCAGAATCATGTTACTCTTTTGTGTTTCCAAATCATCGATAGCGTCCAGGTTGACTAGGTGAGATTGATGCACGCGAACGAAACGATCTTCTGTCAATTGTGCTTCGATACGCTTCAGGGTTTTAGCCAATACTAAAGTGGGATTTTTACCTTTACAAAATATAGTGGTATAGCCTTCTTCTGATTGGCATCTAATAATGGAGGCTTTAGCAACTAAAAAAGTACCTTCAGCATTCTTAATCAATAACTTTTGAGTGATAGGTGAAAAGCCACTCTCCTCCCCTATGGAATCACCAGCTAACTTTTCGATACCTCTAACCAAGGCTTTTTCCAGTTCTTCCTTTGCCAGGGGCTTGAAGAGATAATCAATGGCACCTTTTTTCAAGGCCGGTATAGAATAATGATCATTCTTCGCTGCTATGATCAGGATAGGTGGACAAAAAAAGGCTTCATCGCTTAATAAGCGCCCAATATCGCCCTGCTCCAATTGATCTCCGATAATAAGCATATCTGGTTTGGTCTTAGCCAATAGTTTCTTTCCTGCCCCTATTTCAGTGGCCAAACCTACTAGCCGTATTTTGGGCTGCAATTTTGACTTTAGGACCTGTTCACAAACTGCGCGTGTTCGAAGATCCGCATCCAGGATAACCAAGGAATAGATCATTAAAATGCTGTGTTTACTGAGGGTTTGTTTAAACCAACCTGTCATCCCAATATAATACTGGCCTGGCAAGTAGAATTAAAGTAAATAAGTATACTTTTTCTAATCGGTATTTGGGTATCAAGCTTCGCTGGTCAGAATGCCGTCCCATTTAGGACACATCTTATAAGAATTTAGGGTAAAGCTAAAGAGATGACTACAAATGTTTTTTATCAGGTCTAAGCTGCAATTATCATCGGGTGCAACTTGTTTATGAATCGACAAAGCAAATATAAGATATTTTCAATAGATGTTCTTTTCCTTTTTGATGGGTTCTTTGACAAGTCTTAGATAAACAGCTAAAAAGTCAGTTAAACATATCCCTGCGCCTGTAGGTGAAATAGCTCTGCATATTTTCCATCCTGTGCCAGAAGTTCTTCATGGCTACCTAGTTCTAATAATTGTCCGTGTTCCAAAAAGAGAATTCGATCAGCCATTCGGACTGTACTAAATCGATGCGAAATCAACACGGCTGATTTATCCTCAATTAAGTCAGAAAAGCGCTGAAATACTTCATGCTCGGCCCGGGCATCTAAAGCAGAAGTAGGTTCATCTAAAATCAGTAATTGTGCATCTCGCATGTACGCCCTGGCCAAAGCAATCTTTTGCCACTGTCCTCCTGATAGCTCCAAACCATCTGCAAATCGCTTACCCAACATTTGCTTATATTTCCCTGGTAATCCATCGATAACCGTATCTGCTAAACTCTTTTCTGCTGCTGCTTCGATAACAGCCTGCTCTTCCAATTGCTCAATGCTTCCCACCGCAATATTCTCTCCCGCTTTTAATTGGAAACGCATATAGTCTTGAAAAATAATCCCAATATGATCTCGCAAATCCTTTAAATCATAGGCTTTTATGTCTATTCCTTCTACTAGTACGCGCCCCTCTGTGGGTTCATACAACCTAGCCAACAGTTTCACTAAAGTAGTTTTACCCGCTCCATTTTCACCTACCAAAGCTAGTTTTTCACCTGGCGGCAAATGAAAAGATAAATGTCGAATCGCCCATTTATCGCTATTCGGGTATTTAAAACTCACATTTTCAAAACGAAAACCATCTTTTAGGCGGGAGGGAAAATTTTGCGCACCGTCCACGGTTTTGATCATGGGCTCAATGCTGAAGAAATCAAATAAATCTTGCAAATACAAAGCCGATGAGGCAATGCTGGAAAAGCGAGTCATAATGGATTGAAGTCGGGCTTGCATATTTTTGAAACTCCCCGAAAGGAACGTCAGCGTCCCCACCGTTATCAAGCCAGTAACGGTTTGGACAATAATAAAAACATAAGCACCGTAATAGGCTAATGTCCCTAAGGCCGATAGTAAGCTTCCCCAGGCGGCCCGACCTACCACCAGTTTTCGGTTCGCTTTGTAGTAATTATGAGATAACAATTCAAAACGACCAGCAATAAACTGAGCCAGATTAAAGGACTTCACCTCTTTCGCAAATTGATCACTGGCTCCGATAAACCGTAGGTAATCCAACTCTCTCCGCTCTGGCGTCCAGCTACGCGTTAGCGAATACGTACGTTGATTAAAATGGGTTTCTCCCAGAAAGGAGGGAATTACCGCAACAATTAAAATTAAAATTAGCCAGGGATTAAAGGCAATCAATCCGCCGCCTAGAAAAAGTAAAGTGATGATATCTTGAAATTGAGACAAGACTTGGGTCATTAAGACCGTGCGTCCTGTTGTTTGGCGACGCGCCCGCTCTAATTTGTCATAAAACTCAGCATTCTCAAATTGGTATAAATCCAAACTCGCCGCGTGCTTGATTAAATCTACGGAAGTCCGATTAGAGACCAGATCGCCCAATAAACTATCCAAGAGTGAAATTCCACGATTGAAAAGATCCGATACGACTGCCAAAGCCAATTCCAATCCTAGTAATAGCCAAAGGTATCCTCTATCTCCTTCCCCTTCGACGGCTAGCAAAGCCAAAATTTCGTCAATAATCTCCTTCCCAATGTAGAGCATGACCAATGGAATAGCCGATTTCACTATACGTAAAATAACATTGGCCAAACTCATACTTTTGCTGGTATTCCATATCAATTTAAAAAAACGAGGTAGGTTACTGAGGGCACCAAATTGCTCCTTGATGGAGAGTTCTTCTTTTTTTTTAGACATACTTCTCTTTATTGCACTTTACTAACTGTTTTCAAAACAGTCTCTTACATTACAATAAAAATAGTTAATTAGTTTGACCAGTCTGTATAATACTAGATGAGATGCAGGGCGAAATCAAAATTTTGATCTATACCCTTACATCGAAATATCGACTTATATTTGCCAGTTATTCAAGCCTTGTCACAAACCTGATTATGTCGAAAATTGCCCAGGAATTAGAAGAAGTATCCAAATGCTTAGCCCTTGAAAAACAAGAAGACTTTGAACAGCATCGTACTAAAGTGCTCAACTTACCCCTGGAAGAACGCATAAAAAAAGGCTACTCCTGGTATCCAGTTTCTGTTCTAAAATCGGGTTATGCGCTAGGAGAACGCGCTTTTGTGATTATTGAATGGCCCGCATCCGAAAATCCTCATCAATTCAGAGCAGGAAAGACGGTCAATTTTTTCACGCGCCAAACCGATGTCTATCAGCCCGAAAAAACCGGCGTGATACAGTATGTCGAAAAGAAAAAAATGAAGATCGTACTCAATAGCAAAGACCTACCAGAATGGCTCGGTATGGGGCAGATTGGAGTAGATTTGCTCTTCGATGAACGAACCTACCTGGAGATGGAAAAGGCTATCAATAAGGTAAAGAAAGCTAAAGGGGATCGATTGGCAGAGTTGAGAGATATTATCCTAGGTGCTCAAGCCCCTCGCTTTCACCGGCCTACCCATCCTTTATCCATTCCACAACTCAATGCTTCCCAGCAAATGGCCGTTCAGCAAGCCATTAATGCCATGGATGTGAGTGTAATCCATGGTCCTCCAGGCACCGGAAAAACAACTACACTGGTAGAAGTGATCCGACTAATCAGTCAGGAAGAACAGGCCGTACTCGTCTCCGCACCCAGCAATACCGCAGTCGACCTCTTAACGGAACGCCTAGCGGCGGCGGGCTTAAACGTTGTTCGGATAGGTAATATCTCTAGGATAGATGAGAGTATTATTAACCATACCCTGGAGGCCCGGCTTTCGCTGCATCCAGAAAGCAAAAATATAAAGAAGGTCAAAATTCAAGCGGCAAAAATTCGACGACAGGCCAATCGCTATCGGCGTCGATTTGGAAGAGAAGAATATGCTGAACGCCGTCAATTGCAACAAGAAGCCAAGGAGCTGGCGGCTTGGGCCAATCAATTGGAGGATCGCCTCATTGATCAAATTTTATCTGGTGCCAATGTCATCACTTGTACCCTCGTTGGCGCTAGCTCCAAAGTACTTGAGGGTCAAAAATTCCGTACTTTAATCATCGATGAAGCAGCGCAAGCGCTGGAGCCTGCTTGCTGGATTCCGATCAGTAAAATCTCGCGCGTTATATTGGCAGGAGATCCACATCAACTTCCTCCTACAGTCAAAAGTCGTAATGCGCAAAAGGGAGGATTAGGAATTACCTTGATTGAAAAATGCCTAGAAAGAATGTCTGAGACGTCTTTTCTCAATACCCAATATCGAATGAATCAGCAAATCATGGGCTTTTCCAATCAACGGTTTTATAATAAAGCCTTGAAGGCAGCGCCCGATGTAGCCCAGCAGCGCCTCGCTTTTTCCAGTGACGAACCTATCCTTTTCATCGATACGGCCGGTTGTGGTTTTGAGGAGAAAATACAGCCCCAATACCAAAGTCGATACAATCCGGAAGAGTATCAAATACTGCGGGAACATCTATACTTGTTGATCGCCCAATTCGAGCCCGACAACCTGCCTTCTATTGCGCTCATTTCTCCTTACCGAGAACAAGTTATTCACATCAAACGTCAGGTAGAAGAAGATCCAAAACTTAAGGAATTAGCCCTTACCATCAACACCATTGATGGTTTTCAGGGCCAAGAACGGGATGTCATTTACCTGTCCTTAGTTCGCTCTAACGCCAAATCAGAAATTGGTTTTCTAAAAGATTACCGTCGAATGAATGTAGCCATGACGCGGGCCAGGCTTCAACTGGTTATGGTGGGAGATAGTGCGACTATCGGCAATGACGATTTCTACCAGGAATTACTGGATTATGTAGAAGCTAATGGTCAGTATCAAACGGCTTGGGAGTATATGCAGGGGTGAATGGAGAGGTGAGAGGACAGAAATGAGAGAACAGATTTATCGCCTCTCTCTTCTCACAGCGTAGCGATCTGCCATCTGTCTTCTGAACACGCAGCGGTCGGTCTTCTCTCTTCTAAATAAAAAAAGGACCTCGGGGGCTCGCCCGAAGTCCTTTTTTTATCCATGAAGGAAAATACTATTAATAAGACCAGAGATCGTGCTCGAAATTAAAAATCTCTTGTCTGATTTTTTCAGATTCTAGTAGTAGATCGACACCTGACAAATATTCTTGCAAACGGCGATCATGTACATTAGATGCTTTGATGATATAACTAGAGAAGAATCGTGCTTCGAATAAATCTTCCCAAGTGGCATCTACACTATCATTCTTAAAGTTGAAAACACGCTCTCTAGCTAAAGTCTCTCTAGCGCCTGGGTAGTAGACCCAAAACATAGGCTGCTCATAACGAAACTCGCCCGTATTTTCATCCTTTACATCTAACAAAGGTGCAATACCTAAGATACGAACTTGCAAGGTAGAAGTCTCTTCATCAAAAAACCAAATTTCTTTTAGTCGGAAACGTTTCACGTCTTCCGGGTTGATATCGTTGGTAACGATTTCAATTTTTTCTTCGTAGGTAACAGGGTCAAAGGTAGTAATGGTATCTACACTCGCTCCCATCGCCTTTACTTCATCAGGGGTAAGTCGTTGAGAGAACTTATCGTCTTCAACACTGTAAACGGTGATTTCGCCAGTTTCAGCGGCATCCATTAAGATAGAGAACAACGGACGTTCTGGGTAGGCAAAAGGCAGGTTCATTTTTTCCCGGGTATCAATCACGCGCCATACGCGCTTTTCCCAGAAAATGTCAGCTTCACGAATGTGATCGTAAGCTAGTACTCGTTTTTCAGCTACGGTCCTTTTTTCAACGATGTCGTCCAAAGGCCGATCAGATTCCTGGTTTTCTTCACCAGCATCCATCATGATGTTGTCGGGCACCTGTGCTGATAGGGGTGCCGCAAATGTTAGTAACAACAGGCTTAATCCTAGCAATTTCAGAGCGATCTTCATGGTCAATCATTAGTTTTTAAATTGCAAAAGTGCAACCATTTAATAACGAACTAAATGGCTGCACTATTACATGTTAACAGAAAAATTTATCCTTTACTTGATGGTAAAGACCATCGCATTAATTTGTCGACCTGCTTTATCGCCTGGACATCTGGCTCGAACATTATCAAAATAATAGATGTCACCTGGCTTAGCTCTCTGCACCAATCGCTTGGCTTGAGCGCTATAAGCTGGCCCTTTATTGATCACAGGAACTGGATCCTGTCTTTTGGCCACGTAAGTTAGGTTAAATCCTTGAATATTACAGCGTGCATCGAAGTCAAATCCGTCAAGGATCGCCAATACCCCACCTTGTGCTTTGAATTCTCCGTTCCCCATGGGTCCACCAGATGATTTACCTAGTTTGGCCATTGGATCAGGAATACGCTTGGCGCGGAATTCAAAAGAAGTGGGCTTCAATCCACCGCCAGAAACAGAGATTTTCGAAACGCCTGGTGTCGTTACCGTAGCTGTATATTTGCTGCCACCACCTTTCAACTTCAATCCACCACCACTACCGCTTACGCGCAGTTCGTTACTAGATACACCCGCTGCTACAACAGATACTGGGTTATCCACACCAATATAGAATACATTCATCTTATCGGCAGCAACTGTTACACTTCGGCGTCCTACTTCATATTCAAATTCTTTTGAATAAGTTTCGGTTTTACCTGTGGTTGGGTTAGTCAAAGTGATGTCCACTTTGTAGTTCTTCACCCCTGTACTAGAAGTTGAAGAACTATACTTGGCTACACCGTCCTCTACATCAAGGCTACTTCCATTTACTTTCACGATCATATTGTCGTAAACAGACTTACTAGAAGCACCAATCGTAATTTCAGATTCGTAAGATTCTCCCGCAATTACATAACTCTTACGAGCAGATGAAATTGGGATAAAGGCATCTACTTTAAATGCTTGCGCACCTACCTGACTCACCAAAAAGTTTAAGACTGCAGCCTCAGAACTTTTCATGTCATTTTTGAACTTAGTGAAGATTGGAAAAACAGAAGCGACAGGCATATGATTAAAAGTGAAATCTTCCCAGCTTTTCTTTTTCGAATTTTCCCAGTCATCACTAATATTTAAAGTGATACTCTTCTCTAAGTCAGCAATCTTCTCATCATCGATAGCAGTACCTTCCATACCGTTTAGTCCATTAATGATATCGAGGATTTTCTTTCGATCGCCTAGTATGCGTTCTTTAAGTTCAGCACCTTTTCCTTCGTTGACAAGGATACGAGTGGTTACATCTTTATTTTTATATGCTTTGGGTTGGCCAGGATGTTTCTTATCATCCTCTGGAAAATAACCCTGACCAGTGGCATCTACTATCCCATCTCGAGTTTCGGTAATATAGGTGGAGAATTCTTTGGAAATTTTTTGAATTTCCTCGGCAGCTTCTACTAGCTTACCATATTTCTCCGTGTCTTGCTCAGCATTTTTACCTAATACTTCAAAAGCAAAAGCATTAGATTGATCGATTACTGCATTTGAGCCAGCAATACCTTTATCGATCAAAAAGAAGGCGTTGATAATCTCTGCGGACACGTTCAGGGCCAATAAGGCCGTCAGTACGAGATACATCAGGTTGATCATCAACTGCCGCGGTTCCTTTGGAATTGACATAAGTCTTTAATTTTTACAATTAGCAATTGATTTCAAAATGCGTATTAGCTATTTCGTACGTTAGACATAGCAGAGATCATTGAACCATATACATTGTTCAAAGAGCTATAAGTTTGATTCAAAGAACCAAGATTTTTGTTCAAATCTACTAAGTTGGATTTGTACTGCTTGGCCTCGTCTACAGAATCACTGATGTCCATCATAGCTTCGTTCAACTTCGTATAGAAGTTACCCATCGCTTTGATTTGATCACTTGTACCAGAGAAATCAACTTCTTGCAAAGCTTTCAAAGAACCTAAGCTCTTAGCCATTGTTTGCAATTCAGTCAACATTCCGCCCAATTGTTGCTCTACTACTTCACCATTCAATGCTGGTGCTTGTGGGGTAGCAGCTACTGGTCCAGCACTTAAAGGCTGAACGTTGGCAGAATAGTTATCCAAACCTGGGTACAATTTCTCCCAGTAGTAATCTTTATCAGGTGGAATAAGGCCTAAGAACAAGAAGATACCGGCTTCCGTAAACATCCCCGCCATCAACATCTCGTCGGCTCCTGGCCAAGAAAGGATTTTGAAAAGAGCACCTAGTAATACAACAGAAGCTCCAACTCCAATAATCAGGTTTTTAATATATTTGAACCCTTTCGATTTTAAGAAACTCATTTTACGATGCAGTTTTAATGATTAGTTGAAAAATTTGCTTGTTCAATTTGTTTAAACACACTCTCATAATGCACTAGTCGAGAAAAGATACACCTTCGACTATTTTTTTTTGAAATTAATTTTTAGGGCAGCCAAGTACATGGCTTTCAGCAATTTAAATCAAACTTAGTGGTGTTGGAGAAAGTACTTTGAGGTGCTAATGTGGGTAAGTGTGCCATTAAATACAAAGAAGGATACTGCGAGAACAGTATCCTTCTTTGTAGGCGTATATGATCTAGAAGTCATTTACAGAACGACCCAGGAAGGTCAATGCACAACGGAAGCCAATATATGACTTAGTCGTATCTTGGTATTCCCAGTGGCGAATACCATTCCTTAGATAGTGCATAACATCTTTCCAAGAACCACCTCTAATCACTTTGCGCTTGTAGGCCTCGGGATCATCCTCCTTCGCATCAAAGCGAATATCAGGGTTAAGGTCATGGATAAAAGCGTATGCATTTTCGTAATAAGCTGAACTTGTCCACTCGGCTACGTTACCCGACATATTGAATAGGCCGTAGTCATTGGGGAAATAAGCATCTGCTCTTACGGTATATTGTCCTCCATCCTCTGGGTAATTACCTCGCCCAGGTTTGAAGTTAGCTAGCAAACAACCTTTTGCATTCCGCACATAATAGGTACCCCAAGGGAAAGGAGCCAAATCGTGTCCTCCTCTTGCAGCATATTCCCATTCATGTTCGGTAGGCAAACGGAAATCTTCGGTATTGATACCATCTCCACGTGTTTGCTGATAAGTATTCCACAGCTTAGTCCGCCAATAAGTGAAGGCGTTAGCGGTATGCCAGTCGATACCTACAACGGGATAATCATCAAAGGCAGGGTGCCAAAAATAGTTACGCGTCATCGGCTCATTGTAGGAATAAGAGAAATCGCGAATCCAGACTAAAGTATCGGGATAGATCTTGGCCTTCTTACGCTTGATGAAGGTATTTCTAGGTGATTTACCCTTATCATTGGAAGCCCCCTTCCAGTCGTACCATTCATATTCGAATACCAATTTGTCGACATCCAATTCCTTTTTACCTGCAAATCGATCATCGCCTTGGTAATAAAGATCTTCGAGCGTCTCATCAGCCCAGTCGATATCATATTCCCAATCGATTTTCTCTTCCCCACTCTCCTCATCTTCTATATAATGATCGAGAAAAGAGTGAGCGATAGAATCTCGTACCCAATAAACAAACTGGCGATACTCGTTGTTGGTAACTTCAGTATCATCCATGTAAAAACCTTGAATGGAGATTGTTTTTTGGCGTTGGACGAATGTGTTACTTACATCTTGGTCACTAGGCCCAATCGTAAGCGTTCCAGAAGGAACGTAAACCATACCGTATGGGTTGATACCTTTCCAGGATGGGCGGTCAAGAACACCTAATAATTGACCGTTCTCGCGTCTACCACATGACGCGGCTAGCACTACTAGTAGTACTAGTGTTAGTTTAGATAAATTTTTCATGTTAACACCCGAGTTTTCCTTCAGATTAAATGTTATACTTTAGTCCACTTTTTATTAAGTTGCTTTTGGGATCCTAAGTTTTTGGGCCCCGGGTCCTTTTTTTAAAGTGGAACACCAAACTCGCTGATTTAAGCGACTGTAAATATATATGCTTTCAAAAATTTATCAAAGATAATCAATTCCTTTTATACATCAGCCCTTAAAAAGTTTTCTATACTCGCTAAAAGGAACGCCTTAGAGAGCGATAATATTTTAAAACCGGGCAAATTAAAAGGTAAATTTTTTCTTTTCGACTATAACGATCGCGGATTATAGATAACCCGAGGAGGTTTTCCTCCGCCAATTCGCTTGTTAAGATTGTAATTGATCATGATTTCGTGCGACCCATCACTTACATTTCTTATGTCACTTAGTGGAATATCATAGGCGTAAGCCAAATTCATGTTTTCACTAATCTTGAAGCCGAAAATAATAGTGGCGGCATCAATTGAATTGGTGTTATATCCTCTAAACGCCCCACCTCCAAATATATTGTCGTTATAGCGGGCAATTAAGGAAATATCTGTCTGGGTTTGCACCAGGTCTGATCGCACTAAAAAAGAAGGGTGCAAAGTGATACTGGAATTGAGTTCAAGGTTGGCGCCACCATTAAAGAAAAAGGCTCTTTTCATTGGAAATGCTAGCCCCTCCAACTCAACTATTGGTTCATCTATGTGACGTACACCAAGGCCAAATTCGATTTTTTCACTTTGAAAATAGACGCCGGCGCCGAAAGTATTTGTCATGGTGTTGACCACCCCTAATGGCAGTAAAGCATCTTCATGATCGATGATCACCCCGCCTACTCCTTCGGAATAATTACCATCTGGCGTGCGCAAGAGCGAACCATCCAAGGTATATTGCATCATCCCGCCTCTAATACCAAAAGATAAGATGCCTGCATCAGAAAATATTTGGTAATTGTAAGACAGAATAGCAGTAGTCGTTTGCCTAGCCCCCAATTCATCATTTTCCAAGTGTATTCCTATCCCACCATTGGTTATATACAGGGGCATATGAGCACTAATAAATTGCGTACTTGGTTTTCCTGGTAAGCCCACCCATTGTTCTCGAATGCCACCAGTCACACTCAAGGAATGTTCCAAACCGGCATAGGCTGGATTCCAATTGAGCTGGTTCATCATATATAGACTGTACTGGGCAGGTTGCTGACCATAGGCCAACACGCCAAGGAAAAGGAAGAAGGTAAGTAGTGTAGTTTTTGATCGCATGTATGTATATTATAGAAGTGCTACGGCTTTTTGTAAGCCTTATATGAAATAGGCACCTCATGAAGACTATGTGTCGCTATTCTTAAGTCATTTTACATCAATTTCCTCATTTCTTCCCAAGTTTTAACGGGAAGTTGACACGAATAGTTTTGACAAACGTAGATATTTGTGTCCTCTCCTTTACTTCTATCCCTTAAAACTGGATAAGCTTCATTTTGTTGCTTGCTAGCCATTAGGATTTTATTAGGAATATAATGCTGCAAAATTTCGGTTCCTAAAGAAAAGGCTTTTGGCCCCACAACGGCTATTTCCCGAAAAGGAAATATTAAATGGAGGGAAGCCCTAGACCATCGGGAGAAAGAAGATGAATACTTTCCGATCGTCTCTTGTAATCTCAGCAACATGACTTCTGCTTGCCGGCTCAAGTCTTCTCTTCCGAAAAATAACCCCAGTCGAAATAGATTTTCTACCATCACTGCATTCCCAGATGGAGTCGCATTGTCATAAAATTCTTTTCTTCTAATGGGTAGATCTGTTTGCTTAGCTGCTGTAAAATAAAATAAATTGTGCTGACTGTCAAGGAAATTGGCCATGACAAAGGCAGTCATTTCTAGGGCTTTGTCAAGGTACTGACTATTAAAAGTCGTTTCATAGACCGCAATGAGCGCATCAATCCCGTAAGCGTAGTCATCGAGAAAGGCTTCATACTTGGCTTCCCCCGCTTTGTAGGTATGAAAAAAGCCGGGCTCCGTCTCCCTTTTAAAGTGCTCCAAGAGGAAATCCATATTCTTTACCGCCGTATTTTTATAGCTTTCTTCTCCCAAAGCCTGATAGGCATTGGCATAAGCCCGACACATTAAGGCATTCCAGGAAAATAAGATTTTATCATCCAAACCTGGTCGTATCCGCTCCGCTCGGTGTTCCAATAGGAGCGTTTTTACTGTAGCTAATCTTTCGGGATCAATGCTTGATTCTTCAGCTCCTTTAGGTTGCCAAAGAATGTTGTTCCCTTCCCAATTTCCTCCTGGACTCACCCCAAATAGCGGCGCAAACCAAGCTAGGTCGTCTCCCAGAATGGACTCCAATTCTTGATAAGACCAAACATAAAACTTCCCTTCTTCTCCTTCCGAATCTGCGTCCAAAGCCGAATAAAACCCGCCTTCGGGGCTAGTCATTTCTCGCTCAATAAAGCTCAGTGTTTCTACTATGGCTTTTTTATAGCGTGCTTCTCCCGTTATTTTATACACATCTGCCAATACATCGACTAATAAGGCATTGTCGTATAGCATTTTCTCAAAATGAGGAATCAACCAAGCCCGATCCGTGGCATAACGAGCAAAACCGCCACCTAATTGGTCATAAATACCACCATAGATCATCTTGTCTAATGAAAAACAGACATGATCCAGTGCGGCCTTATCTCTCGTATGATGATAGTAGGCCAGCAAGAACTGCATATTCATTGTTCCTGGAAACTTGGGCGCGCTGCCAAATCCCCCTTCCTCACGATCAAAATTTCGTTTAAGACCCAGAAAAATCTGCTGGGCAAAGGCCTCACTTAAAGGGCTTCTTGATTCCGTTTCCAGTAGGTCCGTCTTTACAAATAAGGTATCGGCACGTTGGACGGCATTAATCAACTGATCGGCCTGCTTGTCGACTACCTCTCGCTTATTCCGATAGGCTCCAATCATCCCTTGCAGTAGTTGTGGCCAGGAAACGCGATTGTGAGCAGGTCGCGGGGGAAAATAAGTCCCCGCATAGAAAGGGCGGCCATCTGGTGTCAGAAAACAATTTAAGGGCCAGCCTCCAGCTCCCGTCATGGCTTGACAAGCCTCCATATAGATTTGGTCAATATCCGGTCGCTCTTCTCGATCTACTTTTATATTGATGAAATGCTCATTCATGAAATTGGCAACACTTTCGTCCTCAAAGGATTCTCGTTCCATTACATGACACCAGTGACAAGTGGAATAACCGATACTGACGATAATCGGTTTATCGACTGTTTTTGCCTCCTCAAAGGCTTCATCCCCCCAAGGATACCAATCGACAGGATTATGAGCATGTTGTAAAAGGTAAGGACTCGTCTCGTATTGTAATCGATTCATTGGCTTTTCTTAATCAAAATCATTGCGGGATAAAGATATAATACTAATGGGTTTAAACCATCGATAGTTTTGATGGTCGAATGAAGTAAAAATACCAAAGATAGTTTGCAGTTTTAATTTTTAGTACCTGATCTGCTTGGACAATTCCCCAGCTTAAGCTACAGAATAGTATAAGGTCTTTATCTAATGCTGAAAGTATTACTCAATGCAAATGCCTAATCCAGCCAACCAATGGTTCCTTCATCCGCTAAGATACCTGCTTTTATTCCATTTGCTAGGTGTTTCAAGCTCACTGATGGGCTTGGCGCCCCCTCATTTCCAGCATTATCCGGCTATTTATACCTCCTTGGCGCATTTTGAGCTGCATCAGTTCCGACAAAATGCGGAGGAATTGCGGATCCAAAGTATACGAAATAAAGATGCCCAAGGCCAAGTACAAGCACTGAACCAATTAGCTGAATTCCATTTAGCTAATAATAAGGTGGATAGCAGTACCTTATATTTTCAAGCCGCTCTGGACCTAAGCCTTCAGTTGTCGCAAGAAAATAATACCCTCTACCTGATGGGAGCGCTTAGCGAAGCCTTTTTGCTATCCGACCAAGTGACTATGGCGATTCATTGGCGAACTAAATACCTGGCCAAAGCACAGGATTTGGGAAGAAAGAAGGAAGTAGCCTGGGCGTACAAAAGACTCGGGCGCCTTTACATCAAGGATCAACAAATTGATAAAGCTAAAAGTAGTTTTAGGTTAGCAGCCGAAGATTATAAAGTCCTGGGACAAGAACAGATGGCCGAGGCCCTCCTTAATGAATGGGGGGTATTCAGCCTACGAAAGCAGAAATATTTGATGGCCATTCATTGCTTCAGCTCCAATCTTGAGACCCAAATCAATCGGAATGATACACTAGGAGTAGTAAGTAGTTTGAAAAACCTAATTGGCATCTATGAAAGCCTGTCCCAAGCGGATGCAGTGGTCGACTACTGTCATCAGTTATTGCAGTGGGCACGAGGTCCTAAATATAAAGTATGGAGAATTGGCGCTCACCTTAGATTAGGAGAAATAGCAGAAGAGAAGGGGGATATTGGAGCAGCCAAGGATCATTATATGCACAATCAGCGCCTGGGGCTCGCCGTCACAGAACAGCCCCAATTACTAGCCACCATCAAAGCTAAAAGGCCAGTATACCAAGTGGTTGGCGACTTTACTTTCGCTACCTCCAAAAGGCAAACCTTCAAAGAAAATCGCGTTTTCCCATTAATTATTTTTTGGATCAGAATCGGAGCTTTTCAGCAAGCAGAGGCCCTACTCGCAAATTGGCTACAGCCGGATGAACTCGACTTACTGGACTTGAGAACAGCCCGGATAGCTTATCGACTAAAAACAGAAAGCCTGCGTAATCAAGGGCGACTTGGCGAAGCGGTTTGCCATTTTATACAATTAATAGAGAATGAGGAATTGGCGCCCAATCAAGATCCCTATTTGAATCGATTTCAGGATTTTCAGGCAGATGCACAAGAAAGTCATCAAAAATTACTGCTACTCTTTCAAAACCAAGAACAAGAAAAGCTTATTGCACAACATATTTGGCAAAGACGCAGCCTGGCTACCTGTATCTGTTTTACTTTACTCATCAGTGGATTTCTCTTTTATCATAATCGCCAGCGAAAACAAATCAATGTAAGCTTGAGTGAAAAAAATGATTTAATTGCGACGGCCTTGAACGATAAGGAGATGCTTATTCGAGAAATCCATCATCGAGTGAAAAACAATCTACAAGTTGTTTCTAGTTTGCTTAATCTACAAGCACGTTATTTGCATGACCCCGATGCGATTGGAGCGATTAAAGAAGGGCGTGATCGGGTACAATCGATGGCTTTTATCCACCAGAAGTTATATCAATTGGATGAGGTAAAACAGATGAAAGTGCCCGATTACATTGAAGAACTTTCCAGTTCTTTATTCCATTCTTACCAAATAGATCCCCAACAAATTCAATTGGAAACAGCGATCGATCCCGTGGCGCTGGATGTAGATACCATGATACCGCTTGGGTTGATATTGAATGAATTATTAAGCAATGCATTAAAGCATGCCTTTCCGAAAGAACAAAAGGGCAAAATTTCGATCAATTTTAGAATAGAGCAGGATCAATTCTTATTGGAAGTAAAAGATACCGGAATAGGATTTGACACCGCTGATGAAAATGGCCCAGGTGGAGGATTTGGCTACCATTTGATTCGAGCTTTCACCAAAAAGATACAGGGACAATTAAGCGTTACCAACCTGGAAGGAAGTTGTGTGCGTCTCCTCTTTTCGCCAAAAAAAATTACAGCATAGGTGAACGGCTGAGGCCTGGCACATCTAGTCCGCTCGGTCCTTCATCCAGTGTTGTACGCGGATGATCGCTTCGGCCCGATTGCCTACGTCTAACTTTAAATAGAGATTCTTGAGGTGCGTTTTTACGGTATTAATGGAGACGAAAAGCGCATTTGCCAGTTCCTGGTTGGATTTTCCAGAGCATAACAATTGCAACAATTCGGTTTCTCGGCGAGTGAGGGGTTCAACCAGGGCTTTGTTCAATCGGTCCAAACCGGTTAAATGAAATCGAATAATGGAGTAATAATTATGAAAGGCAATTTGAATCGCCGCTCGAAGCCGGTTTTCATCAAAAGGTTTTAAAACAAAACCTGCCGGAAATTGGTCTTTCACTTCTTCCAGCGTTTGCTGATCCGAAAAGGCAGTAAGAAAAATGAAGGGAATTTTATACTCTCGGTTGATCAAAGTCGCTACATCAATCCCCGTTTCTTCTCCTCCCAAATCGATATCTAAGAAAACGAGATCCGGCAGTCTTTCCTCCAATAATTGGCGTGCGGTGGCAAAATCGTTGGCTGGACCAATGACTTGGTATCCCAAATCCTGGATACAGAGAGAAAGATCATCTGCAACGAGCGGATCATCTTCTACCACTAAACAGTAAAAATCGGAAGTAGCGCTTGGTTTAGCTGATGGCATAAGAAGTCAAACGGCATTTAACCTTTAGAATCTGACGAATCTCTTCCAATTCGACGGGATAAGGTTTGTATACAGCATCATTATCAGAAATCAGGTTAAGGCCAGTAACGGTATTGCCTTCACGTACTTGTTGGATTCTCTTAGCCACCACCACATCGGTTACGATAACATATACATTATTGTCTCGTAACGGGCTTCCTCGTTCAATAGCCTCACATACTACCACATCGCCATTAGTAATGGTAGGCGTCATACTATCGCCACTAATTTCGAAAGCCATTAGCTCGCCAGGCATATTGGGAATAGAAAATTTCTGCAGATTTTGCAAAAACTTATCATCCTGTAATTCTGTAGCGTAGCCGGCCATGGCCTTTGCTGGCACCAGGGTGATGTTTTCTCTCGCTCCTGATTGGCGTTCTAGCAAAGATCGTGTAGGTATTTCACCGTAGGCCGGATATCCATCAATAAAAACATCGTCGCTACTACCAAATATATAGTTGGCATCAATACCATAAGAGATGAACAACTTCTGGAGTTGGTCGACCGTAATATTACGCTGCCCCTTCAAAATACTATTGATGACATGATTGTACGTACCCAACTTTTTGGCCAGATCAGACTTTCCCTTAATCAGATTGTACTTTTCTAATTCTTGAAAGACACGATTAAAACGCTGATTTACAATATTATCTGAGAAGTCGCTCATATTTTAAACAAAATTGTTTTAAATGTTTTTGTTTTTAAAAACTTTTTGTTTTACATTTGTATTGTCACACGGAAAAAAGACAATCAAATTATTGCAATTACAACGGTAAACATACAAAAAGTTTCCGATAAATACAATATTATGAAACCCGAGACTTCTACCCATTATGATGTTCGCCAAAAAGAAAGACCCCGCAACGTCTTCGGCAGTGATAAACGGGCCGTTAAAGAGCGTAATGGCGCTTCGGCCTTTGAAGGCATAGATATTGGTGCTATTCTTCATCATTTATGGAAAGGCTTAGGGAAACTATTTGTGGCGATTAAGTACCAAATATCCAAACATCCTGGGTTTTCATTCTCCAATATAAAAATGCCTTGGTTGAAACTCGGTCTAGCCGCCCTGGCACTTTTCATCTTGACCAAAAAAGATATCCATTTTTCGATCAATATGAAGGCGCCATTGGAAGGTCTAGTCAATGATCGACAAGAAGAGGCTAATACACCAGCCAATGTAGACCAAATGTCTCTGGTTAGCCCAGTGAGTTTTCAAACCAAAACGGTCGT
>Ga0070727_10001842_pt1 | contig 21362 bp, 22 predicted proteins | sample tdAd472_FD_66722 | JGI IMG/M metagenome (GOLD analysis project Ga0070727, IMG submission 66722) | Marine sediment microbial communities from the Atlantic coast under amendment with organic carbon and nitrate - tdAd47.2 | ecosystem: Environmental > Aquatic > Marine > Coastal > Sediment | place...
CGGAGCCGCGACACATCGCCCCGGATCGAGGCCTGCTTGCGATTCCGCTCGATCGCCGGCAAACACACGGCCAGCAGCGTCACTGCAATCAATACAACTACAACGAGTTCCACCAGAGCGAACGCCCGTCTGCGTGCCATCTGTTGTCCTCCCGATATCAGTCTGCGAACGCGGCCCGCAAGAACACAAGCCAGATTTTGGTTCAGACGCACGGAGCCCGAGGCGGTTCCAACTGCGATCGAGAATTCACAGTCTCGCTTCGCTTACTTCCCGGGGTAATCGATCCCCTGAAGCCCGCCACGCGTCTGGTCGTAGCGCACGGGCACGAGTGTGTCGACGGCTCCCGGCGGGTCCCAGCCCGCAAACGGCTGGTATGTGTACTGGGCCGAGGGCTCGTCGGGCGTGTCAGCACCGAAGTCCGGGTTGTTGGGCCAGAAGCCGTAGTTCGCATCCGCCGTCGCAAGCCTTGCCGCGTGACCGTCGTAGAAGTTCATGATCGACGACGAGGATTCAAGACCGAAGTACTGCCGTCCCTTGGCGTTGTAGCGGTCGTAGTCATCGAACATCATCACCTTCATCGATGGATACGCGACTTCCATCGCATTCCTGTTGCCGAGCACACCCGGCTGGTTCGGCATAAGCCAGTTTCGATTCGTTGTTGCGCGGGAAGCCGTTGTGGGAGGTCCTGTGTCGTTGGAGTAATGTGATACACCCAACTGGTACGACGAACTGAAGGGCCAACGCCAAAGACTGGCAAAGCTTGTTCTCGTCGTCGGAGGCTGAGCGGGTGATGCTGAGGGATCATCCAAATACGCATCTAGGTTGTTCAACCAGTACGTCCGGAACTTGTCGCCGCGCGAAACAAACAGTTCCGATGGCATGCTTTCGCCCATAAATTTCGCCAGAACCAGATGGCTATAGCTTATACTCGGCACAGTACCTGTAGGCACAAAATCAGGATTCGGTGGCAGACGCTCGTCTTTGAATCCAAACGTCACCAGATCAAGTTGCTGCAAGGCCGGTGCTCGTATTTGCGAAGCAGCGTTATTCGGATTCAACTGCGCACACGCCAGCGCCAGCCGCGCGTTGGGCGTCACCGGCAACTGCCCAGGCTCCCACGAGTATGTGAACAGCCTTCCAGCATTCGCATTCGAGTACATGGCCGAGGCCTGGCTGATCAGACGCATGTTGCCGAGGTCCGCCTTGATCGACGCCTGTCGACGCTGCTCCTGGATCGTCGGCAGGCACACCGCCAGCAGCACCGCCGCCAGGCACACCACCACCAACACCTCAACCAACGCGAACGCCCGGATATTTGCCATCTGGTCTTCTCCCGCTGTCCTGGACGCGACCACGTCCTGTCAGATATTGAGTCAGACGCCCAAGACCGCGACCGGTTCCCAAGAGCGTGCCGACTTCGACCAATGTACCTACGATCGGGGCGTGCCCCTGTAGCTCAGATGGATAGAGCGCGGCTTTCCTAAAGCTGAGGTCGCAGGTTCGAATCCTGCCGGGGGTGCTTTCTTTGGCCCTCCCCGCCGCCCGGGCGCGTCAGAATCGGCCCCGATCACAAATTTCCGACTTCTCATCCGTTTGGGTCTTGCTTTGGACCAGACGATCCGCGATGATGCACCACAACAGGGGAAGTCGCGTCGGGGCAACACCCGAATCGGACGGTCCGGTAATCATCGGCCCTCCCGCGCCAGAGCCTGTCGGCGGCCTCCGGGCCTGCCGTTTGTAGTGAGGTGCAGGTATGCAAGACCTGCGAGCCTTGGGAAAGAGAGCGGCCGGAGTCATGCCCGGCCCAGAGTGCTCCGGTACGGAGCGCGCTGGTGGTGTAGTGGGATCGCGTAGGGCCGCAACCCTCGCGACAGTCGCATCGTTTCTCGTCCTGGCAAGCCAACTCGGCGGCTGCTCATCGACCAGAGTGGCTGCGCGCGAGCGTCCCCCGGTGCCCGGGCCCTCGGGCAACACCTGGGAATTGGTCCTCGAGTCGCCCTCGGCCAGCGCCATCAGCTACGCGGCAAACGTCCGCCCCGAGATGACCCGGCGCAACGACTCGATGAACATCATGAGTAGCGCCCCCACCCTCGCCACCGACCGCTGGCCCGAGGACCCGAGGCCCAATCTGCGCTACGACCGGCGGATCTATCTGCCCACGAACGCCCGCAGCTACCAGTACTTCGACAGCTCATACCGCAGCACCTACCGACGCACCGACCGCGTCAGGTATTGGAACACCCGCTAAGCATGCATGCACTCCGTAAGGGGTGCCACGGCTTGTCCGTCTTCGGCAAGCCGTGCGTGATTCTGCTGTGGCATCGGCACGGCTTGCCCTGCGGGACAAGCCGTGGCACCCCTCAATAAGCAGGCTTACTGCTTGATGAGTTCCATCATGATGTTGCACGCCTGCATCGTGGCGCGCTTCTCATCGATGCCCTTAAACAACCGCCTCGCGTACGCGAGCTGGTGATCCGAGTTGGTCACGTAATCGGTGTGAAAGCGTGTCTTTTCCCCGATCACCGGTTCCTTCGCCCATTGCAGGCCAAGCTCCGGATTCGTGACGGCTGCGCGGTACGCATCGATCCGCGGCATGACTGTCGGCTCGTCATACAGATAGATATCGATCGCCTGGAGCATCCGGCCACCCGGCTTGAGCAGGCGGGCCATATCCGCAAAGCAATCGTTGATCATCTCGTCGGGCACGTGCTCGATGACCGAGATTGAGAAGATCGCATCGAACGATCCGTCTTCGAGCGATTCATCGAACTCGCCCATGTACGAACGCACAGTCCGCACACCCGGGATGTTGGGGTCCTGCTTTGGCCCCTTGCCGAAGCCCTCGAGCTTGTCGATATTGACGCAATTGTTGTTCGGGGCGAGGTGGCGGAGTAGACGCGAGTCGCCGCCACCAATCTCGGCGATACTGAGCCCTTTACTCTGGCCAAGCTCAGCCATGATCCATGCGTCCTGCACGCTCTTGAGGTTGCGGGCCTTCGTATCCACGAACCCAGCATCCCACCAATCGAACATCTGACGCTTGCGTGTGAAATCGTACATGCCAAGGAGCCCCCGTCTGTCGAAGCGGAACACTCCGAGCCGCGAATCATACCGCCCGCGCCGATGATTCGTCCGGCTGTGGATTCTCCGGCTTGATCAGCGCCATCACGATCGAGCAGCTCTGCGCCCCGGCCCGTCGATCTCTCAGACTCGGCCCGGATGCGTTCCACGAGGCAAGCTCATGATCGGAGTTTGACGCATACGCGCATCGGAACCGCACCTCTTCGCCGATCGCTGGCGGCACGATCCACGCCAGTCCGAGCTTGGGATCCAAGGCTGCTGACCGATACGCGTCGACCTGCGCTGAGCGTCTTGGTTCATCATCTATATAAAGATCGATCGCGTGGAGCATCCTGCCGCCCGGGCGCAGCAGCCGAGCCATGTCGGCAAAGCAATCGCCCAGCCGATCGATCGGCACGTGCTCAAGGACTGAGATCGAGAACACCACATCAAAATGACCGGCCGGGAACTCCCGGCTGAATTCGCCCATGTTCGCTTTGACGTGCCGAACGCCCCGGATTTTGGGTGCTTGGGCCGGCCCATTGGCGTCGCCCTCATATCGGTCCGCATTCCAGCACTCGTTCCGCGCCCGGCCCATCCATCGCCGTCGTTCCGCGAGCCTGGCCAGCACCCGGCAGGCTCCGCCCCCGACTTCGCATATCCGCAGCCCTCTGGCCTCCACCAGCTGCGCATAGATCCACGCATCCTGGATGCTCTTGAGGTCCCGCGAGGTGTGATCGATGTACCCCGCATCCCACCACTCAAAGAGCTCGTGCTTGCCGATGAAGTCGTACACGCATGATCCCCTCGCAATCGACACAAATTCGCCCACACGCCAGTGAATCGCACGACGATCCGGCCAGACCGGCCGTGTACGATACCCCAGTCGGGCACCGCTACTAAAATGATGACCACGTCGCACCAGGGAGGGTCGCGCAATGGACGTATTCGAGATCGAGGGCAGTCGGCGTCTTTCGGGTGAGATCGCGGTCAACGGCTCAAAGAACGCCGCCCTCCCGCTCATGTCGGCCGCTCTGCTCACCCAAGAGCCCGTCCGCTTGGGCGATGTGCCCGATCTCTCCGACATCCGCAACATGCAGAACCTGCTCACCGAGCTCGGCTGCGCGGTCGAACGCACCGGCAAGCACTCCTGCATCCTCCACACCACCGACAGCACCGAGAGCCACGCCCGGTACGACATCGTCAAGACCATGCGCGCCAGCGTCTGCGTCCTCGGTCCGCTCTTGGCTGCCCGTGGCAAGGCCCGCGTCTCGCTCCCCGGCGGCTGCGCGATCGGGCAGCGCCCCATCGACCTGCACCTCAAGGGCCTCGAAGCCCTCGGCGCCACCTTCGAACTCGAAGAGGGCGACGTCATCGGACGCGTGCCGGGCGGACGACTCAAGGGCAACCGCATCTTCCTCGGAGGCGCGTTCGGCTCGACCGTGCTCGGCACAGCCAACATCCTCTGCGCCGCCACACTCGCTCAGGGCACGACCGTCATCGAGTCGGCCGCCTGCGAGCCCGAGATCGTTGACCTTGCCAATCTGCTCACCGCGATGGGCGCCAAGATCACCGGCGCCGGCTCGCCACGCATCACCGTCGAGGGCGTCGACCAGCTCGGCGGCGCCAACCACCAGATCATCCCCGACCGCATCGAGGCGGGCACCTTTATGGTGGCCGCCGCGATCACCGCGGGCGAACTGACGATCACCAACTGCCCGCTCGATGCATTGATGGCTGCGACCAACTGCCTCGAACAGATCGGCGTCGAGGTCGAAGCGCTCGACGATGCCAGCTCGATGCGCGCCCGCGTGCGCGTGGCCGGCGGGCGGGCGCTCAAGCCCTGCGACATCACGACCCAGCCGCACCCCGGATTCCCGACCGACCTGCAGGCGCAGTTCATGGCCCTGCTCGCCCTGGCTGACGGGACGAGCGTGATCACCGAAAAGATCTTCCCCGAGCGATTCCTGCACGTCGCCGAGCTCTCTCGCATGGGCGCTCAGCTCTTCCGCCAGGGCCCCACCGCGATCGTCTCGGGCGTCCGCCGCCTCGTCGGCGCACCCGTGATGGCCTCGGACCTTCGCGCCTCAGCGGGGCTGGTCCTTGCGGGCCTTGCCGCCGAGGGCACGACGCGCGTGCTCCGTGTGTATCACCTCGACAGAGGCTACGAGAAGCTCGAAGAACGGCTGGCGAAAGTTGGGGCGAGGATTAAGAGGGTGAGTGAGGAGGAGTAGCCGCTATATTAATGGTATGATTCGAGCCCTCATAATCGCCGCTCCGTTCACAACCCTTGCTGTGCAAGCACAAGTACAACAAATTGAGACGACCTGCGGTCTCGATGAGGGTAAGCAGTACACCTTCAAGTATCACAAACTAGTCCGAGTCGAATCTAACCTCATTCGAGACGCCCACAGTCTGCTCCGCATCACCCTTATCACGGAGGATGACGGCACTCTCACGGCCAAGACGATCTTGGATATGAACGCTCTCGAACTCAACCCGGAGCAACTCGAACAACTCAATCTCACCGAAGCAGATCTCCAGTCAGAGGTCACGTTTATCCTCAATGATCGCCTGAACACGATCGGCCTGCGAGATTGGGAAGCAGTGCGTGATCGGACACTCGAGCAAACCAGCAGAATTCTGGACGCGATGATCCCCGAAGGCCTGATAGACAAAGCAGCCGCCGAGCAGCTCAAGTCAGAGACAGCCAGCATGCTTGTTGATGAACAAGCTGTTCTTGACGTATACGCAATTCGCATCAATCCCTATTTCCTCGGATACGGATGGGAGCTCAAAGCACATACTCCGATCGAAGAGCCGGTGAACATCGCGAACCCGATCGGTGGGCACGACCTCCCCGCCTACTCGACGATGGAACTTCGCGACGATCCCAAGACCCCAGACACGGTCGAATACCGGTATTCCCAAGTCCTCCACCCGCTCAAGGCGAACGCGGCGATGCGAAAAACACTCACCGAACGAGGGCTTACGAAGAACGAGATCGAGAGCGCACTTGTTGGTATGCAACTCGAAGATGCTTTCGGCTGGCAATACCACGCCCAGAGCGGAATCATCGAAAGAGCAGACTTTGCCCGAATATCGCGCATGCCCGGCGGAGCGGTCACCGGCACCGTAGTCCGCTGGGAATTGGTCGACGATCCCGAGTAATGACGACTCAGTCCTCACCAAACCCGGGCCGGGGATCCAAAGAGCAGGTGATAAGGATACGCTTTCATTGCAAATTCCTTTAGACTCAACACCATGCTGAACCTCCTGCTCGCTGCGACTCTGACTCTCTCTCAACCAGAGTCCATCCACTTCGAATCGGGCCTGGAGCCCGGCGTGAAATATGAATTCGACTGTCGATGGGCCCATCAGCGCAACGGCGAGTGGGTGCAGAACGCAGTCGGGTACGTCTCGCTTGAGTTTGAACGATCCTTAGAGAACGGCAACAGGCTTCAAGCCACGATCGACGTGTTCGGCTTGCCACCGGACCAGGAGCTCTACGACCAGATCGATTTCACACGAGACGATCTCTGTGTCGACATTGAATTCAGACTCTCGGGCTTGGAGGTGACAGGTATAGAGGACTGGGAGCGAGTCCGCGACGAATCGATTCAGACCATAGAACGATACACGGCCGCACTCATTGAGCACGGGCTGCTGCAACAAGATGAAACCCAGTCTGCAGTCGACTCAATTTCCAGTGCGCTCTCAACTGAAGAGTCGTGTTTGCGGTATTTCTCTGACCGTATCTCGCCGTACTTATATGGCTACAACTGGACACTTCACAAAGTCGAGATGCTCGAACAGGACACGAAATACCCCAATCCGTTTGGCGGCAAGCCGCTGCCCGGCTATCGGCGGATATACATCAAGGACGACCCAAAGACCGAGGCGACCATCGAGTACAGAATGAACGTGTACCTAGACACACTCGGCGCCATGCGCGCGATTCGCCCGGAGCTTGCCAAGCTCGGGTATACACGCGACGAGATCGAGCAAAGGCTAAGTCGTGTAGAAGTCGATTACTGGTACTACTGGACCTACGACGAATCGAGATCGCTGATCACGAAGGCAGTTCTCGATGGTGTCACGCTACTGCCGGACCAGGATGCCCATGTTGTGCGGCGGTTTTGGGAACTTACTGAAGCAAAGCGGATTGAAGACTGAATTCAGTCCTCCCCAAACCCATCCGCCACCAGCTTCGCCAGCGCCTTGATGCAGACGTCCGCGTCGTCGCCCTCGCAGATGACATCCAGCTTGGTGCCCTTGGTCGCCGCGAGCATCATGACTTCCATGATCGACTTGCCGTCGACCGCGAAGTCGCCCTTCTGCACCTTCACCGAGCACTTGTAAGCCTGGGCCGCGTCGACGAACGTCATCGCCGGCCGGGCGTGGAGGCCCAGTCGGTTGACGATCGTGACAATGGCCTGAGCTCGGCTCGGCAAGTCATGCTCCAATCACTCGGGCTCAGCCCGCGGCCTGCTTCGAATCCGCCTCGGTCAAAAGTGTGCGCACATCCTCGATGCTCGCCGCCTGACGCAGCTGACGGCGGAACGTTTCCTTGCTCAGCTGCTTGAAGATCGCCTCCATTGCCTGGAGGTGCTCCTCCGGGCGGTCGATCGGGCTCAGGAGCAGGAACACCGAGAACACCGGCTGGCGGTCCAGCGCGTTGAAGTCCACGCCCGTCTGGGAGAGACCGATCGCCACCGACATGCGCTCGACGCTGGGCTGCTTGACGTGCGGCACAGCCACACCCCGCCCGTACCCGGTCGAGCCGGTCTGCTCGCGCCCCAGCACCTTGGCAATCAGGTCGTCGCGCGATTCCGGGGCCGCCGAGCCGGCCTCGATCAGAAGGTCCACCATCTCAGCGATGACATCGTCACGCTGGGTCGACTGAAGATGCGTTGATATCGCGCCTTCCGGCACGAGTTCGATCAGCTTCATGCTCAGTTGCTCCCAGCCTCAGCGCGGCTCGTCAGGGTGATGACTGCTCAGCTTGAGCTTCTCTTTAAAGTCCGTCAATTGGCGGCTCATCTTCTGGACCGAAGAATCGATCGCCAGATAAAGATCGTCCCCCGTTGCGGTGGCAACGAAGTCCTCGTGCTTCTCAACATCCGTCACAAGCTCGACTGTGAAGTCCCGCCCCGCCGGCTGGGCCAAACGGATCGTGATCAGCTGGATGCCATCGAAATAGCGGGACAGCTTCTCGACCTTCGACTCGGCGTACTCCCGGATCGCATCGGTCACCTCGAATTTCAGACCCACCACATCCACTCGCATGACCTGCACCCTCCACTGGCCCCCTCGATCAACGCCTTGGGGAGGGGAGTCTAGGACTCGGACGGCTTGCCGTCAGTCCCTTCAAGCGACTCGGGCACAACACTGGGAACCTGAATCTGAGGCACGCCGGAGGCGGGGGGCATCTCGTGACCCTCAGGCACCAGAACCCCAGCTGTAATGACAAACCGCAGGGCCTGGTCGATGGTCATGTCCACATCCACGCATTCAGAGGCCGGGACGTTGATCGTGAATCCAGTAAAGGGCGTCGGGCTGGTCGGGATAAAGACCGAGAGCACCTCGCCCTGCACCTGCTCGGCGATCGATTTGATCGAACTGGAGGTCACAAGCCCGATCGTCCAGATCCCCTTCCTCGGGTACTCGACCAGCACCACCCGGCGAAAGGCCATCTGGCTGTCGCCCATGATGAGATCGACCATCTGCTTGACGTGCGGGTAGACCTGCTTGAACCCCGGAACCGCCTTGAGCAGGCGTTCGAGGCGGTGGAAGAAGTACCGCCCCATAAAGCTGCCCAGCACCCGGCCGCCGAGATAAATCAGCACGATCGCAACCAAGAGCCCCGTGAGGCGCAGCACACCAAACGTCCACTTGTTCCAGAAATTCTCGATCTGGCGCGTCCGGATGTGATGGCTGATCTGTGCGTCGGGTGCCCGGCGCATGAGCGGGTCGGTGGTCGAGCGTTTGAACTCGTCGACTTCCTCAGCCGTGACGCGGAACCACTCGGGCAGGTGGGCATCGCTAACAACGCGGGGCGTCACCTCGACGATGGCCGTCTGGATTCCCCGATTGATGGGAGCTGCAACGTTGTTGTAGAGAAAGATGAATGCTTGAAAGAGGAGCCAGAGCGTGAGAATTGAGGGCAGAAGAACGCCCAGTCCTCTGAGGAAGAAGAGCCGAAAGTCGCTCCAAAAACTGGGGTTCGCCTTGGCCATGCGGTCCTTATGGTCGGTTCTTGGCGAGACTCGCCAAGAGACCGGACCAACCAGCGTACTCGCGTGTCCTCAATGGGCCTGACAGGACTTGAACCTGTGACCTCACCCTTATCAGGGGTGCGCTCTACCAACTGAGCTACAAGCCCTACAGCGGCCAGTCTAGGCCCGACTCGACCCGAGTCAATCCAAACGGCCCGCCTTCAACTGTTGCCAAACGATGAAGTTCGACCGAGTCCGGAAACCAACCGGTATCCGGGTCCGAAGTGTATTTAGGGAAAGGCCCTCGATCTCTGTTTTGAGGACCTGTACACTCATAAGTGCGAGAGTGCTCCGCCACTGCTTCTTCTCCAGTTTCACACGTCGTGCAACAGTGAGGCATGTGGCCCGCGTCAAACACACCTGAGAGGAGACACATCAATGATCCGCAAGACCACGTTCCTAGCCGCTCTGGCAGGATTTGCCGCCTCGGCCTCGGCCCAGATGCCCGGCGACATCCTGTTCACCACCAACGACCGAGGCAACGGCTCGGACACCATCCAGCTCTTGGATTACTCCAGCCTGACATCAAGCCTGCTCGTCAGTTTCCCTGCTGCACCTGACACCGATCACCGCATCAACGGCGGCATCGCGCAGGGACCCAGCGGCGAGTTCTACCTCTCCAACTCTCCATACCCCGTCCAGAACCCATCCACTGCATCCATCTACCGCGTGGACAACATGTTCAACGCCGGGACACGCACGGTCAGTACTTTCGCCTCCAGCGATCCGATCCAGTCTGTCGAGGGCATGGCCTACGACCCGCTCACCAACAACCTGCTCTTTGCCAACAACCCCGGCTCAGACCTAACGCTCCCACTCAGGGAGGAGGGCGTCATTGGGATCGACATTAATAACGCTGCCAACGTCAGCGTCGTCGTGCCCGAACCCACCTTCGGTAATCCGCTTCCGAACCCCGTGGCCTTCAACGTTCTCGAAGCCGACCGCACCCGCGCGAACAACTACTACGTAGGCGCGGTCAACGGCGGTGTGGGCACCAACCCCAGCATCCCCTTCTCGACGAGCAGCATCATCAATCGCCTCGTCATGAACAACCCAGCCGACCCGACCGATGTCTCGTTCGACATGGTCATCGACCTCGCCGACGCGAACACGGGTCTGAGCGAATCGCTCACCTTTATCCGCGGCATCGCCTCGCTCGACGACGGCAACCTGATCGTCGCCGAGGAGGACACCCGCTCGCTCTACTCTGTCGAACTCGATGGCAACGGCGATTTCGTCAGCATTGCCAAGATCTTCGATCTGGACGCCGCCTTCGATAGCGACAACACCGGCGTCTACTTCGTACCGTTCAACGTCACGTACAACGAGTACACGAATAAGATTAACTACGTCGAACGCAACGCAACCGCCGGCGATGGCACCAGCCGCATCGTCGAGATCAACCTCGATGGCACGGGCCACAACGTACTCCTGGACGACGTCAAAGCCGGCGCCCTCTTCATCGTCCCGGCCCCGTCAGCGCTCGCACTGCTCGGCCTCGGCGGCCTGGCCGCGACGCGCCGCCGCCGCTAAGCGGTCCCGATTCAATCGGCAGACTATTCATTCAGTCCAATAGAAGAGCCCCGCATCGGAACACCGATGCGGGGCTTTCTTGTGTGCTCGTGATGATCTTGGCCTGATCAGTTGGCCAGCTTGTAGCCTTCCTTGAAGTACTCAACGATCTTCTCAGCTGTGTAGCTTACGTCCCATGTGCTGCGGCTCATGGTGCGGGCACGGTCGATCACGATGTCGTCGTCCGCAGGCAGAAGCAGGTTCTGTGCGTAGCGAACGAGGGTCCGTGAGTCATCGACGAAGCTCCGGCCTGAGAATGTCTGGGGACTGCTCTCGTCGGCGACGTTGACCCATTGGTTCAGGTTGTAGTACGAGTTGTGAGCACGGAACCAGCTGCTGGTACCGCCGATAAAGTATGTGTTGTTGTAAGCATTCACGTCGTCAAGTGTTGACGTGGTCCAGTGTCGAACAGCCGGACTTTCATTTTGAGAGTCGTAGATGATGTTGTTTCGGAAGGTCATGTTGCGCAGACCCTCGTTCTCGATCACAACATTGTTGAACCAATTATAGATAGTGTTGCGCTCGATGAGCAGATTCTGAACAAGATCGTTGCTGTCGCCAATGATCGCGATCGCCTCACTCTGTCCGGCATCGGTGCCGTTGCGGAGGATGAGGTTGTCACGAACCTTCGCGTCGTTCGTGAACTGGATGTGGATGCCCATGCCTCGGGGCAAGCCGGGACCGATGTCCTTACCGGCCATAATCACATTCCCGTTCACCGCACCGGTCGTGACGTAATCCTCGTGTCCCAGCAGGACATTGATCGCGTTCTTGTAGAAGAAGTTGCCAACAACAACACCGCCCGATCGCATCTGCACGCCGTGGCTCGAAGCGTTCGAGATGATGTTGCCGAGCACCTGGATGCCCGAGCAGGTCGCCTGGATATAGATATTGTGGTTGAAGATCGTTGGCTCAGCGCCTTCTTCGCGATCGTTCCAACCGTTGTGGTCGAAGATATTCTGCTCGAGGAACATGTTGTCAACACGCGTGGCATACAGCCCCTGCGAGTGGCGGCCGACCGCCCACGAATCCGTGATGATGTTCCGGCGGACACGGATGTCGCGCGCACGCCTGTCGCTGTCGCCTTGGAACTGCAGATTGTCGGCGTAGCCTGAGATGAGGCAGTCCTCGATGAGGATGTCCTCGTGCTCGCAGATGAACTCGATGCCGCCCGGCGCATCATCACGCGTCCGAAGATGCGGCCGGAGCTCGAAGCCCACGAAACGCAGGTGCTTACGGACCTCGTCGCCCGTGGCACGCATCCCGCGCGTGGTGCCAGTCAGCAAGCGAGGACGATTTGTTGACTCGCCGTAGTACGACACGACCATCGGCTCGGCATAGGACTTGCCCGATTTCTTCCAGTTCGGAAGCGATTCGTACCAGGTGTCGCCGCGGCGCAGGCGGATCCAGTCGGGCTGGCCGTCGCGCAGCAGGTCGTATGCCTTCTCGATGGATTTGACGGGTCGGCTCTGTGAGAGGCCGTCGTTGTTGTCGTTGCCCTGTGAGCTCGAGACGTAGATCACACGTGAATTCCCGCTCGGGTTCAGATCGGTCCAGCCGTCGGTGGGCTGGGGCGGCTGAGGCGGGTTGTCATAATTGATGATGAAGGCCGAGAAATCGGCGGGGCTCACGATGTTGTCGTAGTTGTAATCGGCGCGGATGTCGTTGTTTGTGTAATGGGTCAGCCACTGCAGGAACTGCGCAGCCGAGGGCTGGGCAGATGCTGCTGAATTCATCCAGGGCCCTACGGCCAAGACGAATAGCAAAGCGAATCGGAAAAATGAGTACAGCACCAGTCGGTTCCTCCCTGTGCGGTGATTCCGTATGGCATCCGCCAAACGGGCGCCGACATAGCTTGCGCCGGCTGAAAAAGTGTTCTGGATGACCTTCGGGGTTTTTTGGCTTCGCTCGCGCTTGGCGAGGGCGGCCCCCTCTGTGTGTCCGCTCCGTTTGCGGACGCCTCCCCGACTTGCCGCGGTCCTTGCGGCCTCGCTCACCGGTCCTTGCCTCCCCGGGCGGGGCGACTCGCGGTAGCAGTGTGTCGGACAGCTTACCGGCTGAATTACGGTGAGAATTCACTAACAGAGCCGATAACACGAACTTTTGCACTCGTTTCTGTCAGTTACGAATCACAATGAGGGAAATTGGCCACCTGCATTAGGGTATCTTCGTATTGAGACTGGTTCTCAACAACTCGAAGATTGGCCTTGACCCAACCCCGCGGCAGGTGATGATCCATGCAGCGAGCCCCCGCCGGGGCAGCAGGAGCCACAACATGACCACAACGTCCAAGCCCATCAGTCAGATGATGAAAGAAAGCTGCGCGGATCTGCACGAGCAGGCCGAGCATGGCCCGATCCCCGCCCGGATGGTCTCGGGCCAGATGACCCGGGAAGAGTTCATCGCCATGATCCAGCAGGGCGTGCTCTGGAACAGGGCTCTGGACGTCGCCATCCTTGAATTCCGGGCCAAAAGCCCGTATCTCAAGGCCCTCGTCGATGATGCCCAACTCCAGGGGCCCTACTACGACGCCGATCTGACCCACTATGGCGTCAAGGCCGCAGCCGAACCCAGCCAGGGTGTGGCGGCCCTGTGCCACGACATCGAGCAGGCCGACTCGCTCACCCTCCTCGGACTCCACTACGTCCGCGAGGGAGCCAACAACGGCGACCGCTACGTCGCCAAGAAGCTGCGGGCCGCCTGGGGCGTCGAGGGCGACGACGGCTTCCGCTCGCTCGACCCCTACGGCGAGAACCAGCGCCCCCGCTGGGAAACCTTCAAGACCACACTGGATGCCCAGCCCTTCAGCGAGGAAGAGAAGGCCAAGCTCGTCGAGGCCGGCCGCCTGATGTTCAACCGGATCATCGCGATCCACAACGACCTGGCTAGCCAACTCGAATTGGCCAGCGCCTGATCCCGGTCCTTGGACCCGTCCGCAATCCGATTCACGACCAAGCGCGGCCAAAGGGCCGCGTTTGTCTTTTCAGTTCAAGACCACCTACACTAATTAGAACGATTCTAATCTAATGAAAGGATTTTCATGTCGGACGTCACCAAGGAACAGCTGATCGAGGCGTTGAATGAGGATCTGGCGTACGAGTTCTCGGCGGTGCTGCAGTACCTGACGTATGCCGCCAAGGTGAGCGGGCCGTCGAGACCCGAGCTCAAATCGTTCTTCGAGGCGGAGATCCCCGACGAGACGGGTCACGCGCAGTACCTGTCGGCCAAAATCGTGGCACTCGGTGGCGAACCGACGACCACAGTCAAGCCCGTTAAGAAGGCCGACTCGCCCAAGGACATGCTCAAGGCGATCCTCGAGGCCGAGACCGACGCCCACGATCGGTATGCCAAGCGAGCCGCACAGGCCGAGTCGCTCGGGATGAAGGGCCTGCAGGTCCAGCTCGAAGACATGGCCCGCGACGAGAGCGAGCACCGCGACGAGACCGCCCGCATCCTGCGGAGATGGGATCAGGACTGCTGAGACTCAGGACTACTTATGAGTTAGAACGGCGGATGCTCGTCGAGCGGGCGGTTCGATGTGGCGGCCACCTCTGCAGGCGTCATCAGCTCATTCTCGGAGTGCGCCACGACCGCAGCGACCATGCAGTCGCCCGTCACATTCACGCTCGTCCGGCACATGTCCAGAATCCGGTCCACGCCCAGGATCACCGCGATGCCCTGGATGGGCAGGCCCACCGATTCGAGCACGATGACGAGCATCACGATGCCAACGCCCGGCACAGCGGCTGTCCCGATCGAGGCGAGTGTCGCGGTCAGCACGATCGTCAGCTGCTGCATGATCGTGAGATCCATGTTGAACATCTGCGCGATGAACACGGCTGCGACACCCTGATAGAGAGCGGTCCCGTCCATATTGATCGTCGCGCCGACGGGGATCACGAAGCTCGTCACGTCCTCAGAAACACCCAGGCGGTTCTCGACGCACTCCATCGTGACGGGCATCGTGGCGCCGGAACTCGACGAACTGAACGCGAGCAATTGGGCGGGGCTGATGGCGGTAAAGAACCTGCCATAACCAACGGGCGTGAAGATCCTGAGCACGAGCGGGTAGACCAGAAACATCATCAGAGCCAGCCCGCCGACGACCGTGACGCAGTACACCAGGAGCGACTGCAGCACATCGATACCGAGGTCCGCGATCTGGGTCACGATGAGTGAGAACACCGCGACGGGCGCGATTTTGAGCACCACCTCGACGATCTTGATGACCACACTCGTCATGCCCTCGAAGAACTGGAGCAGCGGCTCGGCTTCTTTCTGTGGCAAAAGTGTGATCGCAAAGCCCACCAAGAGCCCCACGACGACGACCTGCAGCGTGTTGCCCGCGGCCATCGACTCGAACGGGTTGCTCGGGAAGACGTTGAGGATGTTGTCCCAGGCCGACCTGGTGCGCTGCTCCTCGGCGCTCTTGACTTTGTTGTCCGCATCGGCCTGGTACTGCGCTTCGAGCTGCGTGCGTTTCTCTTCGGGGAACGACTTGCCCGGCTTGACCAGATTCGCCGCCACGAGCCCCACCGTGATCGCGATAGCTGTCGTACAGAGATAGATCCCGATCGTCTTGCCGCCGATGCGCCCGAGCTTGCGTGTATCGTTCAGGCTCGCCACGCCCGCCACGAGGCTGAACAGCACGATGGGCACCGCGATGAACTTGAGCCCCTGCATGAAGAGCTGACCGATGAAGATGTTGGCCTGCCGGGCGAAGACGGCCACGCGGGCGGTGAAATCGGCGTACTCGTTGGTCCCGCCGGGCCTGAGCGACTCGGTGGCGGCCTTGCCCCCGTCGAGCAGCACCTTGGCGTTGTTGACACCAAGCGCAGCCCACGTGTCGCGTGTCCAGGTCGTGTTGATGACCACACCCGCGACAATGCCCAGCGCCAGCCCGATCAGGATCCTCCAGTGCAGCGCGATCTTCGACCCGGGTAACGCCATCGGTCTGTCCCCTTTTCACCAGCAAGCCGGGAAACCGGCGGTTTGAAGCGTGAGCCTAGCATCCGCCCGTGCAGAACGAAAGCCAGCCAGGCAAGACGAGCGGGAAGCGTTTCGCGGAGTACAAAGTCCGCCGGCGCCAGAAATCACGCGCCGGTGACGACGCAGCCATCACCGAGGGCAAGCCCACCAGGCACCAGCGCACGCGCTCCGTGCGCGAAGTGCTGGGCGCGTTCTGGAAGCTCAGCCGCGGCCACCACTCGAGGCTGGGCCTGGCGCTGGCGACGCTCAGTGTCTCGACGCTCATCGGCATGGTCCTGCCCGTCTCGACCAAGCTCGTGATGGACTACGTCTGGGCCGATGAGCCCGGGCCCGAAGCACTGGCCCAGTACATCGACATCCCGCTCCAGGCCGACGGCTCGCCAGATCGGATGGCCATCCTCTGGATGATCGGGCTGACGATGATCATGCTGACCATCACCAGCGTCGTCATCGCCATGTGGGGACGCTGGCAGGCCACGCGGATCACTAAAAGACTCCAGGTCTCGTTCCGCAGGACGCTCTTCGATCACGCGGTGCGTCTGCCACTCGAACGAGTGCAGGCGCTCAAGTCCGGCGGCATCGCCTCGATCCTCCGCGAAGACGCCGGAGGCGTGGGCGAACTCGTCTTCAGCCTGATCTACAACCCCTGGCGCGCGATCACACAGGTCGCCATCACGCTGGTCATCCTGGCGATGGTCGACTGGAAGCTCCTCGTCGGCTCACTCATGATGATCCCCGCGATCTGGATCACCCACCGCACCTGGATCGGACGCATCCGCCCTATCTACCGAGACATCCGCGTCAGCCGAACCAACATCGATAGCCACTCCACCGAAGTCTTCGGCGGGATGCGCATTGTCCGGGGCTTCAGCAGATGGCGCGGAGAGGGACAACGCTTTGTCGGCGCCAACCACTTCATGATCCGCAAAGAGATCATGGCGTGGTGGTGGTCCCGCGGCATCGAGGTCGCCTGGGCGCTGCTCATTCCGGTCGCATCTACGGGCGTTCTGGTCTACGGCGGGTCCCAAGTCATCAACGGTAAGCTCACGCCGGGCGATGTCATCATGTTCGTCACCTACGTCGTCATGCTGCTGGGCCCGCTCGAAGCGCTCGCCTCCAGCGCGACCACCGTGCAGAACAACCTCTCGGCCCTCGACAAAACACTCGACCTGCTCGATGAGCCGATGGAGTTCGAGGGCAAACGGGATGGCTCGCACGTTGCGCGCGAATCCGCAAAGGGCGAGATCGCGCTCGAAGGCCTGTCATTCGCGTATCCCAAGTCGCCCACGGACAAGTCCGAAGACGAGCCCGTGCGTGTGATCCAGGACCTGAGTCTGACGATCAAATCCGGGCAGACGCTCGCACTGGTCGGGCCATCGGGCGCGGGCAAGACGACACTCTGCAACCTCATTGCACGCTTCTACGACCCGACCGAGGGCACGATCCGCCTCGACGGCACCGACCTCAAGGACATCGACGTCGACAGCTACCGCAGACTGCTTGGCATCGTCGAGCAGGACGTCTTTCTCTTCGATGGCACGATCGCCGAGAACATCGCCTACGCCCGACGGGATGCGCCGCAGGAAGAAATCGAGCACGCTGCCAAGCTCGCCAACGCGCACGAGTTCATCATCGAGACCGAGAAGGGCTACCGCACGCTCATCGGTGAGCGCGGCGTGCGCCTCTCGGGCGGGCAGAAGCAGCGCCTGGCGATCGCCCGCGCGATCCTGGCGGACCCCGTGCTGCTCATCCTCGACGAGGCGACAAGCAACCTCGACTCACGCTCGGAGGCGCTTATCCAGCGCTCGCTTGCGGACCTGATGCAGGGCCGCACGAGCATCGTCATCGCCCACCGCCTGAGCACGATCCGCCACGCGGATGTCATCGCGGTACTGGAGAAGGGACGCCTGATCGAGCTGGGCACGCACGAAGAGCTGCTCGCACGCGACGGGCTCTACGCGGCCTACCTCAAGATGCAGCTCGACCCCGACGCGGCCCACACCGTCGATCTGCTGGATTGATCTACGAGCCCTTCGCGTGAGCGAGGGGGCCTCCCAGTCTCCGATGCAAGTCCATGACCAAAAACAAAGCCCCCCTGCTTACGCAGGGGGCTCGTACGAACAAATAGGGCAATAGGGACTTGAACCCCAACTAACAGAATCAGAATCTGTCGTGCTACCAATTACACCATTGCCCCGGCAATGCCCGTGATTGTTGGCCGCCGGGAATCGCCGGACAAGGGACAGGTCAGGCCGCCTGAGCGCGATTGAGGATCGCCACAGCCTTCATGACGTCCCGGCAGACGGGCAGCATCCGGTCGAGCTGGGTGATCTTGAACATCTGTTCGAGGGTGGCGGCCGCGTTCACGATCACGAGGCGACCCTCGATGATCTGGAGCCGGTTGTTCAGGAAGACCAGCATGCCAAGCGAGGTCGAGTCCATGAACTCGATGTTCTCAAGATCGACGATGACATTGCAGACCTCGCCGTTGGCGTCGACCTGGGCCAGGATCGTCTCGACGAGGTCCGCCGATTCCATCCCGGTCAGTCTGGATTGAAGGGCGGTGGCCACGAGAATGCCATCGACCACGTCGAAGTTGGCCATCTCGGGTCTGATCCTGGGCATCTCGGGCATGCTCGCGTACGCGCTGTGGTCACCGGGCGCCGTTTTCGGGCGCTGCTGGTCGTGGCTTTCCCCCCGCCACTTGCCCATCAGCTTGTTGAACATGGTGTGCTCCCTCGGGACTCAGTCGGTCTGATCGGGTGCGCCCCGGTCGGACCAGCGACTGGTCGATGCGTCGGTCTGGGTGTTCCGCAAAGGCTTGGCTCGCCCGAACGGGCTCGGAGTGCGGCTGGCAGCGGTACGGGCCGGCCCAACAGCCGGTGGAGGCGGCTGGGTCGCGCGGGCGGCGGCTTCTTTGGCTGGTGCAGGCTCGCTGGTCGAACGCGGCTCGGGCTCGCCGTGCAGGCGCTTCTCGCGTGCCTGATCGATAGAGCGGTCGAGGCGACCGAGAATCGATCGAACCTGGTCGATGGTGTGTTGAGAAGTGCTCATTGCAGCGGGCTCCTGGTCAATCTGGCGTATCGGCCGAGTCTGGAGCGGTCTTTCCGCTTCGTGCAGCACCGTTTGGGGGAGCGCTTGAAGACGTGACGCCTGTGCGGTCTGGGTAGGTCCGCTTGCCCTGATTACCCGCATCCGCTCGGGAGAAGGCCCTAGACTCCGGCGTGGATCAGCCTCACCCTCACAGCCCGAACCCGGCCGCTTTCAGTGGCTCCGACCCAAAGCTCGCCCATCACCGGCCGCCGGTCGGCGAACTCCGCGAGCTGTTCTGGCAGAACGTCATCCGCGAGATGCTCACGTCGCTCTCGATGCTGAGCATGAAGTTGGAAGCCCAAGCCGGGGCCGAAAAAATGGATCCGGGTCAGGTCATCATCGATACACCCGATGGCACGATCGTCCACGGCGGCCCCTCAGAACAGGACGAGGACGAAGAGGCCGAGATCGAGGAAGCAAGCCTCTTTGACGGGCGATTGGCTGTCATCACCACGCTGGGCAACCGCATCCCCATCGCCGACGTGCATCCGCTCTTTGCCTGCGGCGTGACGCACAACTCTGACGCCCGATCCCTCGCCACCGCGGTCGAATGCACGGTCTTCCAGATCCGTACACCCCCGGGCGAGGTCTTTACGCTGCCCCTCTCCGAGATCCGAGGCTTCCATTCGCTCTCACCAGAACTGATCGAGAAGCTCCAGAGGCAGGCCGAGGCCCAGCTCAATCACATGAGTGGCGGGCCCGACGAGGAGAACCAGCAACCCTTCGGGTTCGCGGCCTTCACCTCACTGGCTCAGGCCAACGCCGAGAGTGACCCCCAAGGCGTTGACCGATCATAACCCGAATATACGTCTTGACATTGCCACTTTCGTTTGTATTGTGTTCGGAATGGACACCGAAGACTTTGCCTACCGCGATGCGCTCCGTGGCGGGCCTGCGCACCGGCGCGGCGCAGGGCTCAACCCCGGCAACCGATTCGAGGACATCCGCTTGCACGTCTTGGGCGAGGAGCTCGACCGCCAATGGGTCGAGCGCGAGGCCGAGGGCGGCGGGCTCGATCGCGTCGAGCGCAAGGTCTACCGCGACAAGACCCAGACCATTATCAACCGCGTCGCGCGCACCTCGGACGTGCCCTTCGATTGGACCGTCAACCCCTACCGCGGCTGCGAGCACGGGTGCATCTACTGCTTTGCGCGACCGTTCCACGAATACCTCGGCTTTAGTTGCGGCCTCGACTTCGAGACACGACTCGTCGCCAAGCCCGAGGCCCCCGAACTCCTGCGCAAAGAACTGGCATCCCTCAAGTGGAAACCCGAGCCCATCGTGATGTCCGCCATCACGGACATCTACCAGCCCATCGAGCACAAGCTCAGGATCGCGCGCCAGTGCCTGGAAGTCATGGCCGAGTGTCACCAGCCGGTCTCGACGATGACCAAGAGCGCCCTCGTTCTGCGCGACACGGACCTCTGGCAGAAGCTGGCCCAGAAGAACGCGGGGCGGGTGATCGTCACGATCGTGACACTCGACGCGGAGCTGGCCCAGAAACTCGAACCCCGCGCAACGAACCCGAGCGGCAGGCTGCGGATCATCCGCGAACTCACGCAGGCGGGCGTGCCCGTGACGGTGAACGTCGCGCCGATCATCCCGGGCCTGACCGACTCGGAGGTGCCGGCGATCTTGGAAGCCGTCGCCGAGTCCGGCGCACGGCGGGCAGCGTGGGTGCTGCTGCGCCTGCCCTATCAGGTCAAGGACCTCTTCCTCAAGTGGCTCGAGCGCAACGTCCACCCCGCCAAGGCCCGCAAGGTCGAATCGCTCATACGTCAGTCCCGTGGCGGCAAGCTGTACAACGCCAACATGAACCGCGGCCGAGGCGAGGGCGCCCACGTCAAGCAGATCGCCCAGACCTTCGACATCTTCACCCGCAAATACGGTATCAACCGCGATGTCCGCCCGCTGACAGGCAAGCACTTCAAACGGCCCGAACTCGGCGGGCAAATGGGGCTGTTCTAAGCGCCCCCACCCCGAAGCTCAGACGTCGATCACGACCTTGCCCATCGCCTTGCCGCTCTCGAGGCGCGCGTGCGCTTCGCCGGCCTGTTCGAGCGAGAAGGTGGGCTCATCGAGCACGGGTGTGAGCCCGCCGGCCTCGACGATCCGCGCCAGCTCGCGCAGGATCTGGGCGTGCGCCTCGCGCTTGTGGTCGTGGATCATCGGGATCAGCATGAACACCACATGCAGCGATAACCCCTTGAGGTGCGCCGGCGTCAGGTCCAGCTCGCACATCGAGACGGTCGTGGCGATCTGCGCGTTCAGCGCAGCCGCTGCGAAGGAGTTCGTCAGATTCGCACCACCCACAGAGTCGAACACAAGATCAAAGCCCCGGCCGTCGGTGTGAGTGTTGACGTACTGCTC
>Ga0070727_10001844_pt1 | contig 21356 bp, 16 predicted proteins | sample tdAd472_FD_66722 | JGI IMG/M metagenome (GOLD analysis project Ga0070727, IMG submission 66722) | Marine sediment microbial communities from the Atlantic coast under amendment with organic carbon and nitrate - tdAd47.2 | ecosystem: Environmental > Aquatic > Marine > Coastal > Sediment | place...
TGCGATCGCCATTGAAGAGCAGAAAGTCGCCAATACGAGTGCGAAAGCGGTCTGACGGGCCATGCGAAATCTCCTGGCTGCCGGCCAAGACGCCGGGAACAGATGGTACCACCATTGCGACTATCGGATTCAGACCGAGCCGCTTACTGCACGATGCCCTGCGTCAATCGCATGAAAGCAGTTTCGAGGTTGACCGCTTCTTCGCCAAATCCGTTGATGCGGTAGCCCGCATTCACCAGCATGCTGGGCACATCGCTCGGCGTGGTCGCTGAGTCATCCTCGAACACAACCTCGATCACGTTGCCATCGCCAGTCGCATCGCGCTCGTCGTCCTCGGCTTTGCGAAGCGTCACTTTGCGCACGCCCGGGACACTTGTCAGCATCTCGGCTGCCTGGCGTGAGCGGTCGGTCAGCATGACATGGAAAGTCCGCCCCACCTTCGCCCTGCGGATCGCCTCTTTGACGTTGCCCGAAAAGAGCAGCTTGCCCCGCTCGATGATGCCGACCTGATTGCAGAGCTCCGCCAGCTCATGAAGGATGTGTGAGCTGATCAGGATCGTCTTGCCCATCCGGCGGAGCTCTTTGAGCAATTCCCGGATCTCGATGCGGGCGCGCGGGTCGAGGCCGCTGGCCGGCTCGTCCATGAGCAGGACTTTCGGGTCGTGCAGCAGCACGCGAGCGATCGACAGCCGCTGCTGCATGCCCCGGCTCAGACTATTCACCTCGGCCGTCGCCTTGTACGTCAGATCGGTGAGTTCGAGCACATCAAGAACAACCTTCTTGCGCTGATCGCCGTTGATGTTGTACGCGGCCGCGAAGAACTCGAGATACTCCTGAACAACCATGTCCTCATACGCGCCCATGAAGTCGGGGACGTAACCGATCCGCGGCCGGATCTCTCGGTTCTGGTAGCCGATCGTCAGGCCGTTGACGTTCGCTTGCCCGCTCGTCGGCTTGAGTAGTGTCGCCAGGATCTTGATGGTCGTCGTCTTGCCCGCGCCGTTAGGCCCGATGAAGCCGTAGCACGTGCCCTCTTCGATGGTGAGGTTGAGATTGTCCAACGCCACGAGGTCGCCGTAGCGTTTGGTCAGGTTGATAGTTTCGATCATCGCCATGCGAGTGTTGCCTCAGTTGCCCGTTGACGGGTTGGTTGTGAGATTCCATTTCGGCGGGTTCGATTCGAGCGGATAGACCCAGCGGACGACGGTCTTTCCCGACCAGTCGAGCTCGCTCCAGTTGCCGCCTCGCTGCATGTAGATCGGCAACGGATCGGTTGCATCAGTCCCGCTCGGCGTTTCGACTACACCGAGCACGATGATGCACGGCTGGGTCAGCCATCGGCCAAGATCGAGCCCGTGCGTGTACCGCCGAACACCTGCAAGCGTCTCGGCCCGATCGCCCTGCTTGGGCGGCTCAAGTTGTGACACAAAGGCCGAAGCGATCAAGCGATCGTTGGTTGATCCCGTCGGCCTACCTCCACCAAAGCCCGGCGCCAGCGCACTGGCTCGGCTGATCAGATCATCGAAGTATGTCGATGCGTTGCGCTGATTTTGGGCATCGCTGCCGGCCAATGTAGACAGATCAATTCTCTCACCGGGAGCCCACGCCCTGCTGCCGGCAAACCGGTATGCATCGTAATTCGAAACGACCGGCAACCCCGTCTGCGTGCCGATGAATCGCTGATCCTTTACAACGAGAATCACCACATCCCGGAGCGCTCCCGGCAGGTCGTGGACGAGATTGCCAACGGGTCTGCCGCTGCCATCGAGCCGGATGTTTCCGGGCGAGCCATCATCTGTCACCGGCCTCGGCATCGACCAGCGTCGCTCGCCCGTCCAATCAAACCGGAATCGTTTTTCAGTGGCTCGTGCAGGGAATCGCATGCGATCGGGATCGCGGGCCGAGATGCTGTAAGGCCGGGCATCCGGAAACGCCGCCGACGCAAGCAGCGAGTTGTAATGCTCCGACCAATACGTAGCGGCGGGACGGAACTCGGTGTATTCCTCCTCGGCCGGGCTTCCCACGCGCACGCCCGCATCGCTATACCCGGGCACAAATACACTCGCATACGAGCGGACACGCTGATACACGCTCCCATCGACCGCGTCCAGGAACGCGACCTGCTGCACACTCGCCTGTCTTGGCCTGAGAATCGAGACGCCACCCCAGCCGATCAGTGTGAAGAACCCGATCGCCGCGACAAAGAGCATCCAGGTGTGCTTCTTGATGCCAATCTTGTTGAACACGGCATACCCGACCGGCCCGGCCAGTGCCCAATAGATCCCAAAGACCGCAAAGCCCATGAGCAAGGCCGCCCCAGCCGAGCCGCTGGACGAGATCGAAGCGCCGATGTCGCCGTCGAACGAGCGCACCTCGCGGTTGGCAAAGACCGATGTACCGCCGCTGGCGTTCCGGTCCATGAGCATGCCACGCTTGCCAAAGATGCGATGCCAGAACGCGTCCATCATCGGCAACCCACGATCGATCAGGTTCCGGTTCGTGACATCGATCCCGATCAGCGTCACCATCCCGAGATCAACGAGCCGACGCGTAACCACCACACGCCCCTGGGCATCGGTCAGTATTGCCTCGGCATCACCCCGCTCGGCTGTCGCGTTCGCCTCAAGAGCGTGCACCACAAGCGTGTCGGGGAGTGTTGTCAGCGCATCGTGGGTGAGCAGGTCAAGAACATACGACGAGCCCGGCGGGAGCCGCACCTGCGTAACATCGGGCAAGATCGAAGCCAGCCTGTTCCGATCCGTGTCCTGCCAGATCTGCCCCGTTGCGGGCAAGCACACGACCAGATGCCCGCCCCGCCGAACCCACTCGATCAACGCATCGCTCCGAGCCGTTGTCAGGTCGGCCGGGTTGGCTGTGGTCCAGATGATGTTCTCAAACTGCGCCAGACCCGCCCAGCGGTCGGGCAGATCATCGGGCTCCAGGTCCGTGGCAAACTCGGTCACCTCATGACCCGCAGGCAGGAAGAGATCCGTCCCCTGCATCCGTCTCGAATACTCGCTGATGCCGCCGATCCGCCGACCGATGACAAGACCCGTCGCGATCTCAGGCGACAAATACCCGCCGCTCGGAGTGATCTCCTGTCGCCCGAGCAGCTCGCCGCGCCTGTACGAAACGCCCGTCCGCAATGCCGCCTCGGCCTCAAGGTCGATCGCCTCATACGCGGACACAACGAGCGCCTCTTTGGGTTCCAGTGAACCCGGGATCCAGAGGTACAGCCACGTCCGCTGCGTCACCCCCGGGTTGCTCGTCACCGTCCGCTGGTGCAACGGCGTGTCGCCATCAGAGTCCGTGCCCTCGATCTGGATAATCAGCTCACGCTGCGTCGGGGCCGAGTCGGTGAATTCGATCTCTACACCCGCCCAGTCGCCCAGGCGGGCCATATTCCCGACGCCGATCGCCCCCGCTTCGAGCTGCACAGACTGAGCCTGCGCCCCGGGCATCCACGCCCAAGCCACAGCCAGAAACACACACAGCAATCGAAGAACTCGGGTCATGCGGCGGATTCTACGGGGAACCGGGCTCATCTGTTCAGATCCCCTGAAGAACCGCCTCCGACCGTCCGATCCTGCCTGCATGGAGATCCTCTCCCCGATCAACGTGCTCATCGGCCTGACCATCTTGGGAGCGATGGTTGCCGTCCTCCACGCCGTGGCCACGGATATCCAGCAGAACTTCCTCCGCCTCGATCTGGCCCGCAGAGTAATCGACCGCCGCGAGCAATATCTCCGCCAACTCCGCGGCGAACAGGAGATCGGCGAGGTCGTGCTGCTCGAGGAAGACAACCCCGGCATGGATGTATCCGAAGTCGCGATGGAAATCCCTCAGGATTCGATTGACCCGGATTCTGTCGAGATTGTCGAAGCCGCCGCAGCAGCCTGATCAACTCTTCCCGATCTCCCAGAGCTTCTCGATCAGCCTCGCGTGGGCCTCCATGCCGAGACGGAAGCAGTCCAGCTCGAATTTCTCGTTCGGCGAGTGCACCCTGTCATCCTCAAGCCCAAAGCCCATGAAAATCGTGTCGAGCCCCAGCTTGTCCTTGAGCATGCCCGCGATCGGGATCGAGCCCCCCGATTTGATCAGAGCCGCCTCGCTGCCCGAACTGTCTTTGAGGGCCGCGACCGCCGCCCGCAATGTGGGCGAATCCGTCGGCGTGGTCGCCGGGTGTCCCCCGCCCATGTCCGTCAGTTCCCACTTGCAGCCCTGCGGCGTCCGCTCCTCGAGCCAGGCAAAGAACGCTTGAGCAACTTTCTCTGGCTGCTGATCGGCCACGAGCCTGAAGCTCACCTTGGCCGTCGCCTTGGCCGCGATCACGGTCTTGGCGCCCTTGCCCATGTAGCCGCCATAAATACCGTTGACATCGCACGTCGGCCGCGACCACTCGCGCTCAACCGACGAATAGCCCGCCTCGCCGACATCCGCCTCCGGCCCGAGCCCGATCGTCGCCAGTGCCGCTGCCGCATCAACGCCAAGCTTCTTCCACTGCGCCCGCTCGTCATCACCGATCGGAAGCACATCGTCGTAGAAGCCCGGGATCGTGACCCGGCGATCCTTGTCCCAGAGCTGCGCGAGCACCTTGGAAAGCTCGTTGACCGGGTTGGGTGTCCGACCACCCCAGAGACCCGAGTGCAGATCCTGGTCCGGGCCGTGCAGCGTGATCTCGGTGTACGCCAATCCGCGCACGCCGTAGGTGATCGCGGGCTTGCCGCGCCCGAGCATGCCCGTGTCGGAAATCACGCACACATCGCACTTGCCCAGCTCGTCCGTGTTCTCTTCGACGAACTTCTCGAGGTTCTTCGAGCCCGACTCCTCCTCGCCCTCGATGAGCACGGTCATCTTCACGCCGCCGGCCGTCTTGCCAGCGACTTGCTTCCACGCCCGCATCGCTTCCAGGAACGTGGCGACCTGCCCCTTGTCATCGCACGCGCCGCGGGCCACGACCCGCTCGCCCACGTTGCCCTTGGCAGGACGGATCACCGGCTCGTAGGGCGGACTGTCCCAGAGCTCCAGCGGCTCGGCGGGCTGAACGTCGTAGTGCCCATAGAAAAGCACGTGCGGCCCCTTGTAGTCCGCATCGCCGGGCGTGTGCGCCAATACAACCGGATGCCCCGCCGCCATCGCCGAGCCTGTCGGCATGACCCGCGTCTCAAAGCCCGCATCGCGCAGCTGAGCCGCGCACCACTCGCCCGCCCGCGCCACTTCCTCGCGGTAGGCCGGGTCAGTGCTCACGGATGGAATCCGCAGCCACTCCATAAGCCTCTCAACCGAGGCCTGCTCATTCGACTTGAGATGATCGACAACTTTCTGAGTTTGCATACGTCATCCTTGGAATGAAAAAACCGCCCGGCGAGCGGGCGGCAAAGAGAATTCAATAGCTCGGAGTATCCGCTTATGGCAGGAAGTGACCGCCGCTTGCATCGGGCAAATTGTCAAGCCAGTTCTGTGCCTGCTCTGTCAGATTGCCGATTGCGCCGCCGGGAACGTAGCTGCCAGAAGGCGCCCACTTGGCCATGTCCGTCCAGACATCTTCTTGTTTGAGGTTTTCGGTATGGCCGTCAAAGAAGGCTGCATTGAGCGAGTTGTTGGGATGACGGAAAGACAAAGGCAGATTACCGCCATCGGGAGCGCCTCGGAAGTTCGTACCGTATGCAGTATTGCCGGTCCATTGCGGCGTGCCTTCTGTAAAGCTGCCGAATACTGCTGTGTATGGCGAAGGATCAAAGTCAAGAACGCCTTGATCGTAATAGCGAGTACCATCCGCTACGATAATCTTTGCAGAAGGCGGACCAACTTGATCCAGCCGGTTCCTAAAGCCTCTCGGCGTTTTCACCTGTGTAGCAACGTCCCGAGCCTGTCCTCTTTCAGTTCCACCCCAAGAGAGCGGAACCTCGCCATAGATCTTTTCCCAACGGCCTTCATCTCCAGACTGAAGCCCCTGCCCAGGAACAAAGCCGCCCGCATTTGGCGTGCCCCAGACGGCGAACGTGCCCGGCATCAGATAGCTGATCTGCCGGTAACCGCGATTGGTTGCAAAATAGTCACTGAAGTCGTCGAGATCGGAGCCAGAGGCATTCGGATATGTTTCGGTTGAAAACTCGCGTGCAGCAGGATCAGCAAAGTCATTGAATATGTTGCCCATCCGATGTGACCGCTGCGCAGCGAAATTCATTTCATCGCCAATAGTCGGACTGATAAAGTCATAGAACTGAGTAGGCGTGACCGAAGTAGTAGAACCCTCGTATGTTTGCTTCCGCGTGTTCCCAGAAGATAACTTCTCGCCCACAGAGCCAGCCCAGCCAGATGTGGTCGCGCATGCATAATAATCATCGTTGCTCGATGCATAAAAGCTCTGACCTTGGCCCAGAGTTCGCAACTGAGACTGATCTACAAGCGATCTAGCTGCCGAACGGGCGGTGCCCAAAGCCGGCAGAAGAATGCCGATCAAGAGTGCGATAATCGCGATGACAACGAGCAATTCAATGAGTGTAAAGGCTCGATTCTGTCCATAATGCTTTTTCATGCGAAGGCTCCAGGTTATTCGCCTGCATACTTAATTGCGATTGTTTTAATCGATGGATTTGGGTTTGATATCGCTATCAATCGAAACACGGCCGGTTTCTTTGTCAACTAGCCCCGATTTCGTTTCAACTTTTTCGATCGCCGGCAAGTGTCTCCGGCGAAGGTACCAAGACTCGTCTTCTTCGTTTTTGGTTATTGGATAGAGAGTTCGCTCATTCGTTTCCGGATTCTCGTAAGGAAGCAGTATTGTGCGACCTTTCGCTGAGACGGTAAACGTATCCCCATTCGAAACATCAACTAAGATGACTTTGTTTACCAAGTTTGGCCCGGAATCGCCGCTCATTGCCAATACCACGCCGATCACACCCACCAGCAACCCGATGACAATGATCGCGATCTGGACTGGCTTGCTCTTCATGCTCTGCTCCGGCTACCACCCGGGCGAATGCCCCGGACAGGATCCACTTCCCATTGCATCGGCCCCGCTCGCACACGCAGCCGCGCAATAGCGTACCCGGTCAGAGGCCTGAAGGCATGTGAGGAAACCCGGCTCACAAGACACTGACAGAGTGTTTGGGAGATATTCTAAGGGGACTGTCGGATAGATGGTCTCAGTCCCCCCGGAACCGACAGGCAAACACCCCGACCTACCATCACACGAAGGACACCAACACCCCCTGCCCATGCGAATCATTCTGCCCAATCCGAGAGGCTTCTGTGCCGGCGTCCGCATGGCGATCGACGTCGTCGACCGCGTGGTCGACCTCTATCCGGACAAGACCATCTACGTCTATCACGAGATCGTCCACAACCGACACGTGGTCGGGCGATTCAAAGATCGGGGCGTCGCCTTCGTCGAAACTCTCGACGACATCCCCACCGGCTCGGTCGTCGTCTTCAGCGCCCACGGCATCCCGCCCGAAATCCACCAGCAAGCGGACGATCTCGGCCTCATCTCGATCGACGCCACCTGCCCGCTCGTGACCAAGGTCCACTCAGAGGCTGTCCGCTACGCCCGCAAGGGCTATCAAATCCTGCTCATCGGGCACGCCGATCACCAGGAAGTCGTCGGCACCTTCGGCGAAGCCCCGGAATCCACGCTGGTTGTCGAATCCCCCGAGCACGCCGAGACGATTGAAGTCGCCGACAACGAGAAGCTTGTCTATCTGACCCAGACCACGCTCTCGACCGACGACGCCGGCGAGATCATCCGCGTGCTCAAGCGCCGATTCCCGCACATCCACGAGCCGGGCGAACCGGACATCTGCTACGCGACGACGAATCGGCAGCACGCAGTCCGCCAGATCGCCCCCGAGGTCGATGTCGTCCTCGTTGTGGGGAGCAAGAACTCCTCCAACTCGGTCCGCCTGACCGAGATCGCCCGCAACGTGGGAACAGCGTCATACCTGCTCGACGATGCCAGCGAATTGCAGGACGAGTGGCTCCCCAAGAAGGAAGAATCCAGCGTGCTCATCACGGCCGGCGCCTCGGCTCCCGAGGATCTCGTCGCTGCGATCTGCCGGAATCTCCTCGAACGCTTCGGCGGCACGATCGAGCAGTGGGACATCGTCGATGAGTCGATCGAGTTCGCCCTCCCCGTTGCCCTTCGCCGGATCATGAAGGCCCAGGGTGTCGAGATCGGTTCGGGCATGGTCACCGTTGAGAGCGGGATGTCCTCGGGCGAGCTCTACGGCGCGGTACCGCTGACCGTTTCGGCAAGAAGCAATCCCCCCACCCTCACCGAGAAAGTTGGTCCGTGAAACACCCAGAGCCACACTTTTTCTCGATGACACCCGATGAACTCAGCCAGTGGTGCGAATCCCACGGCATGAAACGCTTTCGCGCCCGGCAGATCCTCGAATGGGTCTACCAGCACGGCGTCGCCGACCCGCTCGAGTGGTCCAACCTCTCCGCCCGCGACCGCGAGTGCCTCGCCGCCGAGATGACGATCCTGTCCGGCAGGACCATCAGCCACCAACTCGCGACCGACGGCACACAAAAACTGCTCGTCCAGTGGGAAGACGAGCCCACCCAAGCAGGCGGCTCCATGAAACTCAGCGTCCTCCAGGACGACCCGAGTCGGCAGACCGAGTGCGTGATGATCCCCTCGCTCGGCGCGGACACCAACCGCAAGACCGCGTGCATCTCCAGCCAGGTCGGCTGCCCCGTCGGGTGCAAGTTCTGTGCATCGGGGCTGTCCGGGCTCGATGGCAACCTCTCGACCGGCCGCATCGTCGAGCAGGTCTGGAGGCTCGGTCAGCTCGAGGGCGTCGGCCGGATCAGCAATGTTGTGTTTATGGGCATGGGCGAGCCGCTGAGCAACTTTCGCCCCGTCGTCAATGCGGTCCGCAGGCTCACCGCCTCCACCCCCGAGGGTCTCGGGATCAGCGCCCGCAAAATCACGATCTCAACCGTCGGCTTGCCGCAGGCGATCCGCAAATTGAGTACGGAACTCGACCTGCCCATCACACTGGCGCTCTCGCTGCACGCCACCAGTGATGAACTCCGCCGCGAGCTGATCCCGTGGGCCGAGTACACAAGCATTTCCGAGCTGCTCTCGGCATGCCAGGCTTGGTTCGAGAAGACCGGCCGGGAGATCACGCTCGAGTACACGCTGCTCGGTCAGCTCAACGATCAGTCCGAGCACGCCCGCGAGTTGGCCAGGCTCGCCAAAACGCTGCGGGCCAATATCAACCTCATCCGCTACAACGAGGTCGAGGGCCTGCCCTACAAACGCCCCCGCGACAGCGACGTGACACGCTTCCAAACGATCCTGCGCGAAAACGGCGCCAACTGCCACATCCGCGCAAGCCGCGGACGCGACATCGCGGCCGCCTGCGGCCAACTCCGCCACGAGCACCGGGCCGACTCGGCATGAACCTCGAATCCTTTGAGAAGTTTTCGCCGATGCACGCGATCGTCGTCATCGTCAGCGCACTGATCGTCGCGATTGTGGTCATTCTTTCGCGCAAGATCCGTGCGAAAAGCCCCGCCAAGGCAGACCGATTTCGGCTAGGCATGGGCATCGCGGTGGTGGCGTTCCAGATCCTGCACAACATCTACTGGCTCTTTCTGCGCGACAACGGCTTCGATCTCTACGAGAGCCTCCCGCTGCATTTCTGCGATATCTCGGGTCTCGTCGCCGCGGCTGCGTTGCTCTTTCCGCACCGCAAAATCGTGACGCTGCTCTATTTCTGGGGAGTCGGGCTTTCGATCACAGCCTTCATCATCCCCGTCCTGACCGAGGGGCCGACGCATCTGGTTTTCTGGACGTTCTGGTCGAGCCATCTCATCATTGTCGGCAGCGCGATCTACTTCGTATTCGCTGAGGGCTACAAGCCCGCGTTCAAGGATCTGCTCTTTGCGCTGGCGGTGACGACCGGGTACGTGCTTGCTCTGCTTGCACTCAATATCGTCATCGACGCCAACTACGGCTATGTCGGGCGTGAATCCCAGGCCACCGAATTTCTGGGCGCTTGGCCCTTCCCGAGGCTTCCGCTGATATTCCTCGGCGGGGCTATTCTCGAAATCGCGGCGTGGCTCCCGTTTGGGATCATGGCTCGGCTGCGAACGTGCCGGCCTGCCCGCCCGTAGGATGCCACGATGCTCCTGGCGCTCACTGGCTGCGTGACGATCTCGCTCGTTCTCTCGCTCTTTGCGACGGGATTGGCGCGCAAGGCTGGCGACTGGCTCTCGGCTCTGGATGGGCAAGGTGTCGCTGGGCAGGTGAAAGCCGAGGCCCGTCCCATCCCAAATACCGGCGGCATCGGGATCGCCCTCACGCTCATCCTCATGCTCGGCGGGGTTGGTCTGGCTGCCCAGTTCTGGCCCGAGGCGACCAGCGAAGCCGACACGTTCGGGCAGCTCGCGTGGGGCGTGCGCGAGAACATGACACTCCTCATCGCCTTCCTCGGCGGGCTCTTTGTGATCCACGCCATCGGGGTCATCGATGACCGCAAGCCCCTGCCCTGGCAGCCAAAGCTCTTGGCGATGGTGCTCGTCCCCGCTGCTGTCGCATGGATCGCGGACACCCGCGTGCTCTCTCTGCTGGACAATCACGTCGGCGGGCCGTGGCTCTCGGTGCTTCTCACAGCAATCTGGTTCGCGGTCGTGATGAACGCGATGAATTTCCTCGACAACATGGACGGGCTGGCCGGCGGTCTTGGTGCGATTGTCAGCGCCGGACTCCTGGCCATCTCCATCGTCAACGCACAGTGGATCATCGGAGCCGGGGCGGCGGTCCTGCTCGGCGCATGCCTCGGATTCCTCCCCCACAACTTCCCCAAGGCCCGTGTCTTTATGGGCGATGGTGGTTCACTTGTTCTGGGCTACACGCTCGCTTTCCTGACCGTCCGGATGAACTATGTCGATTCGACACTCGCTCAGACCCAGTGGCACCTGCTCTTTGTGCCGCTGGTTCTGCTGGCGATCCCGCTTTATGACTTTGCGAGCGTCGTTGTGCTCCGCCTCATGCAGGGCAATTCGCCCTTCGTGGGTGATCTCCAGCACTTCTCTCACCGCATGGCAAGGCGGGGCCTGGGCAGACGCGGCTCGGTCGTCTCGATCTGGGTGCTCGCGGCCATCACCGGGGCCGGCGCGGTTGTGATGTCGCGGTCCGAGCCCTGGCAGGCGGCACTGATCGCGGGTCAGACGCTCGCGGTCCTGGGCCTGATTGCCTACCTCGAACGCGGCATACCGGAGCGGACGTCGTGAAGCGGATTCACCTCGACTGGATCGGACTTACGTTTATCGCGTGGTCTGCGCTCGCTCGCGCCATGACCATGGCCGAACCCTTTCCCGGCTGGGATGCGGACCCGACCCGCATCGTGATCGCGATCGTCGGCCTTGGCCCGACGGGCTCGCTCTTGCTCGATGCGATCGCTTGGCTCGGCGCGGGCCTCGTCCTGACGAGCCGAAAGAGCAGGAGCACCGATCCGGTTGTGCTGCTAGCGCTTCTGGGCGCTGTGCTCATCCTTGTGCGCACATTCCTGATCGATGCGCAGGACGCCGAGGCGATCCGCATCGCGTCGAGCTGGGCCGCGGGATGGGCGGGCTTCACTGCGATCGCAAGTCTGGCGCATCGAAAGAGCGTGCGTGTCGTACTCGGCTCGGTGCTGCTGGCAAGCGTCGTCATGCTCGCCTCCAAGGGGCTCGTTCAGACCTTCGTCGAGCACCCGCTCATGCTCGAACAGTTCGATTCGAACAAAGACGCCAGTCTCATCGCCCAGGGCTTTCAGGCCGGATCCGAGCAGGCCCTCATCTACGAGCGACGGCTCCGTCAGCCCGACCCGACCGGGTGGTTCGGGCTCAGCAACGTGCTGGCGACCTACCTCGCTCTGGGGTCGGTCGCGATTCTCTTTGCGGGACATGCTTCCCGAGGATCTGTGCGTGTGGTGCTCGTCGTTGTGTCGATCGGCCTTGGTGCGATCCTGCTCATGACGGGTTCGAAGGCGGGCATCGGTGTCGCCGGGCTGGGCGTACTTGCGGGGGCGTCATCACGCCTCATTCCTGCGCGATATGCGAAATATGCAATCATCGCACTTGTCGTGCTCCCAACGCTCGCTGTTATTGCTCGCGGTGTGATCGGATTCCCGGCCGGTGAGAAATCGCTCCTGTTCCGCTGGTTCTATGCGCAGGGCGCTGCGGGCGTGGCAGCCGACTCCTTGCCGCTGGGAACCGGCCCGGCGGGCTTTCAGGACGCCTACATGCTCCACAAGCCCCCGCTGGCGACGGAGGATGTCACGAGCCCGCACATGGTCCTGCTGGATTACATCGCGACGCTCGGACTGATCGGGTTGCCTCTCATCGGTGCCCTTCTCTGGTCGGTCTGGCGGTTCGCATTTGGGCTGAATCAATCCAACGCAGAATTCAGCCCATCCAACGCCCGGCTCCGGCTGTTCCGCCCACAGATCCTGATCCTGCTCATCGCCCCCATCCTGCTCGGAGTCTGGCTCGAATCCCAGGCCACCACGATCGAGAGTGCCCTGGGTCGACTGGTAGGACTCGCTGGTTGGGCGGGTCTTTCGATGCTCCTCATCTGGGTGGGCCAGCCGACGCGTCGGGTGCTGGCCGTGGCTGGGGTGGTTTTGCTCTGTCACGCGCAGCTCGACATGGTCCTGTCCCTGCCCGGTTCGGCTCCGCTCGGGTTGTCGCTCCTCGCGCTGGCGGCCGGCTCTTTCCGGGGTCGCTGCTGGCGGATTCCAAGGTTTACTCTCCCCGCAGCGGCCGGCGTGGGGCTTGGGGTTGTCGCCCTGCTCCTGCCCGGGATGTGGACTTGGGAAGCACTGCTGCGAAGTTCCAGTGGCCGGCTGGGAGAGGTCGTTGCGATGGGCGAGGGCCTACTCGATCCAACCCCCGCGGATGTGCGCGAGTTCAGGGTCCGCCAGATGCAGGCTCTCACGCTCGGCTTTGAAGAGCTTGAAAGTGCTTCCGAGACGATGCCCGCCGATGGTCGGACCGCGTCAGAAGCCGCCCGAGTGGGTGTCATGCTCGCCGAGGCAGCGACTCAAGCCGGATACTCGGAGGAAGCCGACGGGCTTCTCCGGCGATCGATTGAAAGGCTGAATGCATCGAATGCGAACCACCCGCGAGCGGGGCTGTTTGCCCAGACAGGGAGTTTGTTCTTGCTCCGGGCCGATCTTGCCGAGGCCTCGGGCCAACCGGAAGAGCGTGTCCGAGAATTCAGAGCACAGGCGATCGAGAGCATGAAACTGGCCGCCGAGCGTTCGCCAAGGTCTGCCAGGCACCCTTCACAGATCGCCTTGACGCTTGATGATCTCGGGGACCAAGCCGAGGCGAGCACGTGGGCACATCGGGCACTCGAGCTGGATCGGGCCACCGCGCTCGACCCGCTCTCGTCCCTGCCAACCCAGACTCGAATTCGACTCGAGGGGATTGCCCAAAGGCCTTGAATCGACCCGGAGGGGGCCTAGCATACTCTGAGCCTCGGAGCAAGCGGGATTTGGCATTCTTGTCGGATGCCGGAACTGCTGTTCAGTGCTGGCTTTGTGAGACGATACGGATTGGACGACGCGATGGAAGACGACGAAGAAACGCCGACCGATCGCTCTTGAAAAGCGTCCAGCACACCTCACATATCACATCGACCACCGGGTGCCGCAGACGGAATCCGGAATCAGTCTGAAAGCAGAACCCAAGGACACAGATGCCCCCGTTGCCAGGGTTGGCCAGCGGGCATTGCAGCCAAAGCGCCAGCAGTTTGAAGGACCAACGTCATGACCATTGACAAGAAATACATCCGAAACATCGGTATTGCGGCCCACATCGACGCGGGTAAGACCACCGTCACCGAACGCATCCTTTTCTACTCAGGCAAGAACTACAAGCTCGGCGAGGTGCACGAGGGCACCGCGACCATGGACTTCCTTCAGGAAGAGCAGGAGCGTGGCATCACCATCCAGTCGGCCGCCACGACGTGTCCCTGGACGAAGGATGGCATCGAGTACAAGATCAATCTGATCGACACCCCCGGCCACGTGGACTTCACCATCGAGGTGGAGCGTTCGCTCCGCGTGCTCGACGGCGCAGTCGCAGTGTTCGACGGCAAAGAAGGCGTCGAAGCCCAGTCCGAAACCGTCTGGCGCCAGGCCGACCGCTACAAAGTTCCACGCATGTGCTACATCAACAAGATGGACAAGCTCGGTGCGGACTTCGAGTTCAGCTTCAAAACGATCAAGAAGCGTCTAGGTGCCAACCCGATCGCGGTGCAGATCCCCATCGGTCACGGCCACGATCTTGAGGGCATCATCGACCTGCTCACGATGAAGGCTTACTTCTACGATGTCGAAAGCCAGGGCGCAACGGTCACAGAGAAAGAAATCCCCGAGAACCTCGTAGAGACTGCCACCCGCTGGCGTCACGAAATGATCGAATCGGCCGCAGCCCTCGATGACAATCTGATGGAGCAGTACCTCGAAGACGAGGACTCGATCACGACCGAGCAGGTCAAGGCTGCCATCCGCAAGGGCACGATCGCACTCGAGTGCAACCCGGTCTTCTGCGGCTCAGCCCTGAAGAATGTCGGTGTCCAGCGCCTGCTCGACGGCGTCATCGACTACCTGCCCAACCCCACCGAGGTCCCCGAGGTCGAGGGCGAGAACCCCCGCGACCCCGAAGAACGCTACAAGCGACCCCACTCCGATGACGCCCCTTTCTCAGGACTTGTCTTCAAAGTGGTGAGCGATACCCACGGCGACCTGACGTACCTGCGGGTCTATTCAGGTCTGCTCAAGAAGGGCTCGCGTGTTGTGAACCCCGGCAACGGCAAGAAAGAGAACGTCAGCCGCATCTTCGAGATGCACGCCAAGGACCGCATCCCGCTCGACGAGGTCGGTGCGGGCAACATCGTCGCGGTCGTGGGCATCAAGGACTCGATCACCGGCGACACGCTCTGCGATCAGGACGAGCCGATCATCCTCGAGCGCATGGACTTCCCCGAGCCGGTGATCTCGATGTCGATCGAGCCCAACACGGCCGACGACAACCGCAAGCTGGGCGAAGCGCTCGTCAGCATCCGACGCGAGGACCCGTCGTTCCAAAGCCACTTCGATGAAGAAACCGGCCAGACCATCATCGCGGGCATGGGCGAGCTTCACCTTGAGATCATCAAGAACCGTCTCGTCCGAGACATGAAGATCGGTGTGCAGGTCGGCAAGCCCCGCGTGTCGTACCGCGAGGCCATCAGCGGCACGGCCAACAGCGTGCAGGGCAAGTTCAAGAAGCAGACCGGTGGCCGTGGTCAGTTCGGCGACGTCACCATCAACATCATGCCCTACTCCAAGGAAGAGGCCGAGGAAGCCGGCATCAACTTCAAGGACAACATCGCCTTCGAGAACAAGATCATCGGAGGCAAGATCCCCAAAGAGTTCATCCCCTCTGTCGAGTACGGCATCCGCCAGACCGCCCTGAGCGGCATCTCGGCGGGCTACCCGCTCATCAACGTCAAGGTCGAGCTCATCGACGGCTCATACCACACCGTCGACTCGAGTCAGATTGCGTTCGAGCAGGCCGCTCGACTGGCACTGCGCGAGGCTGTCAATAAGGCCGGCAGCGTGCTGCTCGAGCCGATCATGAAGGTCGTGGTCATCACGCCTGATGAGTATCTCGGCAACATCACCGGCGATATGGCCAGCCGTCGCGGCATGATCACCGACACCGAGGATCGCGGCCACGTCAAGGCGGTCAACGCCGAGGTGCCGCTCTCGGAGATGTTCGGCTACACCACCGTGCTCCGCGGCATGTCGCAGGGCAGGGCAGCCAACTCCATGGAGTTCCTGGCTTACCGCCCGATGCCCCCGAGCCTCCAGGCCGAGTTGGTCAAGAGCGGCGGCTGATCCCGCTCCCGAGATCCCCTCTTACTGAGGTCCGAAAAAACATCGCCCGCTCGGGATTCCCGGGCGGGTTTTTACTTCCCTTTGCCATATGGTTGTCAATGCCCGCCCGGGGCTACCGATAGACACTCTCGGCCCATTGCGTGCCGGACTCTCGGAGATTGAAATGGACTCGCAGCGATACCAGACCGTTCTGCTCTTTGGTGCGCCCGGCGCAGGCAAGGGCACACAGGGCGCGATCCTCGGACGCATCCCGGGCTTCTTCCATCTTTCCTGCGGCGAAGTCTTCCGCTCGCTGGATATTCATTCAGAACTCGGTGCGATATTCTACGAATATTCCTCCAAGGGCGAGCTTGTCCCAGATGACGTCACCGTCAAGATGTGGGCCGAGAACATGCACGCACAGACTGTCCTGAGTCTCTACAAGACGCACGATGATCTGCTTCTGCTCGATGGCATCCCACGCAACGTCAAACAAGCCGAGCTGATGGATGAGTACATCGATGTTCTGGGCATAATCCATCTGGTCTGCCGCGACAAGGAGGCGATGATCAAGCGTCTGCGACGCAGAGCACTCAAAGAAAACCGAATCGACGATGCACAGGAAGACGTGATCCGTCGCCGCTGGGAGATCTACGAGCGTGAGACGGCCCCAGTCTTAGAGCACTACCCGGACAAACTGATCCACGAGGTCGATGCAGTGGGTTCGCCCGCCTCGGTTCTTCAGCATGTGCTTGAAGTGGTCGTCCCGATCCAGGATTCCCACTTCAACAATCCGATGTCGGGCGAGGAAGACTAACGTCGATCCATTGCTCGCCCGGCTGCAAAGCGGACCGCATCGACATAGCCATCGACCATGTTTGCCAGCGAGAACCGTTCGGTCGCTGTCGCATGGGCCGCCGCGGACATCCGATTCCGCGTGGCCGAGTCTGTCAGCAACAGTTCGAGTTTGGCCGCCAGGTCATCGATGTCTCCGTCACGGTAGAGGAACCCGTTCTCGCCGTCACGGAGAGCTTCGATCTCGGGGTTCTGCGACTCGACTTTGTCGCTCGTGACAACCGGCAGGCCGTAGCCCATGCCGTGCAGAATGCTGAGACCGATGTTGGCCGGATAGCAGAACGCGGTCGAGACCATAAACCAGGGCGCGATGCGCTCTTCGTCGTAGATCGCGCCGAGAAACCGCACGCGGTCGGCAAGCCCACGTTGGGTTGCAAGCGATTCGAGACGCTCCCCGTCCGGCCCCTTGCCCACGACGGCAACGACCAGCGAGGGGAATGCCTCACTCAGCTTGGCTTGCGCTTCGATCAGCAGATCGACGCGGTTAGTCTCTTCGAGCCGCGAAACAAAGAGCAGGACAGGCGCATCGCCGAGTTTCTGTTCGCGGCGGAAGTCTTCGATGCGAGTTGGCTCATTGACCCATTGCTCGCGGGCGGCCTGGATGGGCGACTGATCGATTGCGTTGAGCGCGACAAACACACGATCGGGATCGAAACCCGCCCCGACATACGCGCCGGCCGCCTTGTGGTTGTAGAAGAGCAACGCGTCGGCGAGCTTGGCGACAGAGTACCGGGCCTTGGCGCGCCAGCCGGCGTCCTGCTTCGAGTAGCCGTGGCCCCAGAGAACCGTGCCCACGCCGTTCTGTCGCGCCTTGAGCAGGGCCGGAACCAAGCTCGCGTAGTGCAAATCCCACGAGAGTGTGAGCACATCAGCCTTGGACTGGTCCGCGTACTCAAGCTGGGGAGCGTGCCAGAGCATCGTGCGTCCGAGGACACGCTTGCTGCTCATCGGGACGAACTCGGCCGTGAATCCCTCGGGATCGACGTTCGGGATGCCGTCACGTTCGCCATAGATCAGCTTGAAATCGATGCCCGGGCGGGACGCGAGCTCACGAAAGATAGGCACCCGGTACTTGGCCAGCGACGGCTGCTGCGCGACGACCCGCAATGGCTTGTCTGTCTGATGATCCACGCTGGCTCCGGCTTGCAACCGGCCCACCCGGATGCCTTACGATTCGAACATGATACGCACCCGCCTTGGATTCACGCTGATCGAGCTCTTAGTCGTGATCGCCATCATCGCATTGCTTGTTGGCATCCTGCTGCCCACACTCGCCAGCGCCCGGCTCTCGGCCCGGAGCCTCGCGTGCGGGGCAAAGCTCAAGCAGATCGGCATCGCCACCTCGATGTATCTGGATGATTACAACAACGCTCTGCCGCAGGTTCTCGTTGAGGTCGCGCCGGGCTTTGACTCGCCCGTCGGTGCGCTTTTTGGTGGTAAAAAGGGCCAGCTCCCGTTTCTCGGCATCGACGAGTACGGGGCCGAGCGTCGGCCGCTGAACAGCTATCTCGTCGATCGCACGCCTCTGCCCGATGCACAAGAGGGCGTCGACGAGATGCAGGAGTTCGAATCCCCGCTCGACCGCGGCTCCGATGACACGGGGCTTCCGATCCCCCAGTTCTCGCGCACGGATTCGATGTACGACATGATCGGCTCGAGCTACACGCTCAACGACCACGCACCTGACAGCGATCCCTCGCAGGATGTGCTGCCCACGCTTGTGCCGCAATCGGGCGGGCCGATCCCGTACATCGTCGATACGTCGCGCACGCTGCTCATCGCCTCGCAGACGATGTACAACTACGACGATGGCGGGGACCGCAAGCAGCACTGGTATGCCAAGCAGGGGCGTTCAAACGCCGAGATCGCTGCCAGTGTGCTCTTCGCTGATTTCCATGTCGGTGTGCGTTTACCCGTGCCAGACGATCGCAGCGCGACCACACGTGACTACACGTTTCTGCCAAGGCCGAGCTGGGATACACGGACCGGCGCGGCTACTGCTCGCGGCGGCCGGGTGCGGGGTCGCCCGGACCTCGCGAGGGCGAAGTCGCGGTGAATGTCAGGACCTGATCGATGCCCTGCGGCGTCGAGGGCACGATGTTCCAGCCCCAGATCGAGGGCATCGCCTCGCGTTTGCGCCCGATGGTCGCGCCGTATGAGCTGGCACCCATGCGGTGCGGGTGGAGGTGATACGCGATCGGGATGATCTCGTTGAGCTGATCGCTCGAACCGAATCCGGGCCAGGGCTGATCGAGCTTGCGGCTGAACACACGGTCAGCGCGGATGCGGTTGATATCGACTGGCACCCACGTGAGCTGGCGTTTCGGGTCGGCCTGGCTCTCGTCGTAGAGTGCCACCTCGACCCACGCGTAAGGCCCGACCTCGGCCCGGTCATTGGCGCGGAAAGGATCCTTGCCGCCGCCGGTGCTGCCCGCGACGTATCCAAAGACCAGCCTCGCCGGGAGCCCTACTTCGCGGTAGACGGCTGTCAGCAGCAGAGGCATATCGAGGGCCGAGCCCTTGCCGCGCCTGGCGGCTTCTTCGGCGCCCACAATTTCATATGCGCTCGTGGCTCCGACAGACTGCCCACCTTGGCGGGCTGTTGCGGGGCGAGCATCGGGGACGATTCCTGTACCGGTCGGCTGGAAGCTTTTGGCGACCTCGCCGGCGAGCCACTTGGCGACGACCATCGGCGGCTGGCTCTTGGCCTTGCCCTTGGTCCAGCGGTCCGCAAGCCGCTCGACATAATCCGAGTTGTACGCCCCGCCGAAGCCTTCGGTGATGAAAAGCTCGGGCTCGAAGGTCGAAGCGGCTTCCTTTGGCCACTCGCCTGAAGGCCAGGCCACCTTCATTGCCTCGGCATCTTTGAACTCGGTATTCCAGCAGGTGGTGCGCGACTCGACCTCAAAGAGCATGTTGTACGTGGCTTCGATCTCGCCGAAGACCCATGTGCCGTACGTCTCGCCCGAGTGCAGCGGGTTGCCCCCGCTGTCGGATGAGACCACGTTGAGCTTGAGGGGCACTTCGCGTCCCTCAAAGAGGAGCTTGGCTTTGATCGATCTCAGCTCGCGGTCGTGGCTGGCGCTCTGGATTGGCATGGGAAAGAAGATCGTCCCCTGCTCGATTTTGAATTCCTCGTCGGTCAGCAGCGGGCCGTCATTGGCAGGAGCGAGGTTGTTGGCCGAGAGAGCGATGATCGTCTTGAGCATCCACTCCTGCGGCTCGGTGCGGGTCAGGTAGGGCGTCAGTTCTTCCTTGTAGGTCTGGGCGCTCACCGAAGCGGCACAGGCCGCGGCGAGCATTCCGATCCAGAGCTTGCGACTCGGCGAATTTGGCATGTCCGACTCCTTCACTGACCGGGCGGGCCCCACGCGTATCATCGAGGGTACACGCCCCGTCTGAACTTCGGGGTGATTTCTGTTTCATTCCGGAGATACCGATGACGACCGCCGAGACACGGATTGAGAAAGACTCCATGGGCGAGATGCCCGTCCCCGCCGATGTGCTGTACGGCGCTTCGACCCAGCGGGCCGTGCTCAACTTCCCGATCTCCGGCCGGCCGGTCCCCGAGGCGGTCATCAAGGCGTACGCCATCCTCAAGGCCTCTTGCGCCAGTGTGAACAACGGCCTGGGCCGGCTTTCTGATCGGCGCACAAAGGATATCAACGACGCCTGTGCGCTCATCGGTGGTGGTCTGAGCGGCTTTGGCGGCATCGCGAGACACTTTCCGATCGACATCTACCAGACCGGCTCGGGCACTTCGACCAACATGAACGCCAACGAGGTCATCGCCAACCTTGCCTGCCTCGCCCACGACCAGCCCATCGGCAAATCCAAGGACCCCGCCTGGGTCGGCGATGAACCCGAGGGCAAGGGCGGCGTGCACCCCAACGATCACGTCAATATGGGCCAGTCGTCCAACGACACCTTCCCCACCGCCATGAACATCGCGGTGGCGACCGAGATCCAGAGCAAGCTCATCCCCGCCATCGAGCAGCTCGAAACGGCTCTCGCTCAAAAGGCCAAAGCTTGGGACCACATCGTCAAGATCGGGCGCACGCACCTGCAAGACGCGACTCCTATCCGGCTTGGGCAGGTCTTCTCCGGCTACGCGAGCCAGATGACACACGCCAAGGCCCGCGCCGAGCAGGCCCTGTCGACCCTCGGCGAGCTGGCGATCGGTGGCACGGCGGTTGGCACCGGCATCAACACCCACCCTGACTTTGGACGCATGGTCGCTCAGGAAGTTTCCAAGACAACCGGGATTTCGTTCAAAGAAGCTGAGAACCACTTTGAGGCCCAGGCGACGCGTGACGCGGCTGTCGAGGCCTCAGGGCACATGCGGACGATCGCAGTCAGCCTCACCAAGATCGCAAACGACATCCGTTGGCTCGGGTCAGGCCCCCGCTGCGGCATCGGAGAGCTCAAGGTCCCAGCTGTCCAGCCGGGATCTTCGATCATGCCGGGCAAGGTCAATCCGGTGATCTGCGAGGCGATGATGATGCTCGCCTGCCAGGTCATCGGCAACGACGCGGCTGTGGCTGCGGGCGGGACGGGCGGTGTCGGATCGCTTCTGGAACTCAATGTCGCCATGCCGATGATGGCCGCCAGTTTGCTTGAATCAGTCACGCT